>TARA_R110002072_G_scaffold66355_2_pt1 | contig 74966 bp, 64 predicted proteins | sample TARA_R110002072 | Tara Oceans TARA_R110002072 (sample SAMEA4397118) | marine metagenome | biome: Polar Biome; feature: [SRF] surface water layer (ENVO:00010504); material: water (ENVO:00002006), including particulate matter (ENVO:01000060) such as... | depth 5 m
GCTGCATGGCGTACCAGTAGGCCAGCGGGAAGTCGTTGCTAACCCCGGCGCCGCCGTGAATCTGGATGGCGCGGTCAATCACTTTCAGCGCCACGTTCGGTGCGACCACCTTGATCTGGGCGATCTCACTGGCGGCAATCTTGTTACCCACGGTGTCCATCATATACGCCGCGTTCAGCGTCAGCAGACGTGCCATGTTGATTTCCATGCGCGAGTCGGCGATGTGATCAATGTTGCCGCCCAGACGCGCCAGCGGTTTGCCGAAGGCGGTGCGGCTGATGGAGCGCTCGCACATCAACTTCAGTGCGCGCTCGGCCATGCCGATGGAGCGCATGCAGTGGTGAATACGGCCTGGGCCAAGGCGACCTTGAGCAATTTCGAAGCCACGGCCCTCACCCAACAGCACGTTTTCGTAAGGTACACGGACGTTTTCGAACAGTACTTCGGCATGGCCGTGTGGCGCATCGTCGTAACCGAACACCGGCAGCGGACGCAGCACTTTCACGCCGGGGGCGTCCATCGGCACCAGAATCATCGAGTGCTGTGCATGGCGCGGGCCATCCGGATTGGTCAGGCCCATGAAGATCATGATTTTGCAGCGCGGGTCGCACGCACCCGATGTCCACCATTTGCGGCCGTTGATCACCCACTCATCACCCTGACGCACAGCGCTGGCCTGCATATTGGTGGCATCGGAGGACGCTACACCGGGCTCGGTCATGGCGAAGGCGGAACGGATGGTGCCGTCCAGCAGCGGCTTGAGCCACTGCTCTTTCTGCGCTTCATTGGCATAGCGCACCAACACTTCCATGTTGCCGGTATCCGGCGCGGCGCAGTTGAACGGTTCAGCACCGATCAGCGAGCTGCCCATGATTTCCGCCAGCGGCGCGTATTCGGTGTTGGTCAGGCCGGCACCCAGCTCGGACTCCGGCAGAAACAGGTTCCACAGGCCTTCGGCTTTAGCCTTGGCTTTCAACTCTTCCATGATCGCGGTGGGCTGCCAGCGGTCGCCTTCATTGACCTGCTGCTCGAACACGGCTTCGGCTGGATAGACATGGGTCTCCATAAACGCGGTGACGCGCTCACGCAGCTGCTGAACCTTGGGGGAGTAGGCGAAATCCATGATGGCTACCTTCTGACGCTAATTTTGGGGGAATTCGGTGAAGTGGAAATGATGCTAGAACAGGGCTTAGGATTTATCTAATCTATTCTCACCGTGTATAAACATTCATCACCGATATATGATCCACTGATACCGACATCCTGCGGAGCGAGCGTGTAATGAATCTGAACAAGGTCGACCTCAACCTCTTTGTCGTCTTCGATGCCATATACACCGAGGCCAATCTAACCCGCGCCGGACAGATCGTCGGTATTACCCAACCCGCCGTGTCCAACGCCCTGGCACGCCTGCGGGAAACCTTCAATGACCCGCTGTTTGTTCGCACCGCCCAGGGCATGGTGCCCACGCCGATGGCGCAGAACATCATCGGCCCGGTGCGCAACGCCCTGCAGCAGCTGCGCATTTCCGTGCAGGAAAGCCGCATCTTCAACCCAGCGCAGGCCAATAAAACCTTCCGCATCAGCATGACTGACCTCACCGAGGCCATCATCCTGCCGCCGCTGTTCCAGCGCCTGCGCCGCATGGCTCCTAACGTAAACATTGAAAGCATGCTCGCGCGGCGCCGCGAAACCACCAAGGAGCTGGCTGCTGGCCGCTTGGATTTTGCGGTGGATGCACCGCTTAATACGGACCCGCAGGTGCGCCACGTCAAGCTGATGGAAGACCGTTACGTCTGCGCCCTGCGCCGTGGCCATCCGCTTGCCAAAGACAAGATCAGCCTCGACGAATACATGGGCCTGACCCATATCCATATTTCCAGCCGGCGCAGCGGCTTGGGCCACGTTGACCTGGCTCTGGGCCGCATGGGCATCCAGCGCAAGATTGCCCTGCGCTCGCAGCATTATCTGATGGCCACCACTGTGCTGCAGAGCACAGACATGGCCATGACCGTGCCGGAGCGCTTTGCCCGTCGCAATGACCTGCATTTTGTCGAGTTGCCGATCAAGGACATGACGCCCCTGGAAACCCACCTGTACTGGCACGAAAGTACCGACCAGGATCCAGCCAATCGCTGGATGCGCGAACAGATCATCGAAATTGCCCAGCAGGCCATTGCCTTGGAGAAAAAAGCCGAGAAGGCTCAGGCCTGATGCCATTGGCCAGCACGCGTACGCCAATGCGGGTGCTGTTTATCTGCACCAAGAACCGCTTGCGCAGCCCCACCGCCGAACAGGTTTTCGCCAATTGGCCTGGGGTAGAAACCGCCTCGGCTGGGGTTAACCGCGATGCTGACAACCCGGTCAGCCCCGAACTGCTCGAGTGGGCCGAGTTGATCCTGGTGATGGAAAGCCGCCATCGGCGCAAACTGGCGGAAAAGTTTCGCCGCCAGCTTGGTAACAAGCCCATCTACAGCCTCAATATCCCCGACGATTACGCGTATATGGACCCCGCGCTGGTGCATGTGCTGCAGCAGCGCGTACCTCCCTACCTTTCTAGATAAGCGCCGTAAGCCTTTATCGAATAACAGTTTTAAGCCCATAAATCCGCATCAGGTTTGATCAACCCGATCACGCAACATGCACTCTGGTTGACTACAGGCGCCGGCAAGCTTACGTTAACGTAAAGGTAAACAAGAGCACTGCTGCATGTCCGCCACCACCTACTCCATTTCCGAACTGGCCCGCGAGCTGGATATCACCACCCGCGCCATTCGTTTCTATGAAGAACAGCAGATGCTCAGTCCCGAGCGTCGCGGTCAGGAGCGCATCTACACCGCCAAGGACAAAGTGACTCTCAAGCTGATCCTGCGCGGCAAACGCATCGGCTTTTCGCTGGCCGAGTGCAAGGAACTGATCGAGCTATACGACCCGGTGCACGGCAATCACAAGCAGCTGCACACCTTTATGGCCAAGATCGCCGAGCGCCGCGCCCAGCTGCAGCAGCAACTGCTGGATATCGAACAGATGCAACTTGAGCTGGATACCGCCGAAGAGCGCTGCCTGGCAGCCCTGGCTGAAACTGATAAAAAACAAACCGTTATCTCCTGAACTTAATTCGAACAATTACAGGTGGAACCATGAGCTACCCATCCCTCAACTTCGGTCTCGGCGAAACCATCGATATGCTGCGCGACTCGGTGTATCAGTTCTCACAAGCCGAACTGGCCCCGCGTGCGGCGCAGATCGACCGCGACAACGAGTTCCCCATGGACATGTGGCACAAGTTTGGCGACATGGGCCTGCTCGGCATGACCGTGGAAGAGGAATACGGCGGCACCAACATGGGCTACCTGGCGCATGTGGTAGCCATGGAAGAGATCAGCCGCGCCTCGGCCTCGGTCGGTCTGTCCTATGGCGCGCACTCCAACCTGTGCCTGAACCAGATCCGCAAAAACGGTACCCACGAGCAAAAGACCAAATACCTGCCCAAGCTGTGTTCCGGCGAACACGTCGGCGCCCTGGCCATGAGCGAGCCGAACGCCGGTTCTGACGTGGTATCGATGAAGCTGCGTGCCGAGAAGCGCGGCGATCGCTATGTACTCAACGGCAACAAGATGTGGATCACCAACGGCCCCGACGCCCACACCTACGTGATCTACGCCAAGACCGACATCAACGCCGGCTCGCGTGGCATGACTGCGTTTATCGTCGAGCGCGACTACAAGGGCTTCTCCCGCCACCAGAAGCTGGACAAGCTGGGCATGCGCGGCTCGAACACCTGCGAGCTGGTGTTCGAGGATTGCGAAGTACCGGAAGAGAACATCCTCGGTGTCGAAGGCGGCGGCGTGCGCGTGCTGATGAGCGGCCTGGACTACGAGCGCACCGTGCTCTCCGGCGGCCCGACCGGGATCATGACTGCCTGCATGGACGTGGTGCTGCCCTACGTGCACGAACGTCAGCAGTTCAAGCAGTCGATCGGCGAGTTCCAACTGGTGCAGGGCAAGTTGGCCGATATGTATGCCGGCATGAACGCGTCCAAGTCCTACCTGTACAACGTCGCCAAGGCCTGCGACCGCGGCGAGGAATCGCGCAAGGACGCCGCCGCTGTGATCCTCTACACGGCAGAAATGGCCACCAAGATGGCGCTGGATACCATCCAGCTGCTCGGTGGCAACGGCTACACCAACGAATATCCAGCCGGCCGCCTGCTGCGTGACGCCAAGCTCTACGAGATTGGCGCCGGCACCAGCGAAATCCGCCGGATGCTGATCGGCCGCGAACTGTTCAACGAAACCAAATAGCCTGACGGAGCGCGCCAGATGGCCATTCTGCACACCCAGATCAACACCCGTTCACCGGAGTTCGCCGCCAATAGCGCGGCGATGCTCACCCAGGTCAACGACCTGCGCGCCCTGCTCGCCCGCGTTCACGAAGGCGGCGGTGCCAAAGCCCAGGAGCGCCACACCTCGCGCGGCAAGTTGCTGCCACGGGAACGAATCAACCGCCTGCTGGACATCGGCTCGCCGTTTCTCGAGATCGGCCAGCTGGCCGCCCATGAGGTGTATGGCGAAGAGGTGCCGGCGGCTGGCGTGGTGGCCGGTATCGGCAGGGTCGAGGGTGTCGAATGCATGATCGTGGCCAACGACGCCACGGTAAAAGGCGGCAGCTACTACCCACTGACGGTGAAAAAGCACCTGCGCGCACAAACCATCGCCCAACAGAATCGCCTGCCGTGCATCTACTTGGTGGATTCCGGCGGCGCCAACCTGCCGCGTCAGGATGAGGTGTTCCCGGACCGCGAGCACTTCGGCCGAATCTTCTTTAACCAGGCCAATATGTCGGCCATGGGCATCCCACAGATCGCCGTGGTCATGGGCTCTTGCACCGCTGGTGGCGCCTATGTGCCGGCTATGGCCGATGAAGCGATCATGGTGCGCAACCAGGCCACCATCTTCCTCGCCGGCCCGCCGCTGGTAAAAGCCGCCACCGGTGAGGTGGTCAGCGCCGAAGACCTCGGCGGCGCCGATGTGCATTGCAAAACTTCAGGCGTGGCTGACCATTACGCCGACAACGACGAACACGCTCTGGCCCTGGCCAGGCGCAGCATCGGCAATCTCAACTGGCGCAAGCTCGGCGTGCTGAACAACCGCACGCCGATCAATCCGCTATACAGCGGCGAAGAACTGTACGGGGTGATTCCGGCAGATGCCAAGCAGCCCTTTGATGTGCGTGAAGTGATCGCTCGCACCGTCGATGGCAGCGTGTTCGATGAGTTCAAGGCATTGTTTGGCGCCACCCTGGTGTGCGGCTTTGCGCATATCCACGGTTATCCAGTGGCGATCCTCGCCAATAACGGGATCTTGTTTGCTGAATCGGCGCAAAAAGGCGCGCACTTTATCGAGCTGGCCTGCCAGCGCGGCATTCCGCTGCTGTTCCTGCAGAACATCACCGGCTTTATGGTCGGGCAGAAGTACGAAGCCGGCGGCATCGCCAAACACGGCGCCAAGCTGGTAAACGCCGTGGCCTGCGCCAAGGTGCCGAAATTCACCGTGATCATCGGCGGCAGCTTCGGCGCCGGTAACTACGGCATGTGTGGCCGCGCCTACGACCCGCGCTTCCTGTGGATGTGGCCGAATGCGCGGATCGGCGTGATGGGCGCCGAACAGGCCGCAGGCGTCTTGGTGCAGGTCAAACACGAACAGGCCGCTCGCGCCGGGCAGAGCTTCTCTGCCGAAGATGAAGCCAAGCTCAAGCAGCCGATCCTCGAACAGTACGAACGCCAAGGCCACCCTTACTACTCCAGCGCCCGCTTGTGGGATGACGGGGTTATCGACCCGGCGCAAACCCGCGACATCTTGGGCCTGGCGCTGTCCGCCAGCCTTAACGCGCCGATTGAGCCGACCACCTTTGGCGTGTTCCGCATGTAAGGCAGCGCCCTGCCCCGGATTCTAGAGCGACAGACCATGACCGACTTCAACACCATCGAACTGCAAACAGACCCACGCGGTTTTGCCACCCTCTGGCTCAATCGCGCGGACAAGAACAACGCATTTAACGCCGAAATGATCCGCGAGCTGATTCTCGCCCTCGACACGGTGATGGCCGACAAAACCCTGCGGTTCCTGCTGCTGCGCGGCCGCGGCAAGCACTTTTCCGCCGGCGCGGACCTGGCCTGGATGCAGTACGCGGCGACCCTGGACTACAACGCCAACCTCGCCGACTCACGCGAGCTGGCCGAGCTGATGCACAACCTGTATCAGCTGAAGATCCCGACTCTGGCCGTGGTGCAAGGCGCGGCTTTTGGCGGCGCACTCGGTTTGATCAGTTGCTGCGACATGGCCATCGGCACCGTTGACGCCCAGCTGTGCCTGTCCGAAGTGCGCATCGGCCTGGCGCCGGCGGTGATCAGCCCCTTTGTCGTGCAGGCCATCGGCGAGCGCGCTGCGCGCCGTTATGCACTGACGGCTGAGCGCTTTAGCGGCCAACGGGCTCAGGAGCTGGGGCTATTTGCCGAATGCTATGCCGCCGACGTCCTGGAGCAGGCCGTGGTCGAGTGGGTCGACACGCTGCTGCTCAACAGCCCGCAGGCGATGCTCGCCAGCAAGGATCTGCTGCGTGAAGTCGGCAGCGGCGTGCTGACCCCGGCGCTGCGCCGTTATACCGAGAACGCGATTGCCCGTATCCGCGTCAGCCCCGAAGGTCAGGAAGGTCTGCGGGCATTCCTGGATAAACGCAAGCCCACCTGGCAGGAGCCGCAAGCATGAGTCTTAAGCCTATCGACACCCTGCTGGTGGCCAACCGTGGTGAAATCGCTTGCCGGGTGATGCGCACGGCCAAGGCAATGGGCATCCAGACCGTGGCGGTACACAGCGCCATCGACGCCAACGCGCGCCATGTGCGCGAGGCCGATCTGGCGGTGAATCTGGGCGGAGCCAAGCCGGCGGAAAGCTACCTGCGGATCGACGCGCTGATCGCTGCGGTCAAAGCCAGCGGTGCTCAGGCGATCCATCCCGGTTATGGCTTTCTCTCGGAAAACGCCGGCTTTGCCCGCGCCATCGAAACCGCCGGTTTGATCTTTCTCGGCCCGCCCTCCTCGGCTATAGACGCCATGGGTAGTAAGTCCGCCGCAAAAGCGCTGATGGAAGCCGCCGGCGTACCGTTGGTGCCCGGTTATCACGGCGAAGCACAGGATGTGGAAACCTTCCGCACTGCCTCGAACGCAATCGGCTACCCGGTACTGCTAAAGGCTGCTGCCGGTGGCGGCGGCAAGGGTATGAAAGTGGTCGAGGTTGAGAGCGAACTGGCCGAGGCTCTGGCCAGCGCCCAGCGCGAGGCGCAATCGTCGTTCGGCGACTCACGCATGTTGGTGGAAAAATACGTCCTCAAACCGCGCCATGTGGAGATCCAGATATTTGCCGACCAGCACGGCAATTGCCTGTACCTGAATGAGCGCGACTGCTCGATCCAGCGCCGTCACCAGAAGGTTGTCGAAGAAGCCCCTGCTCCTGGCCTGTCAGCCGAACTGCGCCGCGCCATGGGCGAGGCAGCGGTCAAGGCGGCTCAGGCCATCGGTTATGTCGGTGCCGGCACCGTGGAATTTCTGCTGGATGAGCGCGGCGACTTCTTCTTTATGGAGATGAACACCCGTCTGCAGGTCGAGCACCCGGTTACCGAGCTGATCACCGGCCTGGATCTGGTCGCCTGGCAGATCCGCGTCGCCCGTGGTGAAGCGCTGCCGATTACTCAGGAGCAGGTGCCGCTGATTGGCCACGCCATTGAAGTGCGGCTGTACGCGGAAGACCCGGACAACGACTTCCTACCTGCCACAGGCGCCCTGGCGTTGTACCGCGAAGCCAATGCTGGCTCAGGCCGCCGGGTAGACAGCGGCGTCAGCGAAGGCGATGAAGTCTCGCCCTTCTATGACCCGATGCTCGGCAAGCTGATCGCCTGGGGCGAAAACCGCGAAGAGGCGCGCCTGCGCCTGCTGGCCATGCTTAAGGAAACCTGCGTCGGCGGAGTCAGAACCAATCTAGCCTTTCTCACCCGCGTGCTGGCCCATCCGGCCTTTGCCAATGCGGAGCTGGATACCGGTTTTATTCCGCGTCACGAAGCGCAGCTGCTGCCTCCGGTAACCGAGTTACCGGCCGAGTTCTGGCAACTTGCAGCCGAAGCCTTTGTGCAAAGCGAAGCGCCGCTGCAGCGCCACGACGACTGCCATTCGCCCTGGTCGCGCAATAACGGCCTGCGTCTGGGGCTGCCGGCGGAAACTGACCTGCATCTAAGCTGCCAGAACGAGCGCCAGGTGGTACGCCTGCGTCATGCCTCGGCTTCCACCCTACAGTTGCAAGGTGAAAGCCTGTCGGTTGAACGCGATGGCCTGCGGCAGCAGCACCTTGCGATTCGCCGCGGCGACAGCCTGTATCTGCACTATGCCGGCGAGCTGCGCAGCATCAAGCGCGTCGACCCGATTGCCGAAGTCGAAGCCAGCCATCAGCATCACGGCGGCCTCACTGCGCCCATGAACGGCAGTATCGTGCGCGTGCTGGTCGAGGCCGGCCAGCAGGTCGAAGCCGGTGCTGCGCTGGTGGTGCTGGAAGCGATGAAGATGGAACACAGCATCCGCGCGCCGCATGCCGGCACTGTCAAGGCGCTGTATTGCCGCGAGGGCGAGATGGTCAGCGAAGGCGCGGTACTGGTGGAGCTGGAAGAAATCAGCGCATAACCTTTTGTAGGAGTGCCTTTAGCCAAGCTCGCCGCTAAAGCGCCTCCTACGACGTTGAGCGCGATACCCATCGAGACGAACAACGAGGCAACGATGAACCTACCCAAACAAGTTCGCCTGGTCGAAGTCGGCCCTCGCGACGGTTTGCAAAACGAGAAACAGCCGATCAGCGTGGGCGATAAGGTCCGCCTGGTCGATGACCTGTCTGCCGCAGGCCTCGGCTACATCGAGGTCGGTAGCTTTGTCTCGCCCAAGTGGGTGCCGCAAATGGCGGGCAGCGCCGAGGTGTTTGCGCAGATCCAGCAGTTGCCAGGTATTACCTACGCGGCCCTGGCGCCTAATCTGAAAGGATTTGAAGGCGCGCTGCAAGCGGGCGTGCGCGAAGTGGCGGTGTTTGCCGCGGCTTCGGAAGCTTTCTCGCAGAAGAACATAAACTGCTCAATTAGCGAGAGCCTTGAGCGCTTTGTCCCGGTAATGGACGCCGCCAAGCAGCATGGCGTCCGCGTGCGCGGCTATGTGTCCTGCGTGTTGGGTTGCCCGTACGACGGCAGCGTGCCACCCGAGCAAGTCGCCAGCGTGGCCCGAGAGCTGTATGCCATGGGCTGCTATGAGGTTTCCCTGGGCGACACCATAGGGGCCGGCACTGCCGGAGCAACCCGTCACCTGTTCAACGTGGTCGGCCGTGAGGTGCCACGTAACTTGCTGGCCGGGCACTTCCATGACACTTATGGCCAGGCTTTGGCCAATATCTACGCCAGTCTGCTCGAAGGCATCAGCGTATTCGACAGCTCGGTCGCGGGTCTGGGTGGCTGCCCTTACGCCAAAGGCGCCACCGGCAATGTCGCGACCGAAGATGTGCTTTACCTGCTCGAGGGCCTGGGCATCGAAACCGGTATCGATATGGGCCGGCTGATCGCCGCCGGCCAGCGTATTTGCGCGGTACTGGATAAGTCCAATGGCTCGCGTGTGGCACGGGCCAAGCTGGCCAGCGCGTAGTTGTAGGTAGTGCGTAAGGTTTTATTTACGCACTGTAAAGCACCGCCGTCAGGCTTACTGCCCGCTGCCTGATGGCGGTGCGAAGCGACTACAGCAGCTGCTGCTAGCGATCAGCGCGAGCGCTAAACAACTCGACGCAAGCCCTCCGCCAGCCAGTAGGCTTTCAGAAATAAGCCGGCTAACCGCGCCGGCATAACAAGAACGATGAGGAAGCACGATGCAACAGCCACTGTGGACGCCTTCTGCCGAACGTATTGCGGCGACACGAATGGACAGCTTCCGCCGCTTCGTCAATCAGCGCCACAGCCTGCAACTGACCGACTATTCAGCCCTGCACGCCTGGAGCGTGACGCAGCGCGAGTCCTTCTGGCAGGCAATTGTCGAGTTCTTTGAAATACGCTTTAGCGCCCAGCCCGAGGCAGTGCTGCAAGAAAGCAGCGCCATGCCCAGCGCTCACTGGTTTCCTGGCGCGACGCTGAACTTTGCCGAACACCTGCTGCGCCGCCGCGATAACTACCCTGCCCTGGTGGCTATCGGTGAAGACGGTTCCCGCGAGCAACTGAGCTATGCCGAACTAGCCGCCCATGTCGCGGGTTTGCAACGCAGCCTGCGCGCTGCCGGCGTGGGTATTGGCGACCGCGTTGCTGCCTTTATGCCCAACACCTGGCAAACCTTGGTCGGCATGCTTGCCGCCAGCAGCCTCGGTGCAACCTGGTCGAGCTGCTCGCCGGACTTTGGCACCCAGGGCGTGATCGACCGCTTCGGCCAGATCGAGCCCAAGGTGCTGATCGCCGCCGCCGGCTATCGCTACGCCGGCAAGAATCTGGATCTGACCGCCAAGCTCAACGAAATCCTCGAGCGCCTGCCCTCGCTTGAGCAGTTGATTGTGGTGCCCTACTCCAACACCCAGACCAAAGCCGACGACTTCCATTCGGAGGCCAAAGTTGCGTTGTGGCAGGACTTCTACCAGGCCGGCGGCGAGCCCGAATTCACCCAGGTACCGTTCGATCACCCGCTGTATATCCTCTACTCCAGCGGCACCACCGGCGTGCCCAAGTGCATCGTTCACGGCACCGGTGGCACCTTGCTGCAGCACGTCAAGGAACTCGGCCTGCACACTGATCTGCATGCCGACGACACGCTGTTCTACTACACCACCTGCGGCTGGATGATGTGGAACTGGCTGGTCTCTGGCCTGGCCCTGGGCGCCACTCTGGTGCTGTTTGACGGCTCGCCCTTCCACCCAGGTGCCGAGCGGCTGATCGACCTGATCGATGCGGAAAACATCAGCATATTCGGCACCAGCGCCAAGTTTCTCGCTGCCCTGGAAAAAGCCGGGGCCAAGCCCGGCAGCACGCACAAACAGCAACGGCTTAAGGCGATTTTGTCGACCGGCTCGCCGCTGTCTCACGAGAGCTTCGAGTACGTCTACCGCGAGATCAAAGCCGATATCTGCCTGTCATCCATCTCCGGCGGCACCGATATCGTCTCCTGCTTCGCTCTCGGCAACCCGGTGCTGCCAGTGTGGCGCGGCGAGCTGCAATGCAAGGGCTTGGGCATGGACGTGCAGGTATGGAACGACGCCGGCCAAGCGGTTACAGGCGAAAAAGGCGAATTGGTCTGCGCCCAGCATTTCCCATCGATGCCGATTGGCTTCTGGAAGGATGTTGATGGCAGCAAGTTCCAGGCAGCCTACTTCGAGACCTTCCCCGGTATCTGGGCCCATGGCGATTACGCTGAAATCACTGCCCACGGGGGTTTGGTAATTCACGGCCGCAGTGACGCGGTACTAAATCCCGGCGGCGTGCGTATCGGCACCGCGGAGATCTACCGCCAGGTGGAAAAGGTCGAAGCCGTGCTGGAGTCCATCGCCATCGGCCAGGAGTGGGATGATGACGTGCGTGTGGTGCTGTTTGTCCGTCTGCGCGAGGGCATCGAACTGACCGACGCGCTGCAAACGCAGATCCGTCAGGTGATCCGCGCCAACACCACAGCGCGCCATGTACCAGCCAAGATCATCGCCGTAGCGGATATCCCGCGCACTATCAGCGGCAAGATCGTCGAACTGGCGGTGCGCAACGTGGTACACGGCAAACCGGTGAAAAATACTGACGCCCTGGCCAACCCGCAGGCGCTGGAGTTGTACCGCGACCTGGCAGAACTACGGGACTAAAGTACCAAAAACTCAAACCGAGCCAAGCGCACGGTGCTTATACTCCAAGTCAGTCGTTGTTGGAGTGCTGCCGTGGCTGTGCGCTGGATCTGTCTCGCTGTACTGCTAACCTCGCTGAGCCTAAGCGCAACAGCACAGGAACCGCTGGAGCTGCATATGCCGGACGCGCCGCCGCTGACCTTTGTCAGCTTTCAGGGTGGTTACGGCATGGTCGGCGATGTGGCATTGGCCGCCATTGCCCGCGCGGGGTATCTCAGCCATATCCATGTAACCCCCTGGGCTCGGGCCCAGCAGCGGGTCAGCCGTGGCAACAACCTGCTGATTATCCCGCTCTCGCGCACGCCGGAACGGGAAGCGCTGTACACCTGGATCGCCCCGATCTCACCGCTTGAGCGCGCCTTCTTCAGCCTAGACACGCCAGTGGCCGACTTTGCCGAAGCGCGCCAGCGTTACAAGCGTATCGCCGTCGGTCTGGGCACCGCACAGATGGAAATACTCAAGCGCGAAGGGTTTACAGATGAGCAGATTGTCAGCCTCAAGCTTGGCGATAACCCCGCACGCATGCTCGAACTCGGCCGCGTCGATGCCTGGTTTACCGGGGTGCCGGAAGGGTTGTACCTGTGGCCGAAAAGCGACAATCGATTGCAGATGAGCCCCGTGATGGCCAGTACCGATCTGTACCTAGCCTGCTCCAAAGCGTGCGACGCAGACTTGCAGGAAAATCTGCGCAAGGCGGTCGACGCGCTACGTGCTGAAGGCATGATCCAACGTATTCAGGACGCTTACCAACCCGCGCGCTAACAGCGAACATCCGTGTCGCCACCGGTGTTTAAATGCCTTTGCGTCCAGGGTCCTCAGGCAGCTGCTCCTCTTCGATATCCTCCAGCTTCAACTCCAGCCCCCACTCGCCCGCCGAAGCAGCGGGTGTCGAAGGCGCTACGGGTGTTGCTGCGGCGGCCACTGCAACGGGGGCTGCGGCAGGCGCCGAGGCTCCGGGGTTATCACGATAGAGTTTGAGTTTGAGGCGCACGTTGTTCGCCGAATCGGCGTTTTTCACCGCTTCTTCTTCATCAATCGAGCCATCGTTGACCAGGTCGATCAGCGCCTGATCGAAGGTTTGCATGCCGAGGTTTTTCGACTTTTCCATGATCTCCTTGATCTCGGAAAACTCGTTGCGTTTGATCAGGTCACGAATGGTCGGCGTGCCGAGCAGCACTTCCACCGCCGCCCGGCGCTTACCGTCGATGGTCTTGACCAGCCGCTGGGAAACAAATGCCTTGAGGTTGTTACCCAGGTCATTGAGTAGCTGCGGACGCCGGTCTTCCGGGAAAAAGTTGATGATACGGTCCAACGCCTGGTTAGCGTTGTTCGCGTGCAACGTGGAGATTGCCAGGTGGCCGGTGTCGGCAAAGGCCAGGGCATGTTCCATGGTCTCGCGGTCGCGAATTTCACCGATAAGGATTACGTCTGGCGCCTGACGCAGGGTGTTCTTCAGCGCCGCGTGAAAGCTGCGCGTATCCACGCCCACTTCGCGCTGGTTGATGATCGACTTCTTGTGCTTGTGCACATACTCCACCGGGTCTTCGATGGTGATGATATGGCCGCCGCTGTTACGGTTGCGGTAATCGATCAGCGCCGCCAGCGAGGTCGACTTGCCCGAGCCCGTGCCACCGACGAACAGCACCAGTCCGCGTTTTTCCATCACCGTCTTGAGCAGCACTTCCGGCAGTTTGAGATCTTCAAACTTGGGGATATCCATCTTGATATTGCGCGCCACGATCGACACTTCGTTGCGCTGTTTGAAAATATTGATGCGAAAGCGCCCAACACTGGCAATCGAGATCGCCAGGTTCATTTCCAGCTCACGCTCGAACTCCTCACGCTGCGCGCTATCCATCACCGAATCGGCAATCGCCGCCACCTCGCCGGCCTTTAGCGGTTCAGCACTGAGTGCCTTGAGCACGCCATTGAACTTGGCGCAGGGCGGCGCCCCGGTGGAAAGATAAAGGTCGGACCCGTCCTGGCTGGACAGGATTTTGAGCATGGCGTTGAGGTCCATAACGAGCTATCCCGTGAGTTGGATGTATTACGTTAGGCCAAGATTTCACATCGCTCCTGAGAAAATCGGAGCGTGCCTGGTTCAGGCGCTAAGCGGTTGAGAATACTGGCACAATAGGTTGATTGAATTCCGAGGAGCCCGTCATGGCTAAGGCAATGGCCCGCCACATTCTGGTGAAAACCGAAGCAGAAGCCGCTGCGCTGAAAAAACGCATCGCTGCTGGTGAAGCCTTCGATGTGCTGGCACGCAAGTACTCAACCTGCCCCTCCGGCAAGAAAGGCGGCGATCTGGGTGAAGTGCGCCCTGGGCAGATGGTGCGCGCTATTGATCAAGTCATTTTCAAAAAGCCGGTACGTGAAGTGCACGGTCCGGTGAAAAGCCAGTTTGGCTACCATCTGGTGCAGGTCTTCTACCGCGAGTGATCTGCCATGACGCCCGAACACGTTGCTGCTTTTTGCCTGAACCTGCCGGGTGTCCGTGAGGACATCAAATGGGGCGGCGTGCGGGTATTCTCCGTGGCGGAGAGCAAGATGTTCGCCTTGTTTCACTTGGGCAGCCATGACGGCCTGGCCTTTAAGGTCGATGACGATCTCTTCCTTGGCTATTGCGACCGCCCCGGCATCCGCCCGGCTCCTTATCTGGCCCGCGCCCGCTGGATAAGCATGGCCACACCCTACCCGCTGAGCGATAGCGAACTGCAAGCCCTGCTAACGCGCTCCCATCAGCTGGTGGTTGGCAAACTACCCAAACGCCTGAAGCTAGCACTGCTGCTTGATCCGCCAACAGCGGACGGTTAACTGCCGCAGGCTCTGTGCGCGGCTCGGATGCCCGGCGCAGAAACAGCAACGACGATGGCTTGGCGGAGCAAGCTGACCGGTCATGTCAGAAAGCTGCCAGCAGTCTTCACTGATCAGCTGAGTTAACCTGCTCAGCATTCCACTGCGATATAAGGCCGCCACGTGTTCTCCTCTGAGCGTTTGAAAGGCATCGATGTTTTCGTCTGCGTCGCAGAACTGGGCAGCTTTACTGCGGCGGCAGAGCGCCTGAGCCTGACCAGCTCGGCGGTGAGTAAAGGCATAGCACGGCTGGAAAGTCGCCTCGATATACGCCTGTTTGAGCGCACCACGCGCCGATTGGCGCTGACTGACGCGGGTACAGCCTTCTACCGAACCTGCACCCGCGTGCTCTCCGACCTTGAAGAATCGGAGCTGGCTCTGCATGCCGAGTTCCTCGAGCCGCGCGGAAGGATCCGCATCGATCTGCCGGCATCCTATGGACGCTTGCACGTGCTGCCGGTGATCCTGCACTTCGTAAAGCAATATCCGCTGTTGACGCCGCATATTTCCTTTACCGACAGCTTTGTTGAACCGGCTGATCAGGGCATCGACCTGCTGGTGCGTATCGGCGGTTCAGACGTGTGGCCGACGACCTTGGGCCACCGCTACCTGGGTGCTGAGCGGTTGATCTACTGCGCCGCCCCCGAATACCTGTCCAAGCGTGGCATACCGACCACTGAAGCCGCGCTTGAAGAGCATGACTGCGTGCTCTACGGCCTCAGTAATGGCCTGGTTAGCCCGTGGTATCGAGAAGGCCCACAGCCCGGCGACAAGAAGCGCCGAATCATGCCGGCACGCATCGCCGTGGGAGATGGCGAGGGTGAAGTACTGGCTGTGCTGGCAGACTATGGCATTGCGCAATTGCCCACGTGGCTGGTGCAAACGCATTTAGATAGCGGAGCCTTGGTTGAAGTGCTGCCGCAGCTGTCCAGTGATGGCCTGCCGATGAACTTGGTTTGGCTGAAAAAGCGCGAAACACTGCCCAAAGTCAACGCGCTGTTAGAGGTCTTAGCCAAGTGTTTATCCCCCAGTGGCCACACATTGCCGACACCACCAGATAAGTGAATTCAAATCAGTAATTACTAGAAAAAACGCCACAAATAGACCGCCAAAGAATCAATACCATAACGCCCTTCCTATACAAGAGCGTCGTTATGAGTGCTATCGAATCACCCCGCCCCCAGGTTATGCCTGCGGCAGGCTCTTCACTCAGCATTATCATCCTGGCCATCTCGGCTTTTTTGATCGTAACCACTGAGTTTCTGATTATCGGCCTACTGCCCGCCCTGGCCCGTGACCTCGGCGTTTCAATTGCCGCAGCCGGCCAGCTGGTCACGCTGTTCGCCTTTACAGTCATGCTCTTCGGCCCCCCCCTTACCGCCGCCCTCGCCCACCTGGACAGAAAAAAGCTGTTCATCGCGATCTTGCTGGTCTTCGCATTCGCCAATGCTCTGGCGGCACTGTCTTCGCACATCTGGATACTGGCCGTTGCACGTTTTATCCCCGCGCTGATGCTGCCGGTCTTTTGGGGTACGGCCAGTGAAACGGCAGCCCAGCTGGCCGGCCCAGCCAAAGCAGGCCAGGCCATTGCCCGGGTCTACCTGGGCATTACCGCTGCGCTGCTGTTGGGTATTCCATTGGGGACGCTGGCGGCTAACGGGATTGGCTGGCGAGGCGCCTTTGCGCTGCTGGCTGGGTTGTCACTGCTGATGGCGGTGGCTGTACTGGTCTGTATGCCTGCTGTCGCGCGTACCGAGCGGGTCGACTTCCTGAAACAGGCACGTATTTTCAAGGAGCCGTTGTTTCAGGCCAATGTCGCACTGTCGATCCTTATCTTCAGCGCCATGTTCGTTGCGTACACCTACCTGGCCGACATGCTGGAACGCCTGGCTGGTGTGGCTCCGGCAGATGTCGGGTGGTGGATGATGGGGTTTGGCGCCGTCGGCTTGATTGGCAATTGGATGGGCGGCAAAGCGGTGGATCACTCGCCACTCAACGCCACGGCTTTGTTTGTGGCACTGCTTGCACTGGGAATGGCAGCAGTGACGCCTCTTGCAGGAGCAGGCGTACTCGTGTGTATCGCGCTCGCGCTGTGGGGCATTGCCAACACGGCGCTGTACCCGATTTGCCAGGTCCGAGTCATGAACTCGGTGGCGCATTCTCAGGCGCTGGCAGGCACAACCAACGTGTCCGCGGCCAACGCCGGGATAGGGATCGGTGCGGTGGTCGGCGGCCTAACCATCCAAACCGCTGGCATCGCACATGTCGGCTATGTCGCGGCAGCCGTTGCCGGTGTGGCGTTATTAATGGTTCCGTGGGTCCATCGCCTGGCAACGCGCGCGACCCACTGCACTGACTAACGTGCTGCCAGCCGTCGACGTTCACAAAGTGTACGCATGAGTGGCTGATACTCGTCGCGCTCAAGGGCAATCGCAGCAGATAACCGCGTCGAACAGACACTCCGCCTGTCCATCCGCTGCCTTTTGCAGTCGTAAACCGCTACAATCGCGCCCCTTTCGCGCCCGTGCGCCCGTTTATCTGGACCAAGATTCGTGATCTCCACCGCCAACATCACCATGCAATTCGGGGCTAAGCCCCTGTTCGAGAACGTTTCCGTCAAGTTTGGCGGCGGCAATCGTTACGGTCTGATCGGGGCCAACGGCTGCGGCAAGTCGACCTTTATGAAAATTCTCGGCGACGATTTAGAGCCGAGCGGTGGCCAGGTGATGCTGGAGCCGAACGTGCGCCTGGGTAAGTTGCGTCAGGACCAGTTCGCCTATGAAGAATTCACGGTGATCGACACCGTGATCATGGGTCACGAAGAGCTGTGGAAAGTCAAAGCCGAACGCGACCGTATCTATTCCCTGGCGGAAATGAGCGAAGAAGATGGCATGAAGGTCGGTGAACTCGAAGGTGAGTTCGCCGAGATGGACGGTTACACCGCAGAATCCCGCGCCGGTGAGTTGCTGCTGGGCCTGGGTATACCGTTGGAACAGCATTTTGGCCCGATGAGCGAAGTCGCGCCCGGCTGGAAACTGCGCGTGTTGCTGGCCCAGGCGCTGTTCTCCGATCCAGAAGTGTTGCTGCTGGACGAACCGACTAACCACCTGGACATCAACACCATCCGCTGGCTGGAAAACATCCTGACCCAGCGTAACAGCACCATGATCATCATCTCGCACGACCGTCACTTCCTGAACAGCGTGTGCACGCACATGGCGGACCTGGATTACGGCGAGCTGCGCCTGTTCCCAGGCAACTACGATGAGTACATGACTGCAGCGACCCAGTCGCGCGAGCAGTTGCTGTCCGAAAACGCCAAGAAAAAGGCGCAGATCAACGAGCTGCAAAGCTTCGTCAGCCGCTTCTCGGCCAACGCCTCGAAATCCAAGCAGGCCTCCTCGCGTGCCAAGCAGATCGACAAGATCCAGTTGGCCGAGGTCAAACCGTCCAGCCGTGTCAGCCCGTTCATTCGCTTCGAACAGAACAAGAAGCTGCACCGCCAGGCCGTCATGATCGAGAAAATGGCCAAGGGTTTCGACGGTAAGGAGCTGTTCAAGAACTTCAGCTTCCAGGTTGAAGCGGGCGAGCGCGTTGCCATCATCGGTCCGAACGGTATTGGTAAAACCACCCTGCTGCGCACCCTGGTTGGCGAACTGGCACCGGATGCCGGTGCGGTGAAATGGACCGACAGTGCAGAAATCGGCTACTACGCCCAGGATCACGCTCACGACTTCGAAGACGACGTCAGCCTGTTCGATTGGATGGGCCAGTGGACAACCGGCGAGCAGATGATCCGCGGCACACTGGGTCGTATGCTGTTCAGTAACGACGAGATCCTCAAGTCGGTTAAAGTCATCTCTGGTGGTGAGCAAGGCCGCATGCTGTTCGGCAAGCTGATTCTGCAAAAGCCTAACGTGCTGGTGATGGACGAACCGACCAACCACTTGGACATGGAATCCATCGAAGCGCTGAACCTGGCGCTGGAAAACTACCCGGGCACGCTGATCTTCGTTAGCCACGACCGCGAGTTCGTGGGCTCCCTGGCTACGCGCATCATCGAGTTGTCAGCCAACGGCATCACGGACTTCAGCGGTACCTACGATGACTACCTGCGCAGCCAGGGCGTGATCGTCTAACCGGCTCCTAGCCGTCATAAAAAAGCCCGCTCACTGAGCGGGCTTTTTGTTGGGTGCGGTTATTACGCTGCGGCGAACAAACCACCGATCTGGGCGTGCGCTGCCGCAAAGGCATTCGCGCGCGGCTCTTCACCGTAGGCCAGGCCTTCGGCGCGCACAATTTCAATATCGGTAATGCCGAGGAAGCGCAGCACCAGCAGCAAATACTCTTCGTGCGCCTGACCGCTTGGTTGGCCCGCATGAATACCGCCTGCGGTGGACACGATCACCACCTTCTTGCCACCTGCCAGGCCTTTGGGGCCGTTCTCATCATAGGCAAAGGTCTTACCGGCTACAGCTACGCGATCGATCCAGGCTTTGAGTTGGGTCGGCACGGTGAAGTTGTACATCGGCGCGCCAATCACGATGGCATCGGCCGCGAGAAACTCGTTGAGGGTGCCTTCCGCCAGCTCGACTTCATGTTTTTGCGCCGCATCGCGCAGCTCCGCAGGTGTACCGCCGGCGACCAGACTGGCGGCGGACAGATGGCTCAGCGCATCGCTGGCAAGATCGCGATAGCTCACCTGAGCTTCAGGTTCAGCGGCCAGCCAGGCGTCGACCACGGCGCGGCTGAGTTGGCGGGAAGCAGACGAGTCGCCGAGGATGCTGGAATCGAGGTGCAGTAGTTTCATGACAATCTCCAAAGTGAGATCGCCCCACGGCGATCAAGATGTTGGAGATACTACCGATGAAAGCAATGGCCGATTAGTCCGCGTAAATGCGATAGTTCGTCCCACTGATAGGACGATAAAACCATGCATGACCTCAATGACCTGTTTTATTTCGCCAAAGTGGTAGAAGCCGGCGGCTTTGCCGCTGCCGGGCGCACCCTGGGCATTCCCAAATCCCGCCTGTCACGACGCATTGCCGAGCTGGAAAATCGCCTCGGCGCGCGCCTGCTGCAACGCACCACACGCAAACTGGCATTGACCGACATTGGTGAGCGCTACCTGCGCCATTGCCAAGCCATGCTGCAGGAGGCCGAACAGGCCGAGGAAACCGTGGCCAGCCTAACCAGCGAGCCGCGCGGCCGCCTACGTGTCAGCGCGCCAGGCGGCATTGCTTTGCTTTCGGAGTTGGTGGTGAGCTTTCTCGCGGCCTATCCCAAGGTGCAGTTGGAGCTGATTCAGACCAACCGGCGCATTGATCTGCTCAACGAGGGCGTAGACGTCGCCTTGCGCGTGCGCAGCGCCGAGGATGAAGACCCTACGCTGATCACCCGGCGCTTGCGGCCCGCGCAGGCCTTTATGGTTGCCGCACCGGCCCTGCTGGAGCACGCGCGGGTCAGCACACCTGACGATCTGGCGAAACTGCCGGCCCTGGGCGCACTGGAAGCGGACCGCAAAATTCACCTGCGTTTGCAGCATGACAATGGGCGCGTGCAGGAAGTGGTGCTGGACGCGCGCCTGGCCATCGAGGACTTCAACGTCCGCAAACATGCAGCGATGAGCGGCCTCGGATTTACCATGTTGCCCGCGCCCCTGTGCCTGGATGAACTGACCGATGGACGACTGATCCGCCTGCTACCGGACTGGGCACTGCCTGCTGCCCACCTGCAAGCGGTGTACACCCACAGACGCGGCATGCTACCAGCCGTTCGGGCATGGATTGAGCATATCAGCGACGCCTTCAGCCGCTGGGACCAACCGATTTAGCGCCGTGGTATCAGCTGTAACGGCGCAAGAGTTCACCGAACAGCTGGCCATCCAACAATAGCCAGTCAATCCATACCAGCTGATGAGCTGCAACAATCAGCCAAACCACCAGCTGGAAGGAGAGCTTGCGCGTTTTGTGCCGAAAGCACTGCTGCGCGATCAACGCGCCGGGCCAGCCACCCAGCGACTCGACCAAATGCAATGCTTTTTCCGGCGTGCGCCAACGGCCTCGCTGGGCACTGGACTTGTCCTGCCAGTACTGCACAAAACTGATCAGGCTGGCGAGCGGGTAAGCAACCAGCATCCACACAAAACCAGACGTTAGGAACAGCTGCCAAGCGCCCATTAGAGGCAACACACACAGCGCCATCAGCAGCACTAACTTCGGTCCGAGGTGCTGAATCGGCTCATGGCTGCGCCCCGACGAAACCTGACGCACCCTGGCTTTCGCTGATGGTGCAACCGTGGGCTTAACAGCGCGAGGCTTACGGCGAATCGCCGGACTGTCCAACGCAAGTTCGCCAGCAACGCGGATATGCTCGGCGCGGGCACGCCCCTTAGGGTCCTTACCCGGCACGTACATCACCTGATCCCCGGCCACGGGGCGACTGTCGCCGCGCATGGCCGAGATATGCGCAAAAAGCTCAGCCCCGCCCTGCTCCGGCTGGATAAAACCAAAGCCTTTGTCGTCATTCCAGCTGCGCAACACACCGTATTGTTCCATTCCCATTACTCTCACCAGATATACGCCGCGCGCACTCTAGCAGCCTGGGAAATGGCGATCCAAAAACTCAAGCAGATACTGATTAACCTGCTCAGCCTGCTCGTTCTGGATCCAGTGCCCACAGTCCTTTAGGACGTGCTGCTGTAAGTCATCCACCCATTCCGGCATCTTCTTCAGGGTGTAGGCTTCCAGTTTGCCTACCGGGTCATGGTCACCGATCAAGAACAGCGTCGGCGGTTTGATCGTCTGCCCTTGTAATGGCTCGGTCACGTGCCAGTTGCGTTCGAAGTTGCGGTACCAATTCAACGCTCCCCGTAAACCGTGCTGAGCAAAGGTGTGGCGATACACCGCAAAGTCGTCCTCCGTGCACCAGTTGGGCAGCGCGCCCACCTGCATGTCGTCCTCGAACAAACGCCCATCAGCAGGCTTGTCCTGCAGTAACAGGTTTCGCTCCTCGAAGTACATGAGCAGACGCAGGGTGCGGTCGATGTCAGCGTCCAACTCGTGTTCGGCGCGGCCAGGTTCCTGAAAGTAGAGGATGTAATTGAATCGCCCAGCACTGGCCTCACGCATGATCTCGGTGGCTGGGCGACGAGGCCGCCCGGCAAAAGGCACCGACAGAGTGATGAGGGCTTTGATCCGCACGGGCTCAAGCAGTGCCAGATACCAGGCGACCATTGCGCCCCAATCATGGCCGACCATTGCCACCTGAGTGTGGCCAAAGTGATCCATGGCCGCACGTATGTCAGCGCACAGCGTCAGTACGTCATAGGCCGCCACGTCCGCCGGCGCCTCGCTGCGGCCATACCCACGCATCTCAGGCATGAACACCCGATAGCCGGCCGCGACCAACGGATCAACCTGCTGACGCCAGGAATACCAGCACTCCGGAAAACCGTGCAATAACCACACAGGCGCGCCCTGTTCTGGCCCTGCGCAGTAAAGACTAAGGGATATACCGTTGAGATCGAGTTGGAAATGATCGGCCGTATTGTGCATGGCACCTCCTGTGTGAAGTCCCACTATGACAAAGGCACACCCTGGGGTGCGCCTTTATTCATCCAACGAATACAACGACAGCAATCAGCCCTGCGCCGTGCTCCAGTCAATCCACTGTAACTGCCAGGTCGCCAGAATCAACAAGCCAAACCCGATGCGGTACCAGGCGAACGCTGCATAACTGTGCTTACCGATAAAGCTGAGCAGTGCCCTCACCGCAATCATGGCGAAAATAAACGAGGTGACAAAACCAATGGCAAACACCGGCAGATCACTGGCCTGGAACAGGTCGCGGTACTTGTAGCCGGAGTACACCGCAGCACCGACCATGGTCGGCATGGCAAGGAAGAAGGAAAACTCGGTGGCCGCCTTGCGCGACAAGCCGAACAACAAGCCGCCGATAATCGTCGCGCCGGAGCGTGAAGTACCCGGAATCATCGCCAGGCACTGGGCAAAACCAATCTTAAGCGCGTCCTTCCAGGTCATGTCGTCGACGCTCTCGGCGTGCACCAGGTGCGTGCGCCGCTCGGCCCAGAGCATGATCACCCCACCCACCACCAACGCCAGCGCCACTGTGATCGGGTTGAACAGGTAATGATGAATAAGATCGGCGAACAGCACACCTAGCGCCACGGCCGGCAGAAAGGCGATCAGCAAATTGGCGGTAAACCGTTGAGCCTGAGGCTCTTTGGGCAGACCGATGATAATGTCGAGGATCTTGCGCCGGTACTCCCAGACCACAGCGAGAATCGCCCCCAGCTGGATGATGATGTTGAAGGCCATCGCCCGCTCACCGCCAAAACCAATCAGGTCCGCGACGATGATCTGGTGTCCGGTACTGGAAATGGGCAAGAACTCCGTAATGCCTTCCACGATACCCAAAATCAGTGCCTGAACAGCCACCCAAAGATCCATCCTCACTCCTCAATACGTGCGCACCGGCACGAACAGCAACATTATGATGACGAACTCACGTGGGCTTCCTACCAACCGGTTATTAAAAGGTTCCGGCCGGCAGAATAAATAATCAAATCACACACTTAACCCGCACCGCGCGAATCCTAGCAGAGAACCTGAGTATTGAGGCTACAGCACGCTGTACTGGCCTCGACCTGATGAAAGCAATCGCCAACCGAGCCGTCACTTATCCACCAATTAGCCTAAGGTCTAGAGTAGCGAGCAAGACTCATCATCTATAAGAGGCGACCCCGCGCCTAAACAACCAGGGAGCCCACCATGAATAACCTGCGCAGCTTGCCTATTAACCGTCGTCTTTGGCTGATTCTGGTGGTTGCCATTGTCATGCTGATTATTCAGGGCGCCCTGTTACTCAAGCAGATCGAGGCCGACCTATATGCCGCCAAATCTGAAAAAACCCAGCATGTGGTGCAAAGCGCAGCGGGCATTCTGCAGCATTACCATGCACTGGAAGCGGCGGGCGGAATCACCCGTGAAGCGGCGCAGAAACAGGCTGCAGAGATCATTCGTAACCTGCGCTACGACGGCCAGGAGTATTTCTGGATTAATGACCAAACCCCAGTGATGGTCATGCACCCGACCAACCCCAAACTGGAAGGGCAAAACCTCTCAGGTTTTAAAGACCCGGATGGCAAGGCACTATTCAATGAAATGGTCGCCCTCAGCAAAAGCCAGGGCGCAGGCCAGGTCAATTACCGTTGGCCCAAGCCTGGTGCCAGTGACCCTGTGCCCAAGGTGTCGTATGTGCAACTGTTCCAGCCCTGGGGCTGGATCATCGGTTCAGGGGTTTATGTCGATGATGTGCAGGCCGAGTTTCACACCCAGGCCTTGAAAACCCTGCTGATTGGCCTGGTGATTGCTGCCTTGGTGGCCCTGCTCATTGTGCTGATCGTGCGCAGCATCACCCAGCCACTGCAGCACGCGGTCGATGCCATGGCCAATATTGCCAGCGGTGATGGCGACCTGACACGAACCCTCGACACCCAGGGCAACGACGAGTTGTCCGCTTTGTCCCGTCACTTCAATGCGTTTACCGAAAAGTTACGCCAGGTGATCAAACACTCCCTCGACTCTGCCGGCCAACTCGATGCTGCTGCCCGCAACCTCGGTGAGGTTGCGGGCCAATCGCAACAGCACAGCGAGCAGCAGTCGCAGCAAATGGAACTGGTTGCCACTGCGATCAATGAAGTGACTTATGGCGTCCAGGATGTGGCGAAAAATGCCGAACACGCCGCTACAGAGGTGCACACGGCCGAAGAGCAAGCGCTGCAAGGTCAGCAGAACATTGAAGGCAGCCTGCGCCAGATCAATGCGCTATCTGCCACCATCGACCAAGCGGTAACGGTGATTCAGGCCCTGGCTCAGGAAAGCACGCAGATAGGCAGCGTATTAGAAGTTATCCGCTCGATTGCCGAGCAGACCAACCTGCTCGCGCTCAACGCGGCCATCGAAGCCGCCCGCGCCGGTGAGCAAGGCCGTGGGTTTGCCGTAGTGGCCGATGAGGTGCGCCTGCTGGCGCAACGTACGCAAAAATCCACAGCGGAAATCCAGGTCATGATCGAGCGCCTGCAAGGCAACTCCGAAGCAGCCGTCAAGGTGATCAACGACAGCAGCCAAGCCTCTCAGCTGACCATCGAGCAGGCCCGTCAGGCCGGAACCAGCCTGACGTTAATCGCCAGCGGGCTGCGCAACCTCAGCGGTTTGAACGCTTCCATCGCCAGCGCGACACTGCAACAATCGCACGTGGTCGAAGACATCAATCAGAACGTCACCCAGGCAGCCAGCCTGGCCCATAACAACGCCCTGGCGGCGCAGCAATCCAGCGATGCCGGGCAACACTTAGGTCAGTTGGCTGAGCAGCTCAATCGTCTGCTTGGACAGTTCAGGGTATGAGAACGCAATGAGCAACATGGAACACCAGGAAGTCGACCTGAGCAAACCGCAAAACCAGGACCTGATTTGGGACTTGGACAGCATCGCCCGGCGCGAACTGGCGGAACGCTTTATCAAGCTGTTCGAGAACCGCCTGTGTGTGTATTCGGAGTCAACGCGGCAGTTGTACACCAACTACGACCTGCACTTCCCCAGCGATATGGGCCGCAAGATGGTGGTGCTGCCCAATCCCTATGCCTTCCACGACACCCTGCATGGCATCGAGGCGCATGCTGTCCGTAAAACTGGGCTGTGCGTGCTGCCCGGTGTGGTCCTGCGCAAGCCTGGCTTGCTGCTGACTACGATGATCAAGGAAGGCGGCCCAGCACCGAAAACCATGCCGTTCAAACCAGCGTTGGCGCAGATCATCAGTAACCAGAAGAAGGCAGGCGATATCTTCCTGCCAATCATGATGAAGGGCGATCTGCGTGAGTTCGACCAGCAGATGCCCTATATCCACCTGCACCGCCTGCAGGTCAGTCGCCTGACGCGGCTATCGACCTTCGAGCGCGACGATATTCAGCAGTCCATTACGCGCAAACTGCTTATGCTCTATCGCCAGGCCGACAGTCTCACCTGCCACTGAGTCGCAGCCCTGCCGTGAGGGCAATAAAAAAGCGGGCATCCGTCAAGGAATGCCCACTTTGTGCTTTAGCTGCGCCAAATCTTATTGCTGGCTGACCCAGAACACCGCGGTGACGACGAAAATCACAATCAAGGCGAAAATAGCCTTGGCATCGACCACGCTGTCAGCATTATCCGGCTCACTGTGCTCACTCATGGACTACCCCTCTTGTTGTGTTTATGGGTGGATCGTCTTCTGCAGTTAAGACCAGCATGCTCGCTTACTCAAGCCGTAGGGCTATGTTCAACGGCTGTCTTATCCCTTTAAGTTCTTTCCATATACTCAAACATCACTTTTGCGCATAACCCTGAGCTGGTATCTTCCTCCGGCTCCGCAGGGAGTGCGCGGCCGTGCGCGCTGATAGCTGTAAAAAGCCTGATAACAGGACACTCCATGTACGTATACGACCAGTACGACCAAAAAATCGTCGAAGACCGCGTCAAGCAGTATCGCGATCAAACCCGCCGTTACCTTGCCGGTGAACTGAGCGGTGAAGAATTCCGCCCACTGCGCCTGCAGAATGGCCTGTACATCCAGCGCTTTGCGCCCATGCTGCGCGTTGCCGTGCCGTACGGTCTGATGTCGTCCGCCCAAGTGCGCATGATGGCCAAGATTGCCCGTGACTACGACAAGGGCTACGCGCACATCAGCACCCGTCAGAACGTCCAGTTCAACTGGCCAGACCTGGAAGATGTGCCCGATATTCTCGCCGAGCTGGCCACCGTACAGATGCACGCGATCCAGACCAGCGGCAACTGCATCCGTAACACCACCACCGACCAGTTCGCCGGTGTGGCCAAGGATGAAATCATCGACCCACGTCCGTGGTGCGAGATCATTCGTCAGTGGTCGACCTTCCACCCCGAGTTCACCCACCTGCCGCGCAAGTTCAAGATTGCCGTCAACGGCGCAGTGAGCGACCGTGCCGCGATTGAAGTGCACGACATCGGCCTGGAAGCGGTACAGAACGACGCCGGTGAGCTGGGCTTCCGTGTGTCCGTTGGTGGCGGCCTGGGCCGTACCCCGATCGTCGGTAGCTTTATCAACGAATTCCTGCCGTGGCAGCACCTGATCAGTTACCTCGACGCCATCCTGCGTGTGTACAACCGCTACGGCCGTCGTGATAACAAGTACAAGGCGCGCATTAAGATTCTGGTCAAGGCGTTGACCCCTGAAGTGTTCGCCGAGCGCGTGAATGCTGAGTGGGTCCATCTGAAAGATGGCCCGACCACCCTGACCGAAGCCGAAGTGGCCCGCGTTGCCGCGCACTTTATCGATCCAAGCTACAAAGCCCTCGACGATCAGGATGCCGCTCTGGCTGCCCTGGATGCCGAACACCCAGGCTTTGCCCGCTGGCGTCAGCGCAACACTTTCGCGCACAAGAAGCCAGGCTATGTCGCCGTGACTCTGTCGCTCAAGCCAACCGGCGTGGCGCCGGGCGATGTCACCGACAAGCAGTTTGATGCGATTGCTGACCTGGCCGACCGCTACAGCTTTGGCGAAGTACGCAACAGCCACAACCAGAACATCATCCTCGCGGATGTTGAGCAGGCGCAGCTGTTCACCCTGTGGGGCGAGCTGCGTGAAAACGGTTTCGCCACGCCGAACGTCGGCCTGCTGACTGACATCATCTGCTGCCCGGGCGGCGACTTCTGCTCGCTGGCCAACGCCAAGTCGATCCCGATTGCCGAAGCCATTCAGCGCCGTTTTGACGACCTGGATTACCTGTTCGACATCGGCAATATCGACCTGAATATCTCGGGTTGCATGAACGCCTGCGGTCACCACCACGTGGGCCATATCGGCATCCTCGGCGTGGACAAGAAAGGTCAGGAGTTCTATCAGGTGTCCCTCGGCGGCAGCGCTGGCCGTGACGCAAGCCTGGCGCAGATCCTCGGCCCATCCTTCGCCGAAGCGGACATGGCTGACGTGATCGATAAGATCGTCAAGGTCTATGTCGAGCGCCGCACCGAAGAAGAGAGTTTCCTCGACACCTTCCGCCGTATTGGTGTCGACCCGTTCAAGGAGCGCGTATATGCAGCGAATCATTAAGAACGGCCAGCTGATCGATGAAAGCTGGCACCTACTGCCCAAGGACGCCACTCTGGACGGCATTCCCAACTGCGACGACCTGATCGTGCCGCTGGGCCTGTGGGTCGAGCACAGCACCGCGCTTAAGGCCCGCGATGGCGGCTTGGGCGTGTGGCTGGATGCCGGTGAGGAAATAGAGGAAATCGCCGATCAGCTGGATAACTTCCAGGTCATCGCGCTGAACTTCCCGGCCTTTACTGATGGACGCCACACCTCCACCGCCTACCTGCTGCGTAACCGCTACGGCTACAAAGGCGAAGTGCGTGCCATTGGCGATGTGCTGCGCGATCAGCTGTTCTCCTACCTGCGCGTAGGCTTCGATGCCTTCGCCCTGCGCGAGGACAAAGACCCGCTGGATGCCTTGAAAGCCTTCGAGGAGTTCAGCGAGGTCTATCAGGCCTCCACGGACCAGCCGCTACCGCTGTTCCGTCGCCGCGCCTGATTCTGCCGGCAATTCAAAAGGCCACCCCTTGGGGTGGCCTTTTTTGTTTATTGCGATTCAACCCAGATTGACCAGCACACGACCGACCTGATTGCCCGCGAGGATCTGCGCAATTGCATCCGGCAGTTGCTCAAGCGTCACTTCGGTGACCAGTGCATCGAGCTTGACCTTCCACTGCAGCGACAGCTTGTCCCACATCGACGCCTTAACCACCAACGGCAGCTCAACCGAATCAACCCCGAGCAGATTCACTCCACGGAGAATAAAGGGCAGCACACTGCCCTTGAAACCGACCCCAGCCGTCAGGCCACAGCAGGCAACGCTGGCACCGTAGCGCAGCGACTTAACCACGTTGAACAGAATATCCCCGCCCACACAATCCACTGCGCCAGCCCACTGCTCTTTGAGCATCGGTTTATCGGTGCCGTCCTGCAGTTCGGCACGCAACACAATTTGCTGAGCACCTAGCGCCTTGAGGTAATCCGCCTGCTCTGCCTTGCCAGTCGATGCCGCTACGCGGTAACCCAGGGTAGTTAACAAAGCCACCGCGACACTGCCAACACCACCTGTGGCACCCGTCACCAGTACGGTGCCGGCATCCGGCGTCAGCCCGCTTTGCTCCAGCTTGTCGACACACAGCGCAGCCGTCAGCCCAGCGGTGCCAAGCACCATGGCCTCGCGCAGCGATAACCCTTTAGGTCGTTTCAGCGCCCAGCTGGCGGGAATGCGAATGTACTGAGCCAACCCGCCAGAGGTGTTCATCCCCAGGTCATAGCCGGTGACGATCACCTCATCGCCGGCGCTGAATTCAGCCACACTGGAAGCCTCCACTACGCCCGCGGCGTCTATACCCGGTGTGTGTGGAAAGCTTTTGGTCACACCACGGTTGCCACTCGCGGACAACGCATCTTTGTAGTTAAGCGAGGAATACTTGACCCGAATCAGCAGCTCGCCGGCGGGCAAGTCATCGATATCACGCTGCACAATCACCTGTTCGAAACCGCCCGCTGCGCTTTCACGGGCTTGCAATGCACTGAACTTGCTCATGTTCTTCCTCTGTATGACGGACCGATTACCAGAAGCGTTGCTGATTCAAACGACTCAACCAGTTCAGAACGAAGCGATCCAGCGCAACGCTGCCCGCCAGTCCAACGCGCTCCTGCAGGGTTTTCTTCTCGGCATAGTGCAAATGAAACAGCTCGGCGCTCTTGGCGCGTTCTGCCAAGTATTCGTCACTGGTCTTCAGCTCATCGACCAGTTGCTTATCCAGCGCCGCCAGGCCCAGCCAGACTTCGCCGGTGGCAATCTGATCGATATCCAACTGCGGCCGGTAGCGGGCAACAAAGCCCTTGAACAACTCATGGGTGGTTTCCAGGTCTTCCTGGAACTTCTCCCGGCCCTTTTCGGTGTTCTCGCCGAACACGGTAAGGGTGCGCTTGTATTCACCGGCGGTAAGCACTTCAAAATCGATGTCATGCTTCTTCAGCAGGCGGTGCACGTTAGGCAGCTGGGCTACCACACCAATCGAACCAAGAATGGCGAACGGCGCGGAAATGATCTTCTCGCCAATGCAGGCCATCATGTAGCCACCGCTGGCAGCGACCTTGTCGATGCAGACAGTCAGCGGTACGCCCGCCTGACGAATGCGCGCCAACTGTGAAGAGGCCAGCCCATAGCTGTGCACCATGCCACCACCACTTTCCAAGCGCAGCACCACTTCATCCTGCGGCGTTGCCATAGTCAGTAAAGCAGTGATTTCGTGCCGCAGGCTGTCGGTGGCCGAGGCTTTGATGTCGCCATCAAAATCCAGCACGTAAACGCGCGGTTTGTGAACACCGGCCTTCTTTTCCTGCTTTGCAGCCTTGGCTTCAGCTTTACTCGCGGCTTTCAGTTGCTCTTTATCGAGCACCGCATGTTCCATGCGCTGATGCAGCTGCTTGAAGAAATCATTGAGCTTGTTCACCTGCAACTGACCCGTGCCCTGACGGCCTTTGCTACGCAGAGCGGCAATCGTCACCAGCACCACCACGATGGCAATAACCAGGGTCACTGTCTTGGCCAGAAAGCCGATGTACTCTGCAAAAAACTCCACGTATTCCCCCTTTTCCCCATGGCTGCGCGCACTCACTGACTGCGCACATTAGCCCCCAAGCATACCGAGGCCATGGGTTCACGGCCAGCAAGCAAGGTCTAGACATTCAGCGCATTCATGCAATTCAAACAAGCGTATGTTTTTACGTTGACAGCTCTTGAGCTTCCTCATACCCTCGCGAAACTTTCACCGCAGCGGAATCGAGCGGACGTGGGCAGCATCTACCTGATTCGACATGGCCAAGCCTCCTTCGGTGCAGACGATTACGATGTGCTATCGCCCATTGGAATTCGCCAGGCCGAAGTGCTGGGCGAGCACCTTGCTCAACTGGGTATACGCATTGACCGCAGTGTAAGCGGTGATCTGCGCCGCCAGCAGCACACGGCTAACAGTGCCTTACAGCAGCTGGAGCAAGCAGGCATTGCCACACCATCGCTGGAGATTGACTCTGCCTTCAACGAGTTTGATGCGGATGCCGTAATCCGCAGCCTGCTGCCGGACATGCTTGGCGAAGAACCCGAAGCCCTGCACATTCTGCGCAATGGCGCCCAAAACCGAGCTGAATTTCAGCGCCTGTTCGCCAAGCTGATTGGCCGCTGGATTTCCGGTGAGCACGACATGCCGGACCTGCAAAGCTGGCAAGGCTTCGTCGAGCAGGTTCAGGGCGGCCTTACCCGTCTACTTGAACAGGCTGACAGCAAACAAAACATTGCCGTATTCACCTCAGGCGGCACCATCACCGCCCTATTGCACCTCATTACCGGTATCGCGCCTGCACAGGCGTTTGAACTGAACTGGCAAATTGTTAACACCTCACTTAGCTGCCTTAAGTTTCGTGGCAGCCAAGTGAGCCTGGCTTCCTTCAACAGCCATGTGCATTTACAGCTGTTGAAGGCGCCGGAGCTCATCACGTATCGCTGAGCTTCGGCCCACTGCACCCATCACGGGCGCTAGAAAAACCTGAGAAAAAGGAAGAAACCATGAGCGTTGCAGACATCGTCAATACCATGCAGTCCAAATTCAACGCCGGTGCCGCTGCAGGCCTGGACCTGGTGTTTCAATTCAACATCGAAGACGGCGAGAACTACGCGCTGATCGTCAAGGACGGCACCTGCGCCGTTGAGAAAGGCGACAACGCCAACGCCAACGTGACCCTGATCATGGACACCGAGACCCTGAAAGGCATCACCAGCGGCGAAACCGACGGTATGCAAGCGTTCATGTCCGGCAAACTGCGCGCCGAAGGCGACATGATGCTGGCCATGAAGCTGGGCGAGCTGTTCCCGGTTTAAGCGGTAACGCTTCTGCGCTGCACCAAAAACCGGAGTCATTGACTCCGGTTTTTTTATGGCTAGAAACCAGACTTAAATGGCCAATCAGGCAGCTTGATTAAGCAGCAACACGCCCGCCTATAACGGCGGGTATTCCTTGTGAGCTACAGGCTGCAGCATTAGATTAGCTAATTATCTTAGGCACCCATCATAAGCAGAAGGGATAAACATGGCGCTTACTGACCAGTCCACCCGAATCCGCGAAGGCGAAGAACTCGACGCCGCGGTCATCGACCAGTACCTCAAGGCGCATATCCCTGGCTTGGCGGGCGAGCCGCGCATCAGCCAGTTTCCTGGCGGCGCCTCGAACTTGACCTATCTGCTCGAATACCCCAACCAGGAATTTGTACTGCGTCGTCCGCCCTTCGGCCACAAAGCCAAATCGGCTCACGACATGGGCCGCGAGTACCGCATCCTCAATCAGCTCAACGCCGGTTTTCCTTACTGCCCGAAAGCCTACGTGCACTGCACCGACGAGTCGGTGATCGGTGCCGAGTTCTATGTCATGGAACGGGTCAACGGCATCATCCTGCGTTCGGAGATGCCAGCGGAGCTGAACTTCAGCCCCGAGCAGACCCGCGAGCTGTGCAAGAGCTTTATCGACAAGATGGTCGAACTGCACAACGTCGACTATCAAGCCTGCGGCCTGGGTGACCTGGGTAAGCCTGAGGGCTATGTGCAGCGGCAGATCGGCGGCTGGAGTGATCGCTACGACAAGGCGCTGACCCCCGACGCACCGTTGTGGGAACCGGTCAAAGCCTGGCTCAAGGACAAGATGCCAGCCGACCACCACAAGCCCGGTATCGTGCATAACGACTACCGCTTCGATAACGTCATCCTCAGCCCGCAGAACCCAAGCCAAATTATCGGCGTACTGGACTGGGAGCTGACCACCATCGGCGATCCGCTGATGGATCTGGGCAATACCCTCGCCTACTGGATCGAAGCAGGCGACTCGGCGCCAATTCAGATGATGCGCCGCCAGCCGAGCAACGCCCCTGGCATGCTGACTCGCCAGCAGTTCGCCGACTACTACGCTGAGCGCTCAGGTATCGAGATCAAGAGCATCGACTTCTACTACACCTACGGCTTGTTCCGCCTGGCCGGCATCGTGCAGCAGATCTACTACCGCTACTTCCATGGCCAGACTCAGGACAAACGCTTCGCGCAGTTCATTCACATGAACAAGCTGCTGGAGCAGATGAGCCTGCAGGTCATCAATAAATCGCAGCTGTAAACGGCCGAACAGGCCTCTCATAAGAAAGGAAAAGCCCATGTCCAAGACCCATCTGTTCGACCTCGAGGGCAAGATCGCTTTCGTTTCCGGCGCCAGCCGTGGTATCGGCGAGGCCATTGCCAAACTGCTGGCCCAACAAGGCGCTCACGTCATCGTTTCGAGCCGCAAGATCGACGACTGCCAAAAAGTCGCGGATGCCATCATCGCAGACGGCGGTAAGGCCACGGCAATTGCCTGCCACATTGGCGAGATGGAGCAAATCAGCAACGTCTTCGCGCAGATCAAAGAGCAATTCGGCCGTCTCGACGTACTGGTCAACAACGCCGCCACCAACCCGCAGTTCTGCAACGTGCTCGACACCGACTTGGGCGCGTTCCAGAAGACCGTTGATGTGAACATTCGTGGTTACTACTTCATGTCCATCGAGGGCGGCAAACTGATGAAGGCCAACGGTGGTGGCAGCATCATCAACGTGGCCTCGATCAACGGCGTCTCGCCGGGTGAATTCCAAGGTATTTACTCGGTCACCAAAGCTGCCGTCATCAGCATGACCAAGGTCTTCGCCAAGGAATGCGCGCAGTTCGGCATTCGTTGCAACGCCCTGCTGCCAGGCCTGACTGACACCAAGTTCGCCTCAGCGCTGACCAAGAACGATGCCATCCTCAAAGTCGCCTTGCAGCGCATCCCGCTCAAGCGTGTGGCTGATCCGAGTGAAATGGCTGGCACCGTGCTGTACCTAGCCAGCGATGCCTCCAGCTACACCACCGGCGTGGCATTGAATGTGGATGGCGGCTTCCTCTCCTGAGATAGCCAATCCAATAAAAAAGGGACCCTCGGGTCCCTTTTTTGCAGCCTGGAATTTACTGCCAGTCCTTTAGCGCCTGCTTGGCGGCCGGATTCATTGGCTCAGCGAGCAAGCCAGCAGGCGTCAGGTTGATGCTGTACACCGCCTCATCGGCAAGCGGCAGGTACGTTACCCGGCGCGCCTGTGGGTCGAAGATAAACAGATCATGCTGACCCAACCGCAGCCAGCGCCAAAGATCGATGCCATACGGACTGTGCGCCAGCTCGACACGGGTATGCTGCGCCAGGCTCTGCTGTTCGATGGAAAGAAAACGCCCCGAGAGCTTTTCCAGGCGATAACCTGGCTGCAAACCAATCAACTCGGCCAGCCCCTTCCACTGCAGAAATCGCGCATCAAGCTGCCAGAGGTCGCCCTCCATGGTCAGTGTGCGCTCACGACCGCCCTCCAGCACACTGACGCGATACAGCGGGCCGTCAGCCTTGAAGCTCAACGTCGCCAGCGGCTTACCTTCAGGAATTGCTGCGTAGCTGCGCAAATCGTTGGCCAACAGACCAATCAGCGCCGCCAAGGCGAGAAATGCCAGGCCGCAGGTGCCACGCAACCAACCGAGAAACCAGTGACGATTGAACAGGATGCGCGCCGCAACAAACGCCGCCAATAACCCTAGCAATGCCGTTGCCCATGCCAGTCCGCCGTATTGCATTGCCGTGCATTCCTTATGCGTGAGATTGCCGGCATTATGCGCAGCTACCTGGCTATAGAACAGCCAGAGAACACCACAATTAGACACAGGACGTGTTTTTAAATGGCTTTCCCGTTTGAACTCAGCGTTGATCTAAGCACACTGGCAATTCTCGCCATGGTCGCGTTTATTGCTGGCTTTATCGATGCAATTGCCGGCGGTGGCGGTCTGCTGACCATCCCAGCGCTGCTCACGGCCGGCCTACCGCCGCACCTTGCTCTGGGCACCAACAAACTCAGTTCGACCTTTGGCTCGGCTGCTGCAAGCTACACCTTCTACCGGCGCAAATTGTTTGACCCCGGCCAATGGCGCAACGCGTTGATTGGCACGGCCGTCGGCGCGCTTCTCGGAGCCGCGATGGCGCAATGGCTGCCGTCGGAGTGGTTGAACCAGCTGCTACCCGCCGTGGTATTTGGCTGCGGCCTGTACCTGCTGTTTGGCAAAACACCGGATGCGCCGCTGCTTGCCGAAGCGCCGATTGCCAAAGGTCGGCAGTGGCCACAAAGCCTCAGCCTGGGTTTCTATGATGGGGTTGCCGGCCCTGGTACGGGCGCTTTCTGGACGGTCAGTAGCCTGCTGCTCTATCCGCTCGACCTGGTCAAGGCCAGCGGCGTGGCGCGCAGCATGAACTTCGTCAGCAATATCTGCGCTCTGACCGTGTTTATCATCAGCGGACAAGTGGCCTGGCTGCTGGGTATCTGCATGGGGTTGGCGTTGATGGTCGGTGCGTTTCTAGGGGCACGCACCGCGATCAAGGGCGGATCGAAGTTTATACGCCCGGTATTTATCCTGGTGGTCTTGGCGTTGACCGTGCGCTTAGCCTGGCAGCACTGGTTCGGGCTGGCCTAGACGACGCGCTACATAGACGTCGATCAGATAACGGGCAATCGAACGCGAAGCCGGCAGTGGTGGCAGGTCATGCACACTGAACCACTGCGCATCCTCGATTTCATCGACCTGCATGACGATATCGCCACTGGCGTATTCAGCATGGAAGCCCAGCATCAGCGAATGCGGAAACGGCCAACCCTGGCTACCCAGGTACTGCAGGTTCTTGATCTCGACCCCGACCTCTTCGCGCACTTCACGGGCTACGCAATGCTCGACCGACTCCCCCGCCTCCACGAAGCCTGCCAGAGTGCTGTAAACCCCGGACACAAAGCGCGGCGAGCGCGCCAGCAGAACCTCATCGCCGCGAGTAACCAGCACAATCATGCTGGGTGAAAGCCGCGGGTAATGATGCAGCTCACAGCGTACGCAGTGCATCGCGCGTTCGCCCGGCATATGTTGCATCGATCCACCGCAGCTGCCACAGAAACGATGCTGACTGGCCCAAGTGCCAATCTGGGTGGCGTAGCTGAGCAACTTGAAGGTATCGGCATCGCCTTGCAGCATAAATTGGCGAAGGCTCTGCCAAGCGCAGCCCGGCACGTCGAATGGCTGACTCAACTCCAGCAGATAAACAGCATCGCCATCAAAGTGGCCTAAGCCATGCTCTGCGATGATCAGTAAATCTTGCTTTTTCAACCACTCACGGGGAAAAAGCACCCCGTTGCTGTCTGCTAGAAAATGCTGTTTGCAGTGCACAACTGCCCAACCACCAGGTTGCTGGCTGTCAAGCAGTGTAGGTTGCCAGCGGAGCATGCTCACACCTCCAGCGGCATGCCCAGGGCACGCACGCTTTCTGCCGCGAGATCAAGCACGCTGGGCTGGGTTTCCGGACGCATCACCGCCCCGGCTTCGAGGTAGTACTCAAGGCTGCTAAGGGCATCGGCGAGGGTTTCCAACATCTGCTCGGACGGCATGTGCGGCGCGTCAAACATATGCTGTTGAATGTAATCGGCGCACGCACCGACCAACTGGGCGGCGCGTTCCTGACCGAGGAACCACAGCCCACCACGAACGGCTTGCAAACTGAACGGAACATTCGACAGATGCATGCGCTCGCCGCCCGATTCGAGGTAGGCGGTAATTGCCCGCTTGGCCAGAGCCAGCCCGGCTTGGGCCTCGTCGACCACCACAATACGGGCCTCATTGAGCTGGTGCAGGGCAAAGGAGTCAGCTTCTTCACCAGGCTGAGCCTGCGTGGGTCTTACTTCACGGCGCTCGCCGCGATCCAGACTGGCAACCATGCCTTCGACGTACAGCACCGCATCGGCCAATTTATGCAGCTCCTGCGCTTGCGGCGCACTCTCCTCACTCCAACTGGCGACAGTCTGCAGTTGAGCGTTTAGAGAGTTGCCAGCCGAACTGAGGCCAACCATACCCAAGGTCTTACTCAGCTTACCCAGCAGGGCATGCAAGCTATTGAGACTGTCACTTTGCAGGGTGCCGCGCTCGATCAGGTCAAGCATATCCTTGACGCTGTTGAGCTCCTCACGGATCGCCGAACTCAGCGAGCGCATTACGGCCTGCCCGGGACCTGCCAGGCGCTGGTATTCCTCTTCCAGCAGGTGATCGGTAAAGGGTAACGGCGTCAAACCGAATACTTCACTGAGGGCGGTCGCTTGCGGCCCACGACTGTCGGCCAGGGCCACCAAGTAGAGCAATTCTTTGAGTAACCCTCGAGGCGCTTCGTATTGCCCATTGACGAAGAGTTGCTTGAGCTCACGGTCAATTCGCGAAAACAGCTGTTTACGCGACTTGCGCGCCAGCAGCTGACCGTCGACCTGCGCCTCAACAGCCGCAGCACCGACCCAGCACAGGCGACCGCGCGGCTCGTTGGCAAACAAGCTATCGAGACGACTCAGTGCACGCCCCATCAATTTGAGACTGGCTTGCGGGTTCTGCTCACGAATAAAGCCCAGCAGCCCCACTTGATACATGTGGCGTAAACGACGCGCTTCGCTCTCACGGGCAGCGCCATCAACTGAGGGCGGCGAAGTGCGCGGGCGGGCGTGGTCGAGGCGCACGCTAAAGAAAAAGCTTTCTGGCAAGGCGGACTGACCGCCGGCCTGACGGAGATCATTGATCGCTGGCAGCAACAGCTCCGGCATTTCTTGACGGTGGGCTTCAACGTTTTCCAGATAACGGCGCAGCACATGCAATGCGTTGCTCAGGGCGGAAAGCTGCGCATCGCGCTCTTCGCCGGCACCGGCGGGAATATCAGTGGCCTGATCCAGCACTTCCTGAGCCAGTAACTCGGCACCTGCCAGCTCAATCAGGTTCAGCGTACCGCGTACCTGATGCAGGTTTTCCACGGCCTGTTGCAACAGACTGCCGTTGTGACGGTCGGCAATAAAGTGTTCGAGGCTCGACTCGGCCTCTTCCATGGTGGCGAACAACTCATCGCGCACCAGATTAAGCGACGTGGCTCCAGAAACCATGAGCTATTGCGCCTCCCGCGTTAGGAAAAAAGACAGGTGGAAGGGCAACATCAGTCGGCAAACTCCGGTTTCTGTTTGCTCATATGAGCGGCCATGGCCACCCGCAGATCGGCCGATTGCAGCATCGCGGCGTTCCAGGTGGCGATATATTCCAGGCCATCATCGACGCGGTGATCGCGCATGTAGCGAATCATTTCCTTGGTACCACGGATGGCAACCGGCGACTTGCTGGCTATCTCACGGGCAATACCCATCACGCCATCAAGCAAAGCATCGACATCGGCATAGGTACGATTGACCAGGCCAATGCTGCGCGCCTCCTCACCCTCGATGGTGCGGCCGGTAAAGGCCAGCTCGCGCATCATGCCATCACCAATGATGCGCGGCAGACGCTGCAAGGTACCCACGTCGGCGGCCATGCCAATGTCGATTTCCTTGATCGAGAACTGCGCATCGACCGTTGAGTAACGCATGTCACAGGCCGAAATCAGATCAATCGCACCGCCCAGGCAGTAGCCTTGAATGGCTGCAAGTACCGGCTTACGACAATTGTCTACAGCGTTGAACGAGGCTTGCAGTTCAAGAATCTTGCGCCGCAGCTTTTCGGCATTGCGACCGACATCCGAGCCCAGCTGGCTGCCAATCGACGCGAGCATCATCAGGTCAATGCCGGAGGAGAAATGTTTGCCCGCGCCGGAGATCACCACCGCACGCACCTCATCGGTGTCATCAATCCAGCGGAAGATCTCGATAATCTCGCGCCAGAAGTCCGCATTCATCGCGTTGACTTTTTCTGGGCGGTTAATCACCACGTGGGCGACCTTATCTGCCAACTCGACATTAAAGGCTTTGTAGTCGGACACGGCAGTCATCCTCAGCAAGGGCGCGGAGCGCGTAGAATCTTATTAGGGTAAAAATCGAGCAACTATAACAACCAACCGACAAATGTCGATGCTGGCCACTGTGACGCAGGCCACGTCATCAAAGTTAAGCTCAATTTTTACTTATCGGCGATAAGCGCTTGATCTACTGAGAAAGACTGGCGGCAAACCAGCGCATATAGCTGGTGCCGCCGGGCAAAGGTACAGGCCAGAGCAGGATCAGGCCTTGATGCAGTCCACGGTGTAGACGCCATTCTCACGCTGCAGGCCGTGCACATCGGCATCGAAACCAGGGAAGCTGCGGTCAAAGGTACGGGCAAAGGCCAAGTAATCAATGATCGAACGCGTCTGCGCAGTAAAACGCTCGCCTGGCATGATCAGCGGAATACCTGGCGGATAGGGCACCAGCATCACCGCAGCAATCCGCCCCTCCAGCAGCTCAATTGGCACCGCCTCGACTTCGCCGCGTACCAGCTGGTTGTAGGCATCGGCCGGTTTGATCGCCACTTCCGGCAGCACCGTGTACATACGTTTGAGTGCCTTGGCCGTGGCGTTTTCGCGGTAGCAGGCATGCAGCGCATCACACAGGTCACGCAGCCCCATGTCCTGATAAAACGCCTTGCCAGCCTGGGCGATAGACGGCAATACATCGCTTAACGGCAAGTTGGCGTCATAGCTGCGCTTGAACTCCAGCAACTCGGTCAGCAGCGTGCTCCACTTGCCTTTGGTAATGCCCATCGAGAACAGCACCAGGAAGGAATACAGACCGGTCTTCTCCACCACCAAGCCACGTTCCCAGAGGAACTTACTGACCACGGCAGCCGGAATGCCCCGCTCGTCCAGTTTGCCGTCGGCGGTCAGTCCAGGCGTGACCAACGTGACTTTGATCGGGTCAAGCAGCACATAGTCTTCAGCCACCTCACCAAAACCGTGCCAGTCGGCTTGCGGTTGCAGCAGCCAATCCTGAGTCACCACATCATCGGTGCCTTCGGCCTTGGCTGGCTGCCAGATGCTAAACCACCAATCATCAACGCTTAGGTTCTGCCTCAGGTTGGCCAGGGCGCGGCGGAAACTCAGGGCTTCATCGAAGGTTTCCTGAATCAGCGAGCGCCCTGCCGGGCCTTCCATCATCGCCGAAGCCACATCCAGCGAGGCGATGATGCCGTACTGCGGCGAGGTGGAGATGTGCATCATAAAGGCTTCGTTGAAGCGATCCCGATCCAATTGGCGCACACCGCCATCCTGCACATGAATCATCGAGGCCTGGCTGAAAGCCGCCAGCAGCTTATGCGTAGAGTGGGTGGTAAACACCAGCGGCGCATTCTCGGTGCGCGCGGTGCCCATGCCGTAACGCCCGGCATAGAACTCATGAAATGCCGCATAGGCATACCAGGCCTCGTCGAAATGCAGCACTTCAACGCTGTTGCCCAGGGTCTGCTTGATCAATTCTGCGTTGTAGCAAAGGCCGTCGTAGGTCGAGTTGGTCACCACCACCAGCTTGACCATCGCCCCGCTGCTGCTCGGCACACGACCGCGTGCCAGTGGGCTGGCATCGATCTTCGCCTGGATCGATTCACGGCTGAATTCGCTCAGCGGAATCGGCCCGATGATGCCCAGCTCGTTGCGTTCTGGGCACAGGTACAACGGGATCGCACCGGTCATGATGATCGAATGCAGGATCGACTTATGGCAGTTGCGATCCACCAGCACCAGGTCATCCCGACCGACCATGCTGTGCCAGACGATCTTGTTTGCCGTCGAGGTGCCGTTGATCACGAAATAGGTGTGATCGGCGCCAAAGTTACGCGCCGCGCGGGCTTCAGCCTCGGCGAGCGGGCCGGTGTGATCGAGCAACGAACCCAACTCAGGCACCGACACCGAGAGGTCGGAACGCAGGGTGTTTTCGCCGAAGAACTGGTGAAACGCCTGCCCCACCGGGCTTTTGCGATAGGCCACACCACCGCCATGGCCAGGTGTGTGCCAGGAATAGTTGGACTGCGCCGTGTGCTGCACCAGCGCCTTGAAGAATGGCGGCAACAGGCAATCCAGATAATTGCGCGCCGCGCGGGCCACCTGGCGGGCCAGGAACGGCACGGTGTCTTCAAACAGATAGAGGATGCCGCGCAACTGATTGAGATCGACCATGGCCTCAGCCGGCGCATTCTCGATGGTCACTTGCTCACCGAGGGCAAAAATCGGCAACTGTGGCGCACGACGGCGGGCGATGCGGATCAGCTCAACCATGTCCTGCAGCAGGTTCTTGTTTTCACCCGCACCTTCGGCCGCGACCAGGATGCAGGCCAGGCCGTGGTGCGTGGAAGCGACGATGCGCCCCTCGGCGGAGCTGGCGGTAGACAGAATGCTGAAGCCGTCCTGCTCCAGTTCTTGGGCGATGGCGCGCACCCGGTCACCGGCCACAGTATCGGCCTTGATGTCACGGTGCACGATCAGGACGGGGAACTTGAGGTCTTTATACATTGTGGCGTCCCTGAGTGTGACAGGCTGAGCCTGCCTATCGCCTCAGGGTAGAGGCTGGCTCCGCCAGGCGGAACCCCCTCTGCGTGACGCTGTACGAAAAGGTCGCGAGTGGATAACTCGCGACGTTCTTATACCTCAGCCTTGGGCTGCTCCATTTGCACCCAGAGCGGCGGCGCACCTGCAGATTTTTCGATGATCGCCAGACGCGCCGCGTGCTCGGCGAGCTCTGCAGCGCTGGCCTGGATCACCCGCGTACGTGCACGCTCAGCAGGCAGACGGCGGATCGCACTGGGCTGCTGACGGCCATTGCTGTCGCCTTCCGAGCCATCGCCAGCCAGGGACAGATTGGTCTGTCCACCAGTCATGGTCAGGTAGACGTCAGCCAGAATCTCGGCGTCGAGCAAAGCGCCGTGCAGATCACGACCAGAGTTGTCGACGCCATAGCGTTTGCACAGCGCATCGAGGTTGTTGCGCTGCCCTGGATGGCGCTCGCGGGCCATCATCAGGGTGTCCAGGATCGAGCAGTGCTCGCTGATATCGGCGCGGTCGTCCTGCTTGATCAGGGCGAATTCGTTGTTGATAAAGCCAACGTCGAACGCCGCGTTGTGAATGATCAGCTGCGCGCCCTTGATGAATTCGAAGAACTCATCGGCGACTTCCTTGAAGCGCGGCTTGTCTTTGACAAAGTCGTTGGTGATGCCGTGCACCGCAATCGCGCCTTCGTCGATTTCGCGATCAGGCTGCAGATAAACATGGAAATGCCGACCGGTCAGACGCCGGCCGATCAGTTCAACACAGCCGATTTCGATGATCCGGTGACCATCGGCCACCGGCATACCGGTGGTTTCGGTATCGAGTACGACGCTACGCATGCTTCTTTGCCCTCACTTCATCCACACCGCGGTTGGCCAGTTGATCGGCCTTCTCGTTACCCGGATGGCCGGTATGACCGCGCACCCACTGCCAGGTAACGTTATGCCGATTGACCTGTTCGTCCAGCGCCTGCCAAAGGTCGGCGTTTTTCACTGGTTCCTTGGCGGCGGTCTTCCAGCCACGCTTCTTCCAGTTCGGCATCCACTCCTGGATGCCTTTCATCACATACTGCGAGTCAGTCACCAGGCGCACCGAGCAGGGCCGCGTCAGCGCGATCAAGGCGCAGATCGCCGCCATCAATTCCATGCGGTTATTGGTGGTATTGGGCTCACCGCCCCACAGCTCCTTCTCTACACCCTTGCAAATCAATAACGCTCCCCAGCCACCCACGCCAGGATTACCTTTGCAGGCGCCGTCGGTGTAGATCTCGACCTGTTCACTCATGTATCTGCAATCTCTCGCTCAATTAGTCCGGCCGGTGCTATTTCTGTGGTGTTTCGCGGCGGCTGACTTTGGCCACGGGCATCGGCAGCAATTTACCTACCGGCTGCCGGTTAGGTTGGCGCAATGGCCGCAGCCCCACGACCAGCTTACGGGCCACCAGCACGTAAAAACCGCCACCGGGTGGCTGCCATGCTGCGCCTAAACGCTCCAGCCCCGCCAACCGCGCCTGCCAGGCCGGCGAAGAAAGCGGCGGACGATAGCACCCGAAGCGGCGTTTCTCCAGCGCGAAACCCAACAGGTGCAACCAGTCACTGACCCGACTGGGCGCGATACAGCGCGCATGGCGCAAGGCATCGCGTGTTATGAAATGACGCATACCCCAGGTGCTCATCGGGTTGATACCCACGATCAGCAGATGACCGCCTGGGCGTACGCTGCGCGCCGCCTCACGGAGCAAACCGTGGGGTGACAGGCTGAAATCCAGGCCGTGCTGTACCACCACCACATCGGCAGCATGCTCGGTGAGCGGCCAGGATTGCTCCTCACAAACAATTTCCACGCCCTTGAACGGCGCGCCCAGGCGCACACTGCGCTGAATCTGCTGAGCATCCGGCGGCGTTTCGGCGGCTGGGCCGTAATGCACCAGGTAACCGCCAAAGAAGCGCGCCAGCTCTTCCTCCAGCAATTGCCGCTCCTGCTCCAGCAGCAACTGCCCGAGTGGGCCACTCAGCCAAGTGCGCGCTGAGGCAATTAGGTCAAGCCATTCACTGTCTGCATGGGCAAAAGGGTGATCGGACATAAGGGGCTACTCCCGTATTATTCACGACCGAGCTGGAGCTTAGAGTCTATTCACGACCTCGCGAGCTAGAGTCCTGCAAGGCAAGAACAGGCGAGGAAACGGAGTGTACTTTTTTACATGAGCATTCCGACTGGGCTCGCATCCGAGCCTGTTTTAACGCAGCAGGGCCGACGCGCAGCAGATCGTACTGCATAGCCAGCACCGCTATTGCCGCCTAAGATGCACTTTTGTACCCTGCTTAGCGACCGACTGATGATAAAAATCGACGCCCTGCCCGCATTCTCCGACAACTATATATGGCTGCTGCAAGACCTGAAGCAGCGTCGCTGCGCGGTTGTTGACCCGGGTGACGCCGCGCCGGTCGAGGCCTGGCTGGCGGCCAACCCAGGCTGGCAGTTGAGCGATATTCTGATCACCCACCATCATTTCGATCACGTCGGCGGCGTTGAACGACTAAAGGCGGCCACCGGTGCTCGAGTAATGGGGCCGGCCAACGAAAAAATTCCAGGTCGCGACCTGGCGCTGCGCGACGGCGACCAGGCTGAAGTGCTGGGCCAGCGATTCAACATATATGAAGTGCCGGGACACACACTTGGGCATATCGCCTATATCCAGCCTGAGCAGCACTGGCTGTTTTGTGGTGACACGCTGTTTGCTGGCGGCTGTGGTCGCTTGTTTGAAGGCAGCCCCGAGCAAATGCACAACTCGCTCAGCCGCCTGGCCGCCCTCCCCGAACAGACTCAGGTGTTCTGTACCCATGAATACACCCTGAGCAACCTGCGCTTTGCTGTGGCTGTTGAACCCGATAATCCAGACATCAATCAACGCCTGGCCCAGGTCAGCCAATGGCGCGAAGCTGGGCACATGAGCCTTCCCTCATCGATTGGCCTGGAGCGCGCTACCAACCCTTTTCTGCGTAGCGCACAACCGTCGGTCGGCGCCCGCATCACTGAACGTGACGGGCCTGAAAATCGCACCCCCGCTCAGGTATTCGCGGCATTGCGCGCCTGGAAGGACCATTTCTAAACCTCGACAACCACACAAAAGACTGGTTAAAACTTGACCAAGGGCAGGCTGGTTCCTAGAATCGCTCGACCTTTTCGCCGGGAAGCACACCGCCGCCAATGCCCTTATCACCACGCAAGACCTTGAATTTAAAGGCATTGGCACAAAGCGCTCAGACGCTTGTGGTGATCATGTGCGTAACCCTGGCCGGCTGCCAGACCAGTAACCAATACCGCCCTGACAGTGGTCGCGACACTGACCGTGCGGTTGGCCTTGAGCAAGAGCCGGAATGGCTCAACAGCGGCGTCGCCTCTACGCCCGACGAACCAAAAGACATCTGGGAACGGGTGCGCAACGGCTATCAACTGCAGGACACCATCACCCTCAACCCGCGTATCGAGCAACAGCGCCTGTGGTTCGTCAGCAACCCTACGTTTATCGAGAAAGCCGGCGAGCGCAGCAGCCCCTATATCCACTTCATCGTTGAGCGCCTGGAGCAGCGCAATATGCCGATGGAGCTGGCACTGCTGCCGATGATCGAAAGCTCCTACAACCCGCTGGCCTACTCCCATGCTCATGCGGTTGGGCTGTGGCAGTTCATCCCGTCCACCGGGCGCAACTTCAACCTGCGCCAAACCAACTGGTACGACGGCCGCCGCGATGTAATGGCCTCGACCGATGCGGCAATCAGCTATCTGACGCGCCTAAAAGAAATGTTCAACGGCGACTGGCTGTTAGCCCTGGCAGCCTATAACGCTGGCGAAGGCCGTGTAAGCCGGGCGATTGAGCGCAACCAGAAACTCGGCCTGCCGACCGATTACTGGAACCTCTCGCTGCCAGTGGAAACCCAGAATTACGTGCCCAAGCTACTGGCCCTCTCGCAAGTGGTGATGACGCCGCAAGCCTATGGCGTCAGCCTCGCGCCGATTGCCAATGAACCCTACTTCGAGAAAGTTGTCTTCACTCAGCGCATGGACCTTGCACGTGTCGCCGCCATGGCAGATCTGGATGAAGACGAGCTGTACCTGCTCAACCCCGCGTTCAAAAAAGGCATTACCCTCGACGGCCCTAAGCACCTGCTGATACCCACTGATAAAGCCGAGTTGCTGACCGCCAACCTGTCCTTGATGAAGCCTCAGGAGCAGGTGGACTGGCAGCAATACCGCGTACGCTCCGGTGACAGCCTGCACACCATCGCCAACCGGCACCAGCTCACGGTGAACACCCTCAAAGACATCAACAAGCTTTCAAGCAATAACCTGCGCATTGGCCAGGTGCTGAGTATCCCCGCGCAACCGGGTGTACCCGCGCGCGAACCGGTATTCCAACGCAGCGTGGCCCACAGTGCCCCCAGCCGTACCTATCGGGTGAAAAACGGTGACAACCTCTGGCAGATCGCCAAAAACCACCAGGTCGCCGTCAAGGATGTGCAGCGCTGGAATAAGCTTTCCGGCAACAGCCTGCGTGTCGGTCAAGTGCTCACCCTACAAGCCGGCAGCCAACTCAGTGGTGCAAGCGGCAGCAGTGGCAGCGCCCCACGGCGGCAGAACGCAACCTACTACAAGGTGCGCCAGGGTGACTCGCTGTACCTGATCGCCAAGCGCTTCAAGGTGCCGATGAAGAGCCTGCAGAGCTGGAATCCCAAAGCTGGCAAAGCGCTCAAGCCAGGGCAGACCTTGACCCTGTACAGCCTAAACTGATCACGCCTTCTTGCTCATCGCCTCCAGGCAACGCCCGGTCAACTGGGTAAAACGCTGAAAGGCGACAAACTGCTCGTGCTTCAAGGCACGCCCCGATACCCGACTGTCGGCATACAGCAAGCCAATTTCGCGGGTGCCGGCCAACAGGGGGGCAATAAAGAACATCCCCTGCCCTAGGCGTTGGCGAATCGGTTGAGTGACCAGCTCATTCAGGTTGTAACTGGCCGGCACCCCCATCCAGAGAGCCTCTTTGTTACGCAGGGCATAACTGAAAATATGCGGCTGTTCGGTTTGTTCGACCGGCAAAATAAAATCATGGGCCCAACCGGCCGTTCCCTCGCCCATCACACGCTTGCAGCGGAAACAACTCTGCCCATCTGACAGCACCACCAGCATGATGCGCTCAAGCCCCGCGCCCAGATGAAGCCCCTTGAACAAGGTATCGAGCACCATACCCAGATCACCACGGCGCGAAACCATCAAGCCAAGGTCCTGCAGCGCTTGCTGCAAAACCAGCAAGTTGGGCTGTAGTAGGCGTGCCTTGCGTTGCTCCTGCTGCAGGCGAATCTGCTCCGGATCTGTATTGGGGATCAGCTTGCACAGCTGACTGGCGCCAAAGGTTGCCGCCATCTTCACGGTTTCCTCAGCGCTGGCCAGCACCTGCTGCATGGCTTCTTGAGGGGTCACCCCGATGAAACTGGCCAACTGCCCTACCAGCGCCTCCATTACTGGAGTATCCCAGCCATCCAGCGCGGCCTGACTGATCTTTGCCCCTAGGGTCACAGCTTTGACGGCCGGGTCATTCTGGCTGGTGGACTGATGCGCCAGGCTGACGGTGTCGCCCAGGTTCCAGCTTTTCACCAGCGCCAAACTGAGCTGACGGAAACTGGTGCCCAGTTGCTGCATCACCAGCTCGTCCACATCGATTCCAGGTTGCGCCAGAGCGCTGGCCAGGTCATCCGCCGCATCGCCGGCGCAGCCCCAGAACGCCAGCTCACCGACGTTATGTAACAAGGCGGCGATAAACACTTCCTCATCATTTTTCGTCAGCACGTAGCCGGCGATATTGCGCGCTTGCACGGCGGCGTGAAACGAGCGTGCTAACAGTTCAGCAAGCTGATCGCGGGAGCTGCGTGCCAGCAGGCCGTCGATCAGGCTGACCGACAGGCCGATCTGCCGTACGTTGTCGAAGCCAATCAGCACGATTGCTCGGGAAATAGTGCGAATAGGCTCCTGCGAGGGGTTGTAGTACACACTATTTCCGATACGCAGCACCTTGGTGGTCAAGGCCGCGTCGCGTAGCAGAACGTCTGCCAGTTGCTGCACGGACGATTTGTCACCCAGGGTCAAACGATGCAGATCCTGCACCACCGCAGCCAGGGCGGGTAATTCGGCTTGGTTGAAGCGATCGATCCATGACTGCAAACCATGGCAGGCTGTTAGCAAAATGATGCCCTCGCAGTGGATCACTTGAGTGTAGTCAAAGTGCCGCCACCAACGGCTGTCGAGCCTACCCTTTTTCCAGCCGATACAAGCTGTTAATGTGCCTGACCAGCAGCCCACAAGACGCCACGGATCGGATATTTCACTTGATACGTCCCCTCCTCTCGTTACTTCTCTGCATGGCCATCAGTTCATCTGCCTGGGCCACTCTGTATAAAAGCCACGGTTACGCCCAGTTTGGCGAGCTGAAGTATCCCGCCAGCTTCACCCATTTCGCCTGGGTCAATCCGGAAGCCCCCAAAGGCGGCACGCTGCGGATGATGGCCAACGGCACGTTCGACACGCTCAACCCCTACACCTTCAAGGGCAGCAGCCCGATCAGCACGGCCAATTTTCTGCAGTACGGGGTCAACGAGCTGAACGCGCCGCTGATGGTCGGCACCGGCGCCTATGATCCGTCCGGTGATGAGCCGGCCTCCAGTTACGGCCTGATCGCCGAATCAGTGGAATACAGTGATGACCGTAGCTGGGTGGTGTTCAACCTACGCCGCGAAGCGCGCTTTCACGACGGCAAACCGATCACTGCCTATGACGTGGCCTTCTCCTACCGCCTGCTGCTCAAGGACGGTCACCCGCAGTACCGCACCAACCTGCAGGAAGTAAAACGGGTCGATATCCTCAACCGCCACAGCATTCGTTTTGTGCTTAAGCGCGCCGGCAACTCTCTTCTCATCCTGCGCCTCGGTGAATTGCCGGTGCTGCCGCAGCACTACTGGAAAGGCCGCGACTTCAAGGCCACCACTTATGAGCCGCCGCTGGGCAGCGGCCCTTACCGCATTACCCATGTCAGCCCCGGGCGCAGCCTGCGCTTTGAGCGGGTTAAGGACTGGTGGGGCGCCAAATTGCCGGTCAACCGCGGCAAGTACAATTTTGACCAGGTCGACGTGGAGTTCTACCGCGACAGCCATGTGGCGTTCGAGGCGTTCAAGGCCGGTGAATTCGACATTTATATCGAACAGCAGGCGAAGAACTGGGCCAATGGCTATCACTTCCCGGCATTAAGCCGAGGCGAAGTGATCCGCGCCGAGATTCCGCACCAGATCCCGACCCAGACCCAGGCGCTGTTTATGAACACCCGCCGCGAGGTGTTTGCTGACCGCCAGGTACGCGAAGCCCTGGGCCTGATGTTCGACTTCGAGTGGGCCAACCGCGCACTGTTCAACAGTTCCTACACCCGCGCCAAAAGCTATTACCCCAACAGCGAGTTCTCAGCTAGCGGCAAACCAGAGGGCGCCGAGTGGCTGTTGCTCTCGCCTTACCGCAAACAGTTGCAGGCGCGCCTGTTCAGCGAACCATTCAGCATGCCGCAGACCGATGGCCGGGGCATCCCGCGGGAAACCTTGCGCCGCGCCCTCGGTCTATTGGCCGAAGCCGGCTGGAAGCCTTCCGGCCAACGCCTGCTCAACAGTGAGGGGCAGCCGCTGCGCTTTGAAATATTGCTGGTCAACCCAAACCTTGAACGCATTCTCCAGCCCTTTACCGAAAATCTCGCCAGCATTGGCATCCAGGCCAACCTGCGCACCGTCGACCGCGCCCAATACAAGCAGCGCCTAGACCAATACGACTTCGACATGATTCTGCTGACCCTACCGCAAACCCTCAGCCCTGGCCTGGAACAGTCGCTGTATTTCCACTCGTCTCAGGCCAAGGTCAAAGGCGGCAGAAACTATGCGGGGGTTACCCATCCGGTGGTCGACGCCATGATCGAAAAACTGCTGTCGGCGCAGAGCCGCGACGAGCAGATCGCCGCCACTCGCGCCCTTGACCGGGTACTGTTGTGGCAGCACTACAGCATTCCAAACTGGTATATCGATTACCACCGCCTGGCTTACCGCAACCGATTTGCCTTCGTCACCACGCCGCCCTACACCCTGGGCCTGCGTACCTGGTGGCTGAAATCCATGGAGAACGCTGAATGACCCATGCATTGCGCGCCCTGTTAATCCACGTCAGTGGCATTGCCCTGCTTGGCGTTGCCAGCATGGCACTGGCCGGCCCCAAGCACGCACAAACCCTGTATGACGAGCCACCCAAGTACCCGGCTAACTTCAAGCACTTCGACTATGTAAACCCGAATGCGCCCAAAGGCGGCACCCTGCGTCAGGCCGGTTTTGGCGGCTTCGATAGCCTCAACCCCTTCATTAACAAGGGCGTGCCGGCCGACGATATCGGCATGATCTACGACACCCTGACACGCCATGGTCTGGATGAACCCTTTACCGAATACGGTCTGCTCGCAGAAAAGATCGAGGAAGCCCCGGACAACGCCTGGGTACGCTTCTACCTACGCCCCGAGGCACGCTTCCACGACGGTCAGCCGGTGACCGCCGAAGACGTCAAGTTCAGCTTCGATACGCTGATGAGCAAAGGCGCACCGATGTACCGCGGCTACTACGCGGATGTCGAAAAGGTCGAGGTCGAAAGCCCCCAGCGTGTCCGTTTTGTCTTCAAACATGCAGGGAACCGTGAGCTGCCGCTGATCGTCGGCCAATTGCCGGTATTGCCAAAGCACTGGTGGGCCGAGCGTGACTTCAGTAAAGGCAACCTCGATGTGCCGCTGGGCAGTGGGCCTTACAAGGTGGCAGACGTGCAGGCCGGCCGTTCGATTCGCTATGAGCGGGTCAAGGACTGGTGGGGCAAGGACTTGCCGGTCAATCGCGGGTTCTACAATTTCGACACCCTGGAAATCGACTATTACCGCGACAACACCGTCGCCCTTGAAGCGCTCAAGGCTGGGCAATTCGACTATTGGCTGGAAACCAGCGCAAAGAACTGGGCCACCGCCTACAACACCCCCGCAGTTGCCAATGGCCAGCTGATCAAGGAAGAAATCGCCAACCACAACCCAACGGGCATGCAGGGCTTTATCTTCAACACCCGCCGCCCGTTGTTCACGGACCGCCGCGTGCGTGAAGCCCTGGGCCTGCTGTTCGATTACGAGTGGGCCAACCGCCAGCTGTTCAACGGCGCCTACACGCGCACGCGCAGCTACTTCGACAATTCGGAACTGGCCTCAGTCGGCCTACCGTCCGCAGATGAGTTGAAGCTGTTGGAGCCGCTGCGCGCGCAGATTCCGCCCCAGGTATTTACCGACGAGTACCAACCCCCTGTCACCGATGGCAGCGGCATCATTCGTGAGCAACAGCGCCGCGCTTACCAGTTGTTGCAGGAAGCCGGCTGGCGCGTGGATGGCGATCAGATGCTCGACAGCACGGGCAAACCGGTGAGCTTCGAGTTCCTGCTGGCGCAAACCGAATTCGAACGTGTCCTGCTGCCGTTCAAACGTAACCTGGCTGACCTGGGCATCGAACTGGTGATCCGCCGCGTTGACGTGTCCCAGTACATCAACCGCCTGCGTTCACGCGACTTTGATCTAATCGTTGGTGGCTTTGGTCAGTCCAACTCCCCTGGCAACGAGCAGCGCGAATACTGGCACTCCAGCAGCGCCGACAACCCCGGCAGCCGCAACTTTATTGGCCTGAAAGACCCTGCAGTGGACAGCCTGGTCGAGGGGCTGATCAACGCCGACTCGCGCCAGAGCCTGATCACCCACACCCGTGCCCTCGACCGTGTGCTGCTGTGGGGCCATTACGTGGTGCCCAACTGGCATATCAAGACCTGGCGCGTGGCCTACTGGAACCGCTTTGAGCACCCGGAAATAAGCCCGAAATACGACATAGGCCTGCATACCTGGTGGGCCCGCGAGAAATCACCTGAAGCCGTAGCCGACGAAGCTGCCGCTCACCCCGCCGTAGACGTGGAGCAATAAGATGCTGGCGTATATTTTTCGTCGGCTGCTGCTGATCATCCCCACGCTGTTCGGCATTCTGCTGATCAACTTCATCATCATCCAGGCCGCCCCCGGTGGCCCGGTCGAGCAGATGATCGCCAAGCTGGAAGGCTTTGACGGCGCTACCAGCCGGATTGCCGGCGGCGGTGCCGAAGTTTCGGTGGCCGGTTCCAACTACCGCGGCGCCCAGGGCCTGGACCCCGAGCTGGTGGCAGAAATTGAGCGCATGTACGGCTTCGATAAATCCGCCCCGGAACGCTTCTGGCTGATGCTCAAGAGCTACGCGCAGCTGGACTTTGGCTCGAGCTTCTTTCGTGATGCTGAGGTCATCGACCTGATTATTGAGAAGATGCCGGTATCGATCTCCCTTGGGCTGTGGAGCACGCTGATCATGTACCTGGTGTCGATCCCGCTGGGCATTGCCAAGGCCACGCGCCACGGCAGCGCCTTCGACGTCTGGACCAGCTCGGCGATCATCGTCGGTTACGCCATCCCCGCCTTCCTCTTCGCCATCCTGCTGATCGTGCTGTTTGCCGGCGGAAGTTACTGGGACTGGTTCCCGTTGCGCGGGCTGACCTCGAACAACTTCGACGAGTTGAGCTTTACCGGCAAGCTGCTCGACTATTTCTGGCACCTGGCGCTGCCCGTCACCGCCCTGGTAATCGGCAACTTCGCCACCCTGACGCTGCTGACCAAAAACAGCTTTCTCGATGAGATCAACAAACAGTACGTGGTCACCGCTCGCGCCAAGGGCCTGAGCAACAACCGCGTGCTCTATGGCCACGTGTTCCGTAACGCCATGCTGATCATCATCGCCGGCTTCCCGGCGGCCTTTATCGGCATTTTCTTTACCGGCTCATTGCTGATCGAGGTGATTTTCTCCCTCGACGGCCTCGGCCTGATGAGTTTCGAGGCCGCAATCAACCGCGATTACCCGGTGGTGTTCGGCACCCTGTTTATCTTCACGTTGCTGGGCCTGGTGGTGAAATTGATCGGCGACATTACCTACACACTGGTCGATCCACGTATCGACTTCGAAAGCCGGGAGGGTTGAGATGAAACTGTCCCCAATCAATCAACGCCGCTTCCAGCTGTTCAAGGCGCACAAACGCGGCTGGTGGTCGCTGTGGGTGTTCTTCGCATTGTTCTTCGTCACCCTCGGTGCCGAACTGATCGCCAACGACAAACCGCTGGTGGTGGGCTACGACAACGAGTTGTATTTCCCAGTATTCAAGCGCTACCCGGAAACCACCTTCGGCGGTGAATTCCCGCTGCAGGCCAACTACAAAAGCCCTTACATCCAAGAGCTGATCAAGGAAAAGGACGGCTGGATGATCTGGCCGCCGATCCGCTACAGCTACTCCAGCATCAATTACGACCTGCAAGTGCCAGCCCCAGCGCCACCCTCAGCGGAAAACCTGCTGGGCACTGATGACCAAGGCCGCGATGTTCTGGCACGGGTGATTTATGGCTTCCGCATCTCCGTGCTGTTTGCCCTGATCCTGACCCTGGCGAGCTCAGTGATCGGCGTGTTTGCCGGCGCCCTGCAGGGCTTCTATGGCGGCTGGGTCGACTTGGCCGGGCAGCGCTTTCTGGAAATCTGGTCCGGCCTGCCGGTGCTCTACCTGCTGATCATCCTCGCCAGCTTCGTGCAGCCGAACTTCTGGTGGCTGCTAGGTATCATGCTGCTGTTCTCTTGGATGAGCCTGGTGGATGTGGTGCGCGCCGAGTTCCTGCGTGGGCGCAACCTGGAATACGTGCGTGCAGCCCGCGCCCTGGGCATGCAGAACGGTTCGATCATGTTCCGCCATATCCTGCCCAACGCGATGATTTCCACCATGACCTTTATGCCGTTCATCCTCACCGGCGCGATCGGCACCCTCACTGCGCTGGATTTCCTCGGCTTTGGCCTGCCGCCGGGCGCGCCGTCACTGGGTGAGCTGGTGGCCCAGGGCAAATCCAACCTGCAAGCGCCCTGGCTCGGTATCAGCGCCTTTGCTGTGCTCGCCCTGATGCTCAGCCTACTAGTGTTTATCGGCGAAGCGGCACGCGATGCCTTCGATCCGAGGAAATGACATGACAGACTCCAACACCCTCATCGAAGTCCGCGACCTGGCGGTCGAATTCGTCACCGGCAGCCTGAAACAGCGCGTGCTCGAAGGCGTCAGTTTCGACATCAAACGCGGCGAAACCCTTGCCCTGGTGGGCGAAAGCGGCTCGGGCAAATCGGTCACCGCGCACTCCATCCTGCGCCTGCTGCCCTACCCGCTGGCTCAACACCCCAGCGGCAGCATTCACTACGCCGGGCAAGACCTGCTCAAACTGAACGAGAACAAACTGCGCGGCATCCGTGGCAACCGCATCGCCATGGTCTTCCAAGAACCCATGACCTCGCTGAATCCGCTGCACAGCATTGAGAAGCAGATCAACGAAGTGCTGGGGCTGCACAAAGGTCTACGCGGCAAGGCCGCTACAGCGCGCACACTGGAGTTGCTGGAACTGGTCGGTATTCCTGAACCGCACAAGCGCCTCAAGGCCTACCCACATGAACTCTCTGGTGGCCAACGCCAGCGCGTAGTGATCGCCATGGCCCTGGCCAACGAGCCGGAACTGCTGATCGCCGACGAGCCAACCACCGCGCTGGACGTCACCGTACAGTTGAAAATTCTCGAGCTGCTCAAGGACCTGCAGGCGCGCCTGGGCATGGCGATTCTGCTGATCAGCCACGACCTCAACCTGGTGCGGCGGATTGCCCATCGCGTCTGCGTCATGCAGCGCGGGCATATCGTTGAACAAGCGGCCTGCGAAACGCTATTTAAAGAGCCACAGCACCCCTATACCCGCGAGCTGCTGGGCGCCGAACCCACTGGCGGCCCGGTCGATCAGCCGCCTGGCAAAACTATGCTGGAAATCGACAACCTGCGTGTCTGGTTCCCGATCAAGAAGGGCCTGCTGCGCCGCACGGTCGACCATGTCAAAGCCGTGGACGGCATCAACTTCAGCCTGCCGCAGGGGCATACCCTGGGCATCGTCGGCGAAAGCGGCTCGGGAAAATCCACCCTGGGTTTGGCGATTCTGCGTCTGCTCGGCAGTCAAGGCGGCATCCGCTTCCAGGGCCAGGCGATCGATAGCCTGTCGCAAGAGGATGTACGCCCGCTGCGCCGGCAGATGCAGGTGGTGTTTCAGGATCCCTTCGGCAGCCTCAGTCCGCGGATGTCAGTTGGCCAGATTATTGGCGAAGGCCTGCAGATCCACCGCATGGGCAGCGAAGCCGAACAGGAACAGGCCATTATCGACGCACTGGTGGAAGTGGGGCTGGACCCAGAAACTCGTCACCGCTATCCCCACGAGTTCTCCGGTGGCCAGCGTCAACGCATCGCCATCGCCCGTGCCCTGGTACTCAAACCTGCGTTGATCCTGCTGGATGAGCCGACCTCAGCCCTCGACCGCACCGTGCAGCGCCAGGTGGTCGAATTACTGCGTTCACTTCAGGCCAAATACAACCTGACCTACTTGTTCATCAGCCATGACCTGGCCGTGGTCAGGGCCCTTAGCCACCAGGTGATGGTGGTGAAACAAGGCAAAGTGGTCGAACAAGGCCCGGCTGAACGTGTCTTTGCCGCGCCACAGGACATCTATACACAACAGTTGCTGGAAGCGGCCTTTATGGTCCCAGCTGGCTAATTCTTGTAGACAGGAAGAGGAATAACACCCATGGGTTTTCTAAGCGGCAAGCGCGTACTGATCGTTGGCGTCGCCAGCAAACTGTCCATTGCCTCCGGTATCGCAGCAGCCATGCACCGTGAAGGCGCCGAACTGGCCTTCACCTACCAAAACGAAAAGCTCAAAGGCCGCGTTGAAGGCTTTGCCGCTGATTGGGGCTCGAACGCTGACCTGTGCTTCCCATGCGATGTGGCCAATGATGAGGAAATCGCCTCGGTCTTCGAAGCCCTGAGCAAGAAGTGGGACGGCCTGGATTGCATCGTGCACTCCGTTGGCTTCGCCCCAGGCGACCAACTGGACGGCGACTTCACCGACGTCACCACCCGCGAAGGCTTCCGCATCGCTCACGACATCAGTGCCTACAGCTTCGTCGCTCTGGCCAAAGCCGGCCGCGAAATGATGAAAGGCCGCAATGGTAGCCTGCTGACCCTGTCCTACTTGGGCGCCGAGCGTACCATGCCCAACTACAACGTGATGGGCATGGCCAAGGCCAGCCTGGAAGCCGGTGTACGTTACCTGGCCGGCAGCCTTGGTCCAGAAGGCACTCGCGTCAACGCCATCTCCGCTGGCCCGATCCGAACCCTGGCGGCCTCCGGTATCAAGAGCTTCCGCAAGATGCTCGCCGCTAACGAGAAGCAGACCCCACTGCGTCGCAACGTGACCATCGAAGAAGTCGGCAACGCCGGCGCCTTCCTCTGCTCGGACCTGGCCTCGGGCGTCAGCGGCGAGATCATGTACGTTGACGGCGGTTTCAACACCACCGCCATGGGCGCTATGGAAGAGTAAGCAGTTAAATCGCAGCAATAAAAAAGGCCGCTTAATTAAGCGGCCTTTTTTATTCTTCAGTGATATCGATCAGAAACGTTCGATATCCGCTGTCTCTTCCAGCTGCTTGCGGAACGCTTCGAAGTCCTGCTGACCGACGCGTGAAGCGAGGAAGCGGCTGTACATGGCCTTGTCCTCATCCGACAGTGTTTGCTCCGGCTGGCTCACGCCATTGAGACGGATGATCATAAAATCACCGTTGCTCAAACTGAGGCCAGTGAAGGTCGGCTTGTCAGCTGCTTCAGGCTTAGGCATACGGAACAACGCTTGCAGCACCACCGGCTCAACGCCTTCTTGGCTACGAGTGGCCGCTTCGACCACATTCCAGCCCTGCTTGGCATCGGCCTGGGTAACCGGCGTCTGACCGTCGCGCAAAGCAGCCAGCTGCTCTTCACCCTTGGCTTTCACGGCTTCGCTTGCGCGAACCTTGGTCAACTGGGCGCGGATGCTATCGGCAACCTGCTCAAGCGGCAGCTGCTCAGGTTTGTTGTGCTCTTTAACGCGCACCACCACCACTGTGTTCGGATCAAGCTCGATCACACTGCTGTTGCTGCCGTCTTCCAGCACTTCATCACTGAATGCCGCCTGAATCACCTGACGATTGGCCGTCAGACCTTCAGCGCCGCCCTGGCGACCGAACGCTTCGGTCGTCTTGACCTCCAGGCCGAGTTCCTGAGCGGGCTGAGCCAAGTCAGATGACTCAAACGCGGCGTCTTCGAGGTCTTTTGACACTTCGACAAAGCGCTGCTCAACCTGACGCGCCTTGAGGTCGCGCTGCAGTTTTTCTTCCAGACTGGCGAAGCTCGGCACTTCCGGCGCCTGGACACCCAGGAGTTTGATCAAGTGCCAACCAAACTCGCTGCGCACGGGAGCAGATACGGCATTTTCTTCCAGCGCATACAACGCTTCTTCAAAGGCCGGGTCATAAACGCCAGGGCCGGCAAAGCCCAGATCACCACCCTCACCTGCCGAACCCGAATCATCGGAGACTTCTTTGGCCAGTGCGGCGAAATCTTCGCCTTGCTCAAGACGCGTCTGCACCGCGACCAACTTGGCTTGGGCTTGCTCGTCATTCAGCTTATCGCTGACCTCAACAAGGATGTGCGCGGCACGGCGTTGCTCGGCGAGGTTGGCGATTTCACTTTGATAAGCGCTTTGCAGCGCCTCATCGGTGACTTCAACCTGATCGAAGAAAGCGTCTTTTTTCAGCTCAACGTATTCCAGCACAACCTGCTCAGGAGTCATGAACTCACTGGCCTGAGCGTCATAGTAGGCCTTGATGTCGTCATCGCTGAGCGTGACCGTGTTCAGATCAGCCTTGAGAGTCAGGGTCGCGAAATCACGTGTCTGCTTTTCCAGTGCGGCAAACGCCTGCACCTGAGCATCAGTGACAAAACCGCTGTTAGCCAAACCGGCGCGCAGCTGACCGATGAGCATTTCCTGCTCAAGCATCTGACGGAACTGCAAACGGCTGTAGCCCAACTGACGGATAACCTGATCAAAGCGCTCTGCATTGAACTGGCCATCAACCAGGAACTCAGGGGTTTTCAGGATCAGTTGGTCCAACGCTTGTTGCGAGAAGGCAAACTTCGCGTCTTTGGCGCTATCGAGCAACAAAGTACGCTCAACCAAGCCATTCAGCGCGGCTTCGCGCAGCAGTTTCTCATCCAGCAAGGACGCATCGAAATCACGCCCCAACTGCTGAAGCAATTGACGACGCTGCATCTCAACCGCCTGGCTGAGTTCAGTAGTAGTGATCTTCTCGCCGTTAACTTCAGCCGCATTCTGGCTGTTGCTGGTGCTGGTAAAAATGGCATCAACACCTGTCAGCGCGAGCAGCGCGACAATAATGCCAATGATGGTTTTGGCAATCCAACCCTGTGAATTGTCCCTGATGTTTTGCAGCATGCGTCCCCCAGAACGACTGTAAAAATAAAGCAGTCGCGCAGTGTGGGTAAAATCCGGATAGAAGAAAGGCGCATCAGTAGATGCGCCTTCTCGTAACTGGCGAAGCGGATCGAACTCAAGCAGCTGATTCGTCGTGCTCAGCGAGCCATGCTCGGCTGACCATCCCGCCCCGCATCAGATCAGCCATTCAACTGATCTGCTGGGCAAAACCGAAAGAGGCTTAGTTGACAGCGTCTTTCAGGGCTTTACCGGCTTTAAAGCCTGGAATCTTGGCAGCAGCGATGCTGATTGGGTTACCAGTCTGTGGGTTGCGGCCAGTGCGAGCAGCACGCTCTTTCACAGCGAAAGTACCGAAGCCGACCAGTACTACGGAATCACCGGCCTTCAGAGCGCCAGTAACGGATTCAATTACTGCGTCCAGCGCACGGCCGGCAACAGCTTTTGGGATATCAGCAGATGCAGCGATGGCATCGATCAGTTCCGACTTGTTCACTCTTAAGTCCCCTTAATTTCTGTTGAGTTTATTTCTTGCTTTTAAATGTAAGCGAAGCTGGTGCGAAGAGCCTGCCGACACGATAAGAGCCGCTTTATAACAAGGGCTCTAAAAATGTGTCAAGAAACCCCTCCGGCTAATGCGTGCTAATTCGCTCCTTGGAATCAGTCTCGCGTTTTTCATCCTTTGCAACCATGGGAGCCGCATCAGGCAAGGGCTCCGGGGCGTATTGCAGCGCAATTTGCAGGACCTCGTCAATCCATTTAACCGGTTTAATCTGCAGGTCTTGCTTAATATTCTCCGGAATCTCTTTCAAATCGCGCACATTCTCTTCCGGAATGATGACGGTCTTGATTCCACCACGGTGAGCAGCCAGCAGTTTTTCTTTCAAACCACCGATGGCTAGTACTTGCCCACGCAGGGTAATTTCCCCAGTCATGGCCACATCTGCACGCACAGGAATCTGTGTCAGGGCTGAAACCAGCGCCGTACACATACCAACGCCTGCGCTGGGGCCATCTTTGGGCGTTGCTCCCTCCGGCATGTGGATGTGGATGTCCTGCTTCTCATAGAAGTCCACAGGCACGCCCAGGCTCTTGGCCCGACTGCGAACAACGGTCTGCGCAGCGGTGATGGATTCCAGCATTACATCGCCAAGCGAACCAGTCTTAATCAGCTGACCTTTACCAGGGACCACGACTGCCTCGATGGTCAGCAGCTCACCGCCAACCTGAGTCCAAGCAAGACCGGTGACCTGGCCAATTTGATCCTGCTGCTCGGCCAAACCGTAGCGATGCTTGCGCACGCCGAGGAAATGCTCCAGCGACTCGGCCGTAACGGTGACCTGGAAGCGCTTCTCGGTGGAGTGCTCCTTAACCACTTTGCGGCACACCTTGGCAATCTGGCGTTCCAGGCCGCGCACACCTGCTTCGCGGGTGTAGTAGCGAATGATGTCGCGAATTGCCGCATCTTCAAATACCAACTCGGTTTTTTTCAAGCCATTGGCTTGAACCTGTTTAGGCGCCAGGTATTTGATCGCGATGTTGATCTTCTCGGCTTCGGTGTAACCCGGCAAGCGAATCACTTCCATGCGGTCCAGCAGCGGACCCGGAATATTCATCGAGTTAGCCGTGCAAAGGAACATCACATCGGACAGGTCGTAGTCGACCTCCAGATAGTGATCGTTGAAGTTGTGATTCTGCTCTGGGTCCAGCACCTCAAGCAGCGCCGACGCAGGGTCACCGCGCATGTCCTGGCCCATTTTGTCGATTTCATCGAGCAAGAACAGCGGGTTACGCACGCCGACTTTGGTCATCTTTTGAATCAATCGACCCGGCATGGAGCCAATATAGGTGCGGCGATGACCACGGATTTCAGCTTCATCACGCACACCACCGAGCGCCATACGCACGAACTTACGGTTTGTGGCACTGGCAATCGACTCGGCCAGTGAGGTTTTACCCACACCAGGTGGTCCGACCAGACACAATACCGGGCCTTTGAGTTTCTTAACGCGCTTCTGCACGGCGAGATACTCAAGGATGCGCTCCTTGACCTCTTCCAGACCATAGTGATCCGCATCCAGAATGCTTTCAGCGCGTGCCAGATCGAGACGTACCTTGCTCTGCGCTTTCCATGGCACATTGACCAACCAGTCAATGTAGGAGCGCACCACAGTAGCCTCAGCGGACATCGGCGACATCTGCTTGAGCTTGTTGAGCTCTGCATTGGCTTTGTTCAGCGCTTCAGCTGTGAGGCCGGTGTTATCGATGCGCTTTCTCAGCTCATCAAGTTCATTGTGGCCTTCTTCGCTATCACCAAGCTCTTTCTGAATGGCCTTCATCTGCTCATTCAGGTAGTACTCGCGCTGGCTACGCTCCATTTGCTTCTTGACCCGACCGCGAATGCGCTTCTCAACCTGCAGCAGGTCGATTTCCGCATCCAGCAGCGCCAAAACATGCTCAACCCGCGCAGCCAGATCGGTAATTTCCAGAATTTCTTGCTTCTGCTCGATCTTCAGCACCATGTGTGCCGCCATGGTGTCGACTAGACGGCTCGGCTCATCAATCCCGTTCAGCGATGCCAACACCTCGGCAGGTACTTTCTTACCGAGTTGAACATACTGCTCAAACTGGCTCAGTAAGCTACGGGTGAAAACCTCAGACTCACGCTCCGCGGCATCAACTTCGTCGATCAGCTGCACTTCAGCACGGCAGTGACCATCGACCTCGATAAAACGCTCAATCTCACCACGCTGCTCGCCTTCGACCAGTACCTTGACGGTGCCGTCTGGAAGCTTGAGCAACTGCAAAACAGTGGCCACTGTACCAACCCGATAGAGGCCAGCCTCATCTGGATCATCGTCGGCAGGATTTCTCTGCGCGAGAAGCAGAATCTGCTTCTCGCCCGTCATTGCAGCTTCAAGCGCTTCAATGGATTTCTCACGCCCGACGAATAACGGAATGACCATGTGCGGATAGACCACAACATCGCGCAACGGCAAGAGAGGCAATTCGATGGTTGTCTTCATGATTTCGGCTCTACGGCGGCCATATGGCCGTGAACGGATGGGATAACCCTTAACTCTAAGATGGGGGCTGCCCCAACAAAAAACAAGCGTCGACACAGTAAAAGCAAAGGGGCCCGCAGGCCCCTTGCTTTCAACATGTTACAACGCTGTTACGCGTCAGGCGCAGCCTTAGCTGGCAGCTCGTTGTTCTCATAAATGAGCAACGGCTTGGAGGTGCCATCGATAACGCTTTCATCGATAACCACTTTACTGACGTCCGACTGCGAAGGAATCTCATACATGGTGTCGAGCAGCACACCTTCGAGAATCGAACGCAAACCGCGAGCACCGGTTTTACGCTCAAGCGCCTTGTGGGCAACCGACTTAAGCGCATCAGGACGGAACTCAAGATCCACCCCTTCCATTTCAAACAGCTTGGCATATTGCTTGGTCAAGGCATTCTTCGGCTCGGTCAGAATCTGTACCAGGGCCGCCTCATCAAGCTCATCCAAGGTTGCAATGACCGGCAAGCGACCAACGAACTCAGGAATCAAGCCGAACTTGACCAAGTCATCGGGCTCAACAGCGCGAAGTGACTCGCCAACTTTCTTGCCTTCTTCCTTACTGCGAACCTCGGCATTGAAACCGATTCCGCCTTTGGTAGAACGGCCTTGAATGACCTTTTCCAGGCCAGAAAAAGCACCACCACAAATAAACAGGATATTGCGAGTATCAACCTGCAAAAACTCTTGCTGTGGGTGCTTACGCCCTCCCTGCGGAGGAACAGAGGCAACAGTGCCTTCAATCAGTTTCAGCAGCGCCTGCTGCACACCTTCACCCGATACATCACGGGTAATCGAAGGGTTATCAGACTTACGCGAGATTTTGTCGATCTCGTCGATGTAGACAATACCCATCTGGGCCTTTTCTACGTCGTAGTCGCATTTCTGCAACAGCTTTTGAATGATGTTTTCGACATCCTCACCCACATAACCAGCCTCGGTCAGTGTGGTGGCGTCTGCAATAGTGAACGGTACATTGAGAAGCCGCGCTAGGGTTTCAGCCAACAAGGTCTTACCTGAACCTGTCGGGCCGATAAGCAAGATGTTGCTCTTGCCCAGCTCAATGTCATCTTTCTTATCGCGCTGATTGAGGCGCTTGTAATGGTTATAAACCGCTACAGCCAAAATTTTCTTAGCGCGCTCCTGACCAATCACATACTGATCAAGGATGCCGCTGATTTCCTTGGGGGCAGGCAATTTATGCGCACTGCTCTCGGCCTGGGCTTCCTGCACCTCCTCGCGGATGATGTCATTACACAGGTCTACGCACTCGTCGCAGATGAAGACCGAGGGGCCGGCAATTAATTTGCGCACTTCATGCTGGCTTTTGCCGCAGAAGGAGCAATAAAGCAGCTTGCCGTTGTCCTCGCCGTTGCGGGTGTCAGTCATTCGTTCGATCCAAATCCGATAGGCTTGCAACACAAGATGAAGGCTTATGCGGGCTTTTTCAAGCCCGCCGGAGACCAGACAAGCCGGCCCGCCCTATTTTGAGCTGCTTATATTTAAGCAGGTCGCTTTTCAATCACAGCGTCGATCAACCCGTACTCACGAGCGGCTTCGGCGCTCATGAAGTTATCACGATTGGTATCGCGCTCGATTTCCTCAAGGGTCCGCCCACTGTGCTTCGCCATCAGCGTATTCAGGCGCGCACGGATAAAGAGGATTTCTTTGGCGTGAATTTCAATGTCCGACGCCTGGCCTTGGAAGCCGCCCAGTGGCTGGTGAATCATCACTCGCGAGTTCGGCAGGCAGTAACGCTTGCCCTCGGCGCCAGCGGTCAGCAGGAATGCGCCCATGCTGCACGCCTGACCAATACAGGTGGTGGACACGTTGGGCTTGATGAACTGCATGGTGTCGTAGATCGACATACCCGCCGTCACCGAACCGCCCGGAGAGTTGATATACAGATGGATGTCCTTGTCCGGGTTTTCCGCTTCAAGGAACAGCAATTGCGCGCAGATCAGATTGGCCATGTAGTCTTCTACCGGACCGACAAGAAAGATCACGCGTTCTTTGAGCAGACGCGAATAGATGTCGTACGCACGCTCACCGCGAGCAGACTGCTCAACAACCATTGGCACCAAGCCGCCAGCAGCTTGGATATCAGACATTTGATGCATAAAAGGATTGCGGGACATGCTGCACTCGCTCCCTAAATAGTCATGTCACAAATACGCATAAGCCAGCGCGGAGGCTGGCTTATGGCGTGTTCGAACGAGGTAAAGAAATCAGGCGGCTTGAGGTGCTTCTACCGGCTTGACAGCTTCTTCGTACGAGACCGCTTTATCGGTCACGTTGGCCTTCTGCAAAACAGTATCTACAACTTGCTCTTCCAGTACAACTGAACGTACTTCGTTCATTTGCTGGTCGTTTTTGTAGTACCAGGCAACAACCTGCTCAGGCTCTTGGTAAGCCGAAGCCATTTCCTGAATCATTTCGCGAACGCGGGCGTCGTCCGGCTTCAGCTCACACTGCTTGACCACTTCAGCCACGACCAGACCCAGCACAACACGACGCTTGGCTTGCTCTTCGAACAGTTCAGCTGGCAGCTGCTCAGGCTTGAGGTTGCCACCGAACTGCTGAACGGCCTGCACGCGCAGACGGTTCACTTCATTGCTGATCAGTGCTTTCGGCACTTCGATCGGGTTGGCAGCCAGCAGACCGTCCATCACCTGGTTTTTAACCTTGGATTTGATCGCCTGGCGCAGCTCACGCTCCATGTTCTTGCGCACTTCAGCGCGGAAGCCTTCCAGGCCGCCTTCTTTCACGCCGAACAGGGCGAAGAAGTCATCATTCAGCTCAGGCAACTGAGGTGCAGCGATGCTGTTAACGGTAACGGTGAACTCAGCAGTTTTACCTGCCAGATCGAGGTTCTGATAATCAGCTGGGAAAGTCGGGTTGATTACGCGCTCTTCACCAGCCTTGGCGCCGACCAGTGCATCTTCAAAGCCAGGGATCATGCGACCGGAGCCGAGAACCAGCTGAGTGCCCTTGGCCGAGCCGCCAGCGAAGGCTTCGCCGTCAATCTTGCCAACGAAATCAATGTTCAGCTGGTCACCATTTTCGGCAGCGCGCTCGGCAACTTCAAAACGGGTGTTCTGCTTGCGCAGGATTTCCAGCATGTTGTCTACGTCAGCGTCAGCTACGTCAGCCTGCAGGCGCTCGATGGCAATGGATTCAAAGCCGCCAACGGTGAATTCCGGGAACACTTCGAAGGTTGCAACGTATTCCAGATCCTTGCCTTTCTCGAATGACTTCGGCTCAACGGCCGGAGCGCCAGCTGGATTGAGCTTCTGCTCAACAACGGCTTCGTAGAAAGTGGATTGGATCAGGTCGCCCAGAGCTTCCTGACGCGCAGCATCTTCATAACGCTGACGAATCACGCTCATTGGCACTTTGCCAGGACGGAAACCAGGGACCTTGGCACGACGGGCAGTCTGCTGCAGACGCTTGTTGACTTCAGTCTCGATGCGCTCAACAGAGACGCCAACGGTCATACGGCGCTCGAGAGCAGAGGTACTTTCAACAGAAACTTGCATGGATAATCCTCGTTGCACAGACATAAGCCGGCCGCTTGCCGGCCCCTAATCAAGGGCATGCATTCTAGAGGGTCGATTTGCAGAAGTCACCCTAGATGCAGGCGGCAAACGGGAGGGAGCTAAAAGATGGTGCGGACGGAGAGACTCGAACTCTCACGCCTTGCGGCGCTGGAACCTAAATCCAGTGTGTCTACCAATTCCACCACGTCCGCGTGGTAAAGCTTTATACAAAAACGCCAGGAATTAACCTGGCGCTTTGGAATATGGGGTGGACGATGGGGATCGAACCCACGACAACAGGAGTCACAATCCTGCGCTCTACCAACTGAGCTACGCCCACCATATTGCATTTTGCTTGAGCCAAGACCGCCAAATGGCGCACCCGGCAGGACTCGAACCTGCGACCATCCGCTTAGAAGGCGGATGCTCTATCCAGCTGAGCTACGGGCGCCTATCCATCTGCAAATGCAGACTTAAAGCTTTCGGCTTCGGAAAAAACTTTGCAGCTTCGACCTTTGCCGTCTTACCCAGCGACTGGCTGTGCTCGACAAGCGGGGCGAATGTTATAGAGGCCGTTTCAGGCCGTCAACAGGAAAAGTTAAAAAAATTCAGCCATTTAAAGGAGTTACGCGAAAACCGTGGCGTGCGCCTTTGCCCCACAGCACGGTCATGCGAGAATGCGCGTCCTTTTTCCATCCTTTCTTTATGGTTAACCAAGCGCAATGACCGCACAACTGATCGATGGCAAAGCAATTGCCGCCAGCCTGCGCCAGCAGATCGCCCATCGTGTCGCCGAACGCCGCCAGCAAGGCCTGCGCGCACCCGGGCTGGCAGTGATTCTCGTCGGTAGCGACCCTGCGTCCCAGGTCTACGTTTCGCACAAACGCAAAGACTGCGAAGAAGTTGGCTTCGTCTCGCAGGCCTATGACCTGCCAGCTACTACCGGCCAGGACGAGCTGATGGCATTGATCGACCGCCTGAATGACGAACCGAGCATCGACGGCATTCTGGTGCAGCTACCACTGCCAGAACACCTCGACGCCTCTTTGTTACTGGAGCGCATTCGCCCGGATAAAGACGTTGACGGCTTCCACCCCTACAACATCGGCCGCCTGGCCCAGCGCATGCCACTGCTGCGCCCTTGCACCCCGAAAGGCATCATGACCCTGCTGCAAAGCACCGGCGTCGACCTGTACGGCATGCACGCGGTGGTGGTTGGCGCCTCGAATATCGTCGGCCGGCCGATGGCGATGGAACTATTGCTGGCTGGCTGCACCGTCACCGTGACCCACCGCTTCACCAAAGACCTGCCGATGCATGTCGGCCAGGCCGATATCGTCGTGGTTGCTGCCGGCAAGCCTGGCCTGGTTCACGGCGAGTGGATCAAGCCTGGCGCCATCGTCATCGACGTCGGCATCAATCGTCAGACCGACGGCAAGCTGATTGGCGATGTGGTCTATGAAACCGCCCTCCCCCGCGCCGGCTGGATTACTCCGGTGCCGGGCGGCGTTGGTCCAATGACCCGCGCCTGCCTGCTGGAGAACACCCTGCATGCCGCCGAGCATTTGCACGACTGAGTGCAGCGCTGGCAGAAATAAAAAAACGGCACCTAAGGTGCCGTTTTTTATGCCTAGCTGAACCCACAGCATCAGTCGCGGGCTTGCTCCCAGGATTTCAGCAGTTCGTTGTAGTTGATGGTTTCACCCTTGGGCTTCTCGTTGGCCAGTTTCGGCTTCGGTGCACCCGGTTGATCCAGCCAGTACTGCGGATCTTTCGGCTCGTTCAGCTTCGGCCCGCACTCACCCAGCACGCCGGAACGCTCAAGGCGACCCAACATGGTGTCCTGCGCCGCTGCCAAACCATCCAGCGCCTCTTGTGGCGACTTGTCGCCGCTGGCTGCTTCGGCAATGAATTGCCACCACAGCTGAGCCAGACGTGGGTAGTCCGGTACGTTGGTGCCGGTAGGGGTCCACTGCACCCGCGCCGGGCTGCGATAGAACTCCACCAGGCCGCCCAGTTTCGGCGCAACGTCGGTCATGGCTTGCGAGTTGATGTCCGACTCACGAATAGGCGTCAGGCCGACCAGGGTCTTCTTCAACGATACGGTTTTCGAGGTGACGAACTGCGCATACAGCCAGGCGGCCAGGCGCTGTTTCTCCGGAGTGGACTTGAGGAAGGTCCAGGAGCCGGTGTCCTGATAACCCAGTTTCATGCCCTCTTCCCAATACGGACCTTTTGGTGAAGGCGCCATGCGCCACTTCGGTGTGCCGTCTTCATTAACCACCGGCAAACCTGGCTTGGTCATGTCTGCGGTAAAAGCGGTGTACCAGAAGATCTGCTGGGCGATGCTGCCCTGCGCTGGCACCGGACCAGACTCGGAGAAGGTCATGCCCTGGGCTTCTGGCGGCGCGTACTTGCGCATCCAGTCGACATATTTGGTGGTTGCATACACCGCCGCCGGGCCATTGGTATCGCCGCCACGAGCAACACTGGAGCCCACCGGACGGCAACCGTCGACGCGAATACCCCACTCGTCCACTGGCAAGCCGTTAGGCAGGCCCTTGTCGCCGCCACCCGCCATGGAGAACCAGGCATCGGTAAAGCGCCAGCCGAGGGATGGGTCCTTCTTGCCGTAATCCATATGGCCGTAGATGCGCTGGCCATCGATTTCCTTGACCTTCTCGGAGAAGAACTCGGCGATGTCTTCATAGGCCGACCAGTTGACCGGCACACCCAGCTCGTAGCCGTAGATTTCCTTGAACTTGGCCTTCAGCTCCGGACGCTCGAACCAGTCAGCGCGGAACCAGTAAAGGTTGGCGAACTGCTGATCAGGTAGTTGATAGAGCTTGCCGTCAGGCCCGGTGGTGAAGGAAATGCCGATAAAGTCCTGCAGATCCAGGGTCGGCGAGGTCACAGCCTTGCCTTCGCCTTCCATCATGTCGCTGATGGCCACGGCCTTGCCGTAACGGAAGTGCGTGCCGATCAGGTCCGAGTCGTTGATATAGCCGTCGTAGATGTTCTTGTCCGACTGCATCTGGGTTTGCAGCTTCTCGACGACATCACCTTCCTGCATCAGGTCGTGCTTGAGCTGGATCCCGGTGATTTCGCTGAAAGCCTTGGCCAGCACCTTGGACTCATACTCGTGGGTGGCGATGGTTTCCGAGGCCACGCTGATGCTCATGCCGCGAAACGGCTCTGCAGCTTTGATAAACCACTTCAACTCTTCGAGTTGCTGCTCAGGCGTCAGGGTCGAGGGATTGAACTCCTCGCCGATCCACTTCTTTGCCGCTTCTTCGTAGGCATCAGACCAGGCTGCGCCGCTCAAGCCGGACAACGTCAGCAGGGCAGCCAGCGCCATGCTATGTCGAGTTTTGTTGTTATTGTCGAACATAGAGACCTCCATCTCAGGGTTTGGAATGAGGCAAGCGGGTCATGGCCGCGCCCAACCAACAGGCGCGGCCAAGGCAGCCCGGTTCAGCCCCAACGCATCACTGCAAACAACCAGAACAGGGACAGCACCGAGGCTATCCAGACACTCCAATCGGTCGCGCCCACCACCAGCAGGTGCAGGTAGGCACTACCAAGCAGACCGATAAACAGCCGATCACCACGGGTGGTAGCAATCGGCAACAAACCTTTGCGCTCAATGCAGGGCGAACGCAGCTCCCAGATCGTCATGCCGACCAGCAGCATGCCGATAAAGCCGAAAAACAACGCCGTCGGCAGCGTCCAGGCCATCCAATCCATCGTCGCGACTCCTTATACCCGGCCCAGGGCAAAGCCCTTGGCCACATGGTTACGGACAAACCAGATCACCAGCATGCCCGGCAGAATGGTCAATACCCCCGCCGCCGCCAGCACGCCCCAATCAATCCCCGATGCCGACACGGTGCGGGTCATCACCGCGGCAATTGGCTTGGCATCCACCGAGGTCAAGGTGCGCGCCAGCAGCAGCTCGACCCAGGAAAACATGAAGCAGAAGAACGCGGTAACGCCGATGCCCGAGCCAATCAGCGGGATAAAGATCTTCACGAAGAATTTCGGGAAGCTGTAGCCGTCGATATAGGCGGTTTCGTCAATTTCCTTCGGCACCCCGGACATAAAGCCTTCAAGAATCCACACCGCCAGCGGCACGTTGAACAGGCAGTGCGCCAGCGCCACGGCGATATGCGTATCGAACAGGCCGATCGACGAATACAACTGGAAAAACGGCAGCAAAAACACCGCCGGAGGCGCCATACGGTTAGTCAGCAGCCAGAAGAACAGGTGCTTGTCGCCGAGAAAACGGTAGCGCGAAAACGCATAGGCTGCCGGCAGCGCCACCGTCAGCGAAATCACCGTATTCAGGCACACGTAGTACAGCGAGTTAAGATAGCCCTCGTACCAGCTCGGATCGGTGAAAATCACCTTGTAGTTATCCAGGGTGAAGCCGTGCGGCCAGAGCGTCAGGCCTCCAAGGATCTCGGTGTTGCTCTTGAACGACATGTTCAGCAGCCAGTAGATCGGCACCAGCAGGAACAGGACATACAGCCCCAGTACCACCTTCTTGCGTAGGGTCATGGTCGGCCTCAGCGAGTCTTATCGTTGTGGGTCATGGCGGTGTAGAACAGCCAGGACACCAACAGGATGATCAGGAAGTACACCAGCGAAAACGCCGCCGCCGGGCCCAGGTCGAACTGGCCGATGGCCATTTGCGTCAGGGTCTGGCTGAGGAAGGTGGTGGCATTGCCCGGCCCGCCGCCGGTGAGCACGAAGGGCTCGGTGTAGATCATGAAACTGTCCATAAAGCGCAGCATCACCGCGATCAGCAGCACGCTCTTCAGCTTGGGCAGCTGGATATGGCGGAACACCGCCCAGTCGGATGCACGATCGATACGCGCGGCCTGGTAATACACATCGGGAATCGCGCGCAGCCCCGAATAACAAAGCAGCGCCACCAGCGAGGTCCAGTGCCAGACGTCCATGATCAACACCGTGACCCAGGCGTCGCTGGTATTCGAGGCATAGTTGTAGCTGATGCCCAGGCTGTTCAGGCTCCAGCCCAGCAAGCCGATGTCGGCGCGACCGAAGATCTGCCAGATGGTGCCAACCACGTTCCACGGAATCAGCAGCGGAATCGCCAGCACGATCAGCACCAGCGAAGCCATACGCCCCTTGGTCGGCATGCACAGAGCGATGACGATGCCCAAGGGAATTTCGATCAGCAGCACGCAAGCGGAGAAGATGAACTGGCGCAGCAGCGAGTCATGCAGACGGGTGTCCTGCAGCACCTGCTTGTACCAGTCGACGCCAACGAAATAGCGCGTGGAATGGTCGAAGATGTCCTGCACCGAGTAGTTGACCACCGTCATCATCGGCACGATGGCGCTGAACGCCACCAACAGAAACACCGGCAGTACCAGCCACCAGGCCTTGTTGTTCTGCACCTTCATGGCTGCACCTCCAGCGCTTGCGCCTCAACCAGAACGTCATCGGCATAGAGCATCAGCCACTGCGCTGGAAAGCTCAGGTACACCTGCTGTTGCGGCACGAGCTGGTCTTCCTGTAGGCGCACCTTGAGCGACTGACCATCGAGTTTTAGGGTGAGAATCTTGTAGGTGCCGAGGTCTTCGACATGCACCACCTCGCCGCACAGCGCATCCTCGTTAGGGCCATCCCAGACATGGACGAACTCCGGACGGATGCCGATTTTCAGTTTGGCCCCAGGCAACTCGGCCAGGCGCCGATTGAGCGCCGGTGACAACGGCAGCACGGTGTTGTTGAAGCGCACACCGCCGGCATAAGGCAGCACATCAATCAGGTTCATTCCCGGGCTGCCGATGAAGTAGCCAACAAACGTATGGCTGGGGCGCTCGAACAACTCACGCGGCGTGCCGAACTGGACGATCTGCCCGCCGTACATCACCGCAATCTTGTCGGCGAAGGTCGAGGCTTCGAGTTGGTCATGGGTGACGTAGACCATGGTGATATTGAACTGCTCGTGGATCTGCTTGAGCTTGCGCCGCAGTTTCCATTTCAGGTGCGGGTCGATCACCGTCAGCGGCTCATCGAAGAGAATCGCCGAAACGTCATCCCGCACCAGACCGCGACCCATGGAAACCTTCTGCTTCTCATCGGCAGTCAGGTTACGGGCGCGCTTGTGCAGCAACGGGTGCAGTTCCAGCACCTCGGCTATTTCGTTGACCTTGGTGAGGATCTTCGCCTCGTTCATACCCTGATTACGCAGCGGAAAGGCCAGGTTGTCGAACACCGTCATGGTGTCGTAGACCACCGGAAACTGGAAAACCTGAGCGATATTGCGCAGCTCCGGCGGCAGTGCGTTGACCACCTTGCCATCGAACTGCACTTCGCCATGGGAGGGGCTAAGCAGCCCAGAGATAATGTTCAGCAGGGTCGACTTGCCGCAGCCGGAAGGCCCCAGCAGCGCATAGGCGCCGCCCTGCTCCCACACATGGTTCATCTCGCGGATGGCGTAATCAGCCACCTCAGTGGGTGCGCGGCTGTAACTGTGCGCCAGGTTGTGCAAACGGATCTCGGCCATCAGGCAACCCTCCCCAGACGGCGGCTGGGCGCCTGAATCAACTGCCCATCAGAGGCAAAGACAAACAGCTTGTGAGTGGGGATATAGATGAGGATCGGCGTATCCACGTCGTACTCATGCACCCCTGGCAGATGCAGCACCAGCACGAACTGCTCGTTGCGCACATGCAGAAAGGTTTCCGAACCGCTGATCTCGGCCAGCTCGACCGTTACCGCCAGCTCCAGATCGTCATCGTTGGATGGCACCAGGCCGATATGGCTGGGGCGCACGCCGAAGCGGTATTCGCCTTCGGCGATGCCTTGCAGGTCCGGGTTGAGCGGGAAATGTACGGTATCGGCAAAACTTACTTCGGTGCCGCTGACGCGCCCCGGCATCAGGTTGATCGCCGGCTCGGAAAACAGCTCTGCGGCCAGCACCTGTTGCGGACGGTGATAAACCTCGGCGGTCTTGCCGCTCTGCACCACCCGCCCCTCATGCAGGATGGTGGTGGTGCCGCCTAGGGCCAGGGCCTCGTTGGGCTCGGTGGTGGCATAGATGGCGATGGTGTGGCGGGCCTGAAACAGCTCGCGCATTTCCTGGCGCAGCTCTTCACGCAGCTTGTAGTCGAGGTTGACCAGCGGCTCATCGAACAGAATCAGCGAGGCATCCTTGACCAGTGCCCGCGCCATCGCCGTGCGCTGCTGCTGGCCGCCGGACAGCTCAAGCGGGTAGCGCTTGAGCAAGCCCTCGATACGCAGCATCTTCGCCGTGGCGTGGACCTTTTCCAGAATCTCGGCCTTGCTCACCCCAGCCTGACGCAGCGGCGAAGCGATGTTCTCGAACACCGTCAGGGTCGGGTAATTGATGAACTGCTGATAAACCATGGAAACGTTGCGCTGGCGCACCGAGACATTGGTCATGTCCGCGCCATTCATCAGGATGCGTCCGCTGCTGGGTTTATCCAGGCCGGCCATCAGGCGCATCAGACTGGTCTTGCCAGACAGCGTGCGCCCCAGCAGCACATTGAAGGAGCCGGGTTCGAAGCTCAGGCAGGCATCGTCGATATACAGCTGGTGATCAACGATCCGCGTGACATGCTCCAGGGTAAGTGACATGGGCCGTCCTTTTTCTTGTTATCTGCCCAGTAACAAGGCGAGTTCCGTGCCAACCCGTTTCAGCGCCTGCAAACCATTGATTTAAAAAAACTGCACGTAGATTTCGGCAACCAGCCCCAACACCGCTGAACACTTTTGAACAGTGCACAGTGAACAACTGAACAGTCACAGCGTTGACATTGAACAGCCTTCGGCGACACTGCTGTGACCCGGCGCAGACCGTGGCCCATAACAACAAGAACCCGCGCGAGAGACCTGTCATGGCTGACGCTGTCACTGCCCTGCCCCACGAGACCATCATCCAGGACTCCTGGACACGCTGTCGTGACTATGGCCTGACCCACCAGAGCACACCGATCTTTAACCAGCCCGAGCGCGGCGAAGTCAGCGCCCTACTTGAAAGCCAGCACGCCTTGGTGCACACCACCCACAAGGAAGTGCTGCCCTACTACGGCACCATCCTGGCCAACTCCAATTGCCTGATCATGCTGGCCGACCACCAGGGCCAGGTGCTGCAGTCCTGGGGCGACCAACGCTTTATCGAACCGAGCCGCGCCGCCGGTTTCGTCGCTGGGGCCACCTGGCTGGAGCGCTACACCGGCACCAATGCCATCGGCACAGCCCTGAGTTGCGCCCAGGCGGTACATATTCAGCACGATGAGCATTTCCTTAAGGCCAACCGCTTTATGACCGGCTCGGCCTCGCCGATTTTTGACGAGCAGCGGCAGATGATTGCGGTGCTGGATGTGTCGAGCGACAGCTACCTGCCTCCATCGCACACCCTGGGCATGGTCAAGATGATGAGCCAGTCGGTGGAAAACCGTCTGATCCTCAACTTGTTCCAACAGCGCTACTTTCAGCTGAGCTTCAACACCAGTCTGGATAACCTCAGCAGCCCCTGGGCCGGGCTGCTGATTTTCGATGAGCAAGGTCAGGTGGTATCCGCCAATCGCCGTGCCGACAGCCTGTTAGGTGTGGGCCTGGCCCAGGTGAATATCGAAAGCCTGTTCGACGTACCGCTGCAGCAACTGCTCAACCAACCCGAGGCGCTGCCATTCAACCTGCGCGCCAGCGGACGCTTTCGTTTCCACGCGCAAATCAAACGCCCGCAACAGCCTTCGCCAATTCAGGCCCGCGACTTTCGCCAAGTCCCGCAGCCACCCGACAGCACCAGCAGCAAGCACTTCACCCTGGCCTCGCTCAACCTCGGCGACCCGCGCGTCGATAAAGCGGTGCGCCAGGCCGAGCGCCTGCTGGAAAAAGACATTCCGATACTGGTACATGGCGAAACAGGAGTCGGTAAGGAAGTCTTCGTCAAAGCCCTGCACCACGCCGGCTCACGCGCCAGCCAGGCGTTTATCGCGGTCAACTGCGCGGCTATCCCGGCCGAGCTGGTGGAGTCCGAGCTGTTCGGCTATGAAAAAGGCGCGTTTACCGGGGCCAACCAGAAAGGCAGTATCGGCCTGATTCGCAAGGCCCACAAAGGCACGCTATTTCTCGACGAAGTCGGCGATATGCCACTGCGCGTGCAGGCCCGTCTGCTGCGGGTACTGCAGGAGCGCTGTGTACAACCGCTGGGGAGTAGCGAGCTGTATCCGGTGGATATCCGCCTGATTTCCGCCACCAACCGCCCACTGCGCCAGGATGTGGAAAGCGGGCTGTTTCGCCAGGACCTCTACTACCGCATCAGCGGCCTCAACCTGGAGCTGCCGCCGCTGCGCGAACGCACCGACAAGGCCGCCATGGTCCAGCGCATCTGGGATTACCACCGCGAACCGCAGCAATGGGCGGGACTGAGTCATGAGGTGCTGAGCCTGTTCGAGCGTCACCCGTGGCCCGGCAACCTGCGCCAACTAAGCAGCGTCCTGCAGATTGCCCTGGCCATGGCCGATGACCAGCAGATCCGCGCCGAACATCTGCCGGATGATTTCTTTGCCGATTTGCAGCCAGCAGCTGCGCAAATAGCCGCCAGCCAAACGCTACCGCCACCGTTGGCCAGCACCAGCGCGGATGATCTGGCCAGCCAGTACCAGGCCTGCGGCGGCAATATCTCGCACCTGGCGCGCAGCCTAGGGGTCAGCCGCAACACACTGTACAAACGCTTACGGGAAACTGGGCTGACGGCGCGCTAGATTGCGTCGTAGCTCTTGTAACACCGGCCCTGAACCAGCCTTCTCAACCTGACATGGACTTATACGGCCCAGATAGGGTCGAACCCATTAGGTAGCCTTTACGGGTCCTTACTGCGCTCACCCGTGCCCTCTCTCTTCCAGCGCCGCCACCAGGCCAATCCTTCTCCTTCGCGAGCCCAAACCTAATGCGTTACCCCGCAACTTCAACAGACGCTTTTGCGCGAAGCGCGCCATTGGCCTGCACCTTAATCAGCATGCTGCTTTTGAGCGCCTGCGGCAGCATTGCACCGCCACAAGCAAACCCCGAGATTGAACCGATACGTTTTCTCCTGAGTTTCGATGACGGCCCCAGCGGCATTACCCGCGACAATCCAACCGAACAGATTCTCGACACCCTGGCAGACAACCCAATCCAGCCTGGGATAAAGGCGCTGTTCTTTGTCCAAACCCGCGCCGCAGCAGCTGGCGGCAGCGTTCACGGCCAGACGCTACTTCAGCGCCAGCAACGAGAGGGCCACCTGCTGGGTTTTCACACGGCGACTCCAGGCCATGCCAACCACCGTTTCCTCAGCCCGGAAGCGTTGCAACAATCGCTGGCAAACGGTGTAGCCGACCTGACCATCATCAGTGGCACGGCGCCGCGCTTGGTGCGACCACCCTTCTGGAACTACGACGAGCGCACATTCGCCGCCTACCAGACGCACGGTCTGCGCATACTGCT
>TARA_R110002072_G_scaffold302737_2_pt1 | contig 74837 bp, 60 predicted proteins | sample TARA_R110002072 | Tara Oceans TARA_R110002072 (sample SAMEA4397118) | marine metagenome | biome: Polar Biome; feature: [SRF] surface water layer (ENVO:00010504); material: water (ENVO:00002006), including particulate matter (ENVO:01000060) such as... | depth 5 m
ATTGTGCGCGGCTTTTCGGCCGGGCCTCCAGGCACGCAGAGTGATTCGGGTGATCTGCCTCAGCGCGCTCGCGGGGTTTTTGTCACACTAGTGGCGGGCCCGTCCTGTCTTCGCCGAGCAACCTCTATGCAAGCCAACTCTAATCGGTGTTTCGTTCTGTCCGCGCTACTCGCGTCGTCGCTGACCGCGCAGAACCCGCTGCTTGCCGAAGTCGGCGAAGCGATCCCCGACGGCTTTGGGCAGTTGATCGCGGCGGCCGATTACGAAGGCGATGGCGATGTCGATCTGTTTTCGACTTCCGGCGTGTTCCTCAATGACGGCGGCTTTTTTCGGCCGGGCCCGACCATGCCCGCCGCATTCGATCCGACCTTCAACGTTCGCTCGGCGGAGGTTGCGGACTTCAACGGCGACGGCCTCGTCGACCTGATGCTTGGTCGCCTTGGCGGCACGCCATCCGGTCTGGTGTTGCTCGCTGCGCCCGCGGGTGCTGGAACGGCGTTTGTGGCGACCCCCGCGTTGCCCGTTGGCGGCACCGGGTTCTTTGAGTTCACGGCGGCCGACGTCGATCTCGACGGTGACGTGGACGTCGTCGTCGGCAACACCAGTTTGCCATCTTCGTGGCAGTTGCTGCTCAATGATGGCATCGGCAACTTCACGTTCGCGACGACGACGCAGTGGCTGCCTGACCTTCCCACGAACATGTCGTGGCTCGCGACCGGCGACTTCAACGGCGATGGTTTTCCGGACATGTTTGCGAGCACGTTCGCCGGTTCGATCTGGCGGAACAACCTCGGCGGAACAGGTTTCTCGGCGTCGCTTGTGGCGGGTCCGCCGTTCGTTGCCGAAACGGGCACGGTCGGCGACTTCAATGGCGATGGCTTCGATGACGTCTTCATGGGGGAATCGGGCGGCGGCGAAGCGCTCTACGTCGGCTCTGCGAACGGCTTGATCCTGAGCAGCTCCATCATTGGTTCGATTCTCGGGGCACCACCCATCGCTGCCGATCGCGATGGAGATGGTTTCGATGAGCTGCTGCGCAGCGTCACGCCGGTCTCTGGTGGATCGGTGGCCGAACTGTTCGTGCTGCCTGGCACGTCATCGGGCCCAGGCACAGGTGTGTCGCTCGGCCTGATCCACTACGCCTACACCAACGTGAGTCCGTACCCCGGCATGGCTGTCTTGGATGTGGATGGCGATGGCGACCTCGACACGGTCGTCGCGCCCGGAGGCATGTCACCCTACGTGTTGCTGCAAGACAGCAGCGGTGGCCACGCGTTCGCCAAGAAAATCATTCCGCCGCAGCTCGAGACCCTCTATCTGCCACCGCGTGACGTCGACGGGGATGGCGATGCGGATCTGATCACGCATGCCTTCGCGAACGGTCAGGTCACGTTGTTGCTGTGGCGCAACGATGGCCGCGGCGACTTCGGCACCACACCGGTGATCGCTGGGTCGTTCACGACAACGATTCCGATGCCGCCGACATGGGCCGATCTCGACAACGACGGCGATGACGATTTCTGGGTTGGCTCTTTGTTCGTGACTTCGCCCAGCTTGGTGATGCTCAACAATGGCGCTGGCCTGTTCACCGTTGGCACGTCGATCAACAACATCGGCCACACGGTGACCCGAGTGATCGCGGACTTCAATGGCGACGCGATCAAGGACGTCGTGATGGGCCGTCCGGCGATGTCGGTGTTTCCGCCGATCATGGACCAGCCATTGCTGATCACCGGCAGTCTCGTTGCCGGTGGCGTGTCCTATTCGCCGCCGGTTCCATTTGGGTTGCCGGCGTTGATCATCGACATGGTCGTCGTTGATCCGGACCAGGATGGCGACAACGACATCTTGGTGGCGACCTACGGTTCGCTGGCGACTCCCGGACCCGTCTACCTGTATCAGAACGATGGCCTGGGCAACTTCACGGCACTGCCGCCATTCCCAGGCGTGCAAGCCGCGACCGTGGCTGTCGGGGACCTCAACGGCGATGGCATCGAAGACGTCGTCATTGGGTCGCAGACGTGGTTGGGCAACGGCACGACGTACCTTGCCCAAGGCCTGCACGCGGCGCCCGTCGATCTGGTTTCGCTGGCAGACCTGGACGAAGATGGCGACCTCGATTTGTTCGATCGCGCTGGCCGTTGGTATCCCGGCGATGGCGCTGGCAACTTTGGCGCCCCGATCCAATTCGTGCCCTATGCCCCCGAGCTGAGCGTGCCGTCTGGTGGTGGCCGGGTGCCCCTCGACCTCGACGGGGATGGCGATCTGGACACGATCGGACCGAACACCAGTGGCTCCGGCCACCTCTCGCTCTACGCCAACCTGACGCGCCACGCGGCTGCGACGAGCCTCGCCACGCCGAACCTGCCACTCGGTGTGGCCGTCTACGGCAAGCCCAACGAACTCTGGTTCTTGGGACTGTCGTTCCCACCGACGGGCGGCATTGCGCTGCCGGGATTTGGCACGCTGTTCCTGAACCCGGCCAACATGTTGGTCTGGTCGGCCGGGCTCTTGGGTCCGAGCGCGCGCGCTGATGTGTCCGTGGTGATCCCGCCGAATGGCGCGGGCTTCACCTACTCGTGGCAGGCGTTGGTCGGACAGCCGCTGCGCTTTTCGAACGGCTTCGACACGCCGATTGCCTTTTAGGCGACGCGCCGACTCATTGCGCCCGGCGTGCCGCCACGGCGCAGTCAGCTGCCTAGCCCTTCAAGAACTTGCCGCTCGACACCCACGCCTTCCACGCTTCTTCGAGCCTGGTCCACTCGGCGTCGTCGAACTCGCGGAACGCTATCTCGACCGCGGCCTTGGCGTCGCCCTTGAGCAACACGACGCGGCGATACATTTCGAGGATCTCGCCCCACTTCGGGTTCCAGCCCGATGACTTCTCGCCGCGGCGTAGGAAGTCGATCATCGAGAACGCCTGGGCGTAGTAGTAGGCGGCCTTGGCGCCGTAGAAGCGGCGCATGCCCCACGTGACGATCTCCTTGAACGGCACGTAGTCGCCTTGGCGGACCATCTGCTTGCAGCTCGAGTAGCGCATCTTCGAGCCGGTGTACTTCCAGCCGCTCGAACCCCATCGGTGGCTGCCGAAGTAGTCGCCGTGACCTTCGTCGAACCAGCGCTGCAGGGTTGCGTGCTTTGGCGACTCGGGTGGGTGGAAGTAGAGGTCGGCGAATTGGTGCCAGCCTTCGTGGTAGGTGACGGTCTCGGTGGCGCCGTCGCCCATCATCTTGTCGCCACCGAGGAACACGACGAGTTCCTTGCTCTTGGGGGAATACCAGCCGACGACGCCGCCGCGCGTGCCGCCGTATTTTTGAAACTGCTCATACGTCGCGCACAGGCGGAACACCGAGTAGGGCACTTCACCCTTTTGGTTCTTCGCGGCGGCGACTTCGGCGGCGGTTGACTCACCTTCCTTCTTGCTTCCAGGCCCGGTGATCGGTCCGGTTGCGCCTGGAATCGACGACGGGTCCGGCATGATCGCCTTCGTGCCGGTTGCGTCGAGCGGGTAGCTCTCGATGTAGAGCTCGCGCATCTTTTCGAGACGCTCGCTGTAGTAGATTGCCTGCTTCTTCGACTTGGAGCGGGTGTCCGGCTTCTCGAAGTCCCACGAGTAGAAGACGCAGTAGTTGGGCTGCGTGAAGTAGTCCCAACCCGATAGCCCCGCGATGTTGGCTTTGGCCTTGTCGAGTGCCGCCTTGCGTTCGGGGGTGTCCGCGTACTTGTCGCGCTTGCCGTTGTCGTCATCATCGACGTCTTCGCACGGCGCGCCGCTCTTCATCATCTTCTTGATGATGCTCGACCACTTGCTCTTGGGCTTCTTCGACTTGGTGGTCTCGAGTGGCATCTCGATGACGATCGCGGTCTGCGAGTCTTCAAAGTCGTAGACCGCGGCTTCGCAGTAGATCTGGGGGCGGCCGGGCGCCGTGTCGCGGGTGAAGATCCAGTGCTCGTAGGGCAGCTTGCCGGTCTTGGCGCGCATCTTCTTGGCTTCCTGCTTGATGGTGATGCCTTTGCGTTTGTCGAGCCACGACGAGAAGCTGCGGTGCTGCGTGCCGCCGAGCCGGCCGGAGAGCATCTTGCGGAACTGCTCCTTCATCTCCTCCGGGATGCCTTCTGGCAGCTTGACCTCTTCTGGCTTCTTGTCGGCCTTGGAGAACGAATACACGTCGCAGTACCACGGGTATTGCGAGCGCACAAAGTCTTGTGTGTCCTTCGGGCGGAGGCGGGCGCGTTGGTAGACCGCGCTGCTGCCGAGCTTCATGGGCAGGCGTTCGAGTCGGTTGGGTGCCGAGAACTGGATGCCACAGTCCGGAACCATCTCGATGCGCCACTGCTGCGATGGCGTCGCGGTTGCCAACAGCAAGGTGGCGGCGGCCAGCAACAGGCGCTGGTAGTGCGAACGGGTAGAGGCTCGATCCTGATTCATCACGCGGAACAGGTTAGCGATTGCGCGGCCGCATCACCGTGGTCGTTTTCCTCGGTGCGAAGCCGTGACAACCGTGTCTCCGGCCGCCGCGATGCACGGTGTTAGGCAGCACCGTTAGCATGGGCGCTTTCCAGCTGATCCGAACCGGTTGGGAGCGCATGCAGAACGCGCTCCGCGATCGGGATCCTTACGTCGTCGTATGGACCCGCTCGGGTTTGTCGATGTTGCCGGGCCAAGTGAATGCATAAGCTGATCGACACAAACATGCAGCCGTTCCATTTGGCGTTTCCTGTTCACGACCTTGCCGCTGCGCGCCAGTTTTATGGCGAGCTGTTGGGGTGCTCCGAAGGGCGTTCTTCGGACGAGTGGGTCGACTTCAATCTCTACGGCCATCAGATCGTCGCCCATCTGATGGCGGCGAAAGCCGATGCGGCAGCTTGCAACCAAGTTGATCAGGACGCGGTGCCCGTGCCGCACTTCGGCGTGGTCTTGGAGATGCCGGATTGGCGCAAGCTTGCCGATCGCTTGCAGGCTAGTGGGGTCTCGTTCATCTTGGCGCCAAAGGTCCGCTTCGCCGGCGAGGTTGGCGAGCAGGCGACGATGTTCTTGATGGACCCGTCGGGCAATGCGTTGGAGTTCAAGGCGTTCGCCGATCCTTCACGGCTGTTCGCGAAGTAGTTCGCGAGGTAACTCGCGACGTAGCTCGCGCTCGCTACTTCTTCCAGAGCGCGCGATGCCGCGTCGAATCGAGTTCCAGGTGCAGGATCTCGGGACGTGCGTAGTGGCCCGAGATGTCGAAGTTGTGACGTTCGCGCCGCACGAACGCAGCATCGAGTTCGGCAATCAGTAGTTCTTCGCGGTCGACGACTGGCTCGATGACCCAGGTCGCGTCGGGCGCGGCGATGCACGAGCCACCGTTGCCCGATACTGCAGGCAGAGCAGCCCGCAGTTCGTCAGCGTAGGGCACCCCGTCGGGGATGTCTTCGCGTCGCATCAAGCTGGCGACGGACAACACGTAGCTGCGGCCTTCGCGCGCCAGGAAGCGGGTGATCTCTTCGGTGTTGTGCTTGTTGCCGGGCCAGGTCGCGATGTGCAGATCTTCGCCTTGTGCATGCAGTGCGGCGCGCGGCAGCGGCATCCAGTTTTCCCAGCAGTTCAATGCGCCCATGTGGAATGGCGGCACCGAATGCACCTGCAGGCCGTGGCCATCGCCCGGCGCCCAGACCAAGCGCTCTTCGTAGGTTGGCACCAGCTTGCGGTGGGTGGGCCGAATCACGCCGTCCTGGGTGATCTTGACCATCGAGCAGTAGAGTGAGTGGCCGCCGCGATCGAGCGTGCGCTCCATGCAGCCGAGCACGATCGCCATGTTGTTTTCGCCGGCGAGTTCTGCGAGTTCTTCGAAGTGCTTCTCGGGATCGCAGCTCTGGTCGGCGTAGTGCGCGAACAGTTCCTTTTGGCGCAGGTCATCGAAGCGCGCGCCGTCGGTGTGCTCGATCCACCACGGGTAGCCGGGCACCAACGCCTCGCCGAACGCAACCAGGTCGGCGCCCGCCTCGGCAGCGCGCGTTGCCCATTCGACCACCTTGTCGATCGTGCGGTCGCGATCGAGCCAAATCGGCGCGATCTGCGCCAATGCCACGGTGAGCTTGTCGGTCATCTGCGCAAGGTATGGCTTTGGGCCGCTGGCGTCAGCTTGAGTTGATCGGGTGGTGGTTAGTACTGTGCCAGGCACAGTACTAACACCTCCACTTCGCTGCAGCGCTACGAGTCGCGCAGCAGGCGGACCGAGCTGGCCTGGAAGCGCGTCGTCGGTGCCCAGAAGTTGCGGTAGGCTACGCGTGCTTGGGATCGCGGCGTTGCGAACGAACCTCCGCGCAAGACGCGCTGGTTGTCCATGAACTTGCCGTTGTACTCTGTGAGGGCACCTGGGTACGGCCGGTAACCGGGGTAGGCTTCGTAGTGGCTTGCCGTCCATTCCCAAGCAGTTCCGGCCATTTGTTGCAGCGTCGACTTGTTTTGCTGGTCGTGGCTGATCGGGGCAACGTCGAGCGCGCATTTGGCGAGGTCGTCGTCGAGCAAGTTGGCGCTTGAGGTGTCGAAGCCAGCGCTTCTCGCGGCATGTTCCCACTCGGCTTCGCGCGGTAAGCGAGCGCTGCGCCACGCGTCGTGTTGCTGGCCATACCAGCGCGCGAACGCGTCTGCTTCGTAGAACGAAATGTGGCTCACCGGTAGGTTGGGGTCGAGTTCGTGCAGTCCGTAGAGCGAGAAGCGCTGCCAGCCCTTGCCGTGCTTTTGCCAGTAGAGCGGCGCTTGCCAGTTGTGATCCTTGACGGCTTGCCAGCCATTCGAGAGCCACAGCAGCGGATTCTGGTAGCCACCATCCGCGATGAACGCGAGCCACTCCGCGTTGGTGATCAGGCGATTGGCGAGTTCGTAGCCATGAACGTGCACTCGGTGCGCTGGCAGTTCGTTGTCCCAACAGAATGCCCGGTCGCTGTTGTGAGAGTCCTTGCCGAAGCCGTCGGTCAGCACATTGTGTCCGCGGTATCCGAGAGTCGTGTCGGTGGCCTCGAACGGCACCGCGAGCAATTCGCCAGGTGCGCGAACTGCGGTTCTGGAGCGCTCCCCTTGCAGGTAGCCACGCCGCAACATCGCCGGCGCCGACCAGCGAATGTGTTGGATCTCGGTGACGAACAGTTCTTGATGCTGTTGTTCGTGTTGGCAGCCGATCGTGACCATCTTGGCGAGGCGATCGAGATCTTGCTCGCCACAGTCGGCAAGCAGTTGCAGCATCGCGCTGTCGACGGCTTCACGGTAGCTGCGCACCAGGTCGGTCGAAGGCGACGCGACACGGCCACGGTCGCCGCGCGGCAGGCGTGGGCCGACGCCTTCGTAGTAGCTGTTGAGTGCGTAGTCCAACCCGTCGAAGCTATTGCGACCTGAGCCGCTCGGCAGCCGCGCAAACTCACGCAGGATGTTACGGGCGAAGAACCAACTCGTGTGCCCGAGGTTCCAGTAGGGCGGGCTGACTTCATCCATTGACTGGATGCGAAAGTCATCGGGCAGCAGCGGTGCCATCAACCGCTCGGTCATGTCGCGCACGCGACGGTAGCGCGCAATGAGCTGTCGGCGCAGTTGTCCGCACCGAGGTGATCGCAACGAATCCTGCTCCGATCGAAGTCGTTGTTCGCTGAAGAATGCTCGGTTCTCAGTCATTCTGGTCCGTCAGCACATCCTTACAATGTGTTGGTACTGTGCCTGGCACAGTACTAACACATTTGCTAGGCCTCGACTTGCGAGACGACCTTCTTTGGCTTTTTGGTGCTCTTGTCGACGCCGAACTTGTCGGTGACTGGTGTGTCGATGTGCTCATACATCATGTTGCGGCGCTGGGGCACGAAGCCGGCGTCCTTGATGTGGCGTTCGATTTCGGGGACCGACGTGGGGTGGGTGCAGCCGGCGGAGCTGACGACGTTTTCTTCGAGCATGGCACTGCCGAAGTCGTCGGCGCCCATCGATAGGCCGATCTGGCACGTCTTCATGCCTTGCGTGACAAAGCTCGACTGGACGTGCGGCACGTTTTGCAGATAGAGGCGCGACATGCTGAGCGTGCGTAGGTATTCGGCGACGGTGGCCTTCTGGCCGCCGCGAGCCGCCAAGAACTGCTCGCCCATCTCGGTGTTGTCCGGCTGGAACGTCCACGGGATGAACGCGGTAAACACGTTGCTCTCGTCTTGCAACTCGCGAATCCGGGTCATGTGCTCGATGCGATCGGCGTCGCTCTCGACGTGGCCGAACATCATCGTCGCCGTGCCCTTGCCGCCCATGCGACCCCATTGGCGCATGACCTCGAGCCACTCGTCGGTGGTGGCCTTCTTGGGGGCGATGATCTTGCGAACACTCTCGACCAGGATCTCGGCGCCGCCACCGGGAATCGATTGCAGGCCGGCGGCCTTCAAGTCGGCGAGCACGTCCTGCACGGGCCGCTTTTCCATCTTGGCAACGTGCGTGATCTCCGGTGGGCTCATGCCGTGGATCCAAACCTGCGGGTAGCGCTTCTTCAGATCCTGGAACAGCTCGGCATACCAATCGGTCTTGAGCTTGGGATGGTGGCCACCCTGCAGCAGCAGTTGCATGCCGCCCCGCGCGATCAGGTCGTCGACCTTCTGGTAGATGACTTCGCGCGGCAGGATGTAGGCATCGGCATCGCCCGGCGAACGGTAGAACGCGCAGAACCCGCAATCAGTGACGCAGACGTTGGTCGGGTTGAGGTTGCGGTCGACGATGTAGGTGACCTTGACGTTGCCGTCGGCATCCGCCGGGTTGAGGCGCATGCGCACGTCGTTGGCCAGCAGGCCGAGCGACGGTTGGTCGAGCCCGCGGTAGAGCAGCAAGGCTTCGTCGGGGGACAGCGCGGAGCCTTCGACGGCCTTGGCTGCGAGTTCGGAGATGCGGTTCAAGTCAGGAGTGCCAGCGGATGCCATGGGGGAAGCACGGTAGGCCCGGGAGGGGCTCGCGAGAAGCGTTCTTGCAGGTAGGGAATGCGTATGGTGTGCTCGAATTGCGTTGCACGGCACGTCCGGGCCCGCACTGCGGTTACGTTTGTGCGGGTCGGAGCTATTCCCTACGTCATGAGAGTCTGCCCAAGCACCATCGCGATACTCGTGTGCGCCCTAGCCGGGGCGTGCCACAAATCGAGTTCTTCCGGCGCCCCCATTCTGGCCTCGTCACGCCTCGGCCCCGCCGGTGGGGTTCTGATCGTGGAAAGCGGCAACCAGGCGGGGCTGATCCTGACCGTGGAACCAGGGGTGCTGCCCGCGTTTGTCGACTTCCGGATCCTGGACTACGTGCCCGAGCCGTTGCCGCCGGGCGTCGTCAATGGGTTCGCAGACCAGGTCGCACTGCCGTTCCGGATCGAGCCACAGGATCTCGTGCTGGACCAGAATGTGCGATTGCGGGTGCCCTACCAGCCGACGGCCGTCACCGGCACCGGGCCGGGCAACGTCGAGCTCAACCAGGTCAGCCCGTATACGACTCGCGGTTATGACCCCGACGTGGTCAACGCGGTCGAAGGATACGTCGAGGTCGGCGTCAAGACGTTCGGCCGGTTCCAGGTGGTCCCCGGCGAGCGCATTGACTCTTTGGAGTATGTGCCAGCCGTTGGCTCGGTCATGTCGTTGAGCGGCGGCTTCGAGTTTGAAATCCGCGGCGCCGCCCCCGCCTCCCCGTTCGTTGGTTCGACGGAATGGCGCATCACCGGGCCGCAATTTGACGAGAACGTGATCATCAGCGGCTATGAAGTCGTCGGGCGAAGCTCGGACAGTGGCAATTGGCTCGAGCTATGGGGCAACCCGTTTAGCCCCTTCCAGACGACCGGGCCAGGCTTCGTGACTCCGAGCACTGGCGTCATGCAAGTGCAGGCGCCAATCGGTTCGCTCACCATCGGCGCATCGGTCTTGCCGTTCGGCTTCATCTCCTACGAGTTGCCAATGGACTACAACGGCGTGTTGCTGCGCGACGTCCTCAAGGTTGCGCTCAACGTTGCGTATAGTCGCGCCGATCTCGGGGCCGGTGAGCGGCGTATGATCTACTGGTTCTCGCCGACCGCCGGCCTGGTGCGAGTGTCGATCGACGGCCTCATCTACGATCGGATTCCGTAGCCGATCGGGCTACAGTCAGCGCATGGCTAGCCGCTATGCGTTCCTCGTCGATACCTACGCGACCGAGATCCTCAAGGTGTTGTCGGTTTGGGCGATGACTGAGGAGTCGTCGCTCGACCAACGGCCTGCTGACGGCGATCGTCGCGGTCGCACCTTGCGCGAGCACATGGTGCACCAGTGCCAGAGCGAGAACGGTTGGTTCGTCAACATGTTCGGCATGGTTGCGCCCGGTGACGTGTTGCCGGAGCAGAAGACCAAGCTGGGTTTTCTCGCGCACTACGCCGCAGTTGCCGAATGGCGCCGCGAGCAGTTGGGTCTTCGCGACGATGCGTGGTGGGAAGAACAGGCGCAGTTCTTCGAGTTGCAGAAGCCACGCAATTGGATCATGACGCGGCGCATCGCGCACACGGCGCACCACCGCGGTCAGCAGACGACGATGCTGCGCATGTTTGGCAGCGATCTGCACAGCACGTATGGGCCGACTGCCGACACGGGTGGCCTCGCCAAGGACAAGCCTCCGGTGATCTATCCGTATCCGGATGTGGCGACGTTGTTGGCAAGGGAGGCTGAGGGTGGTCGCAAGCAGCCGTTGCCGGCGGCAGTCGATCGGCCGGTTACTGAGCTGCCATGACCGAGCTGCCGCCGTCGGCTAGTTCTTTTTGATCTTCGGCAGCTTGACCGTGACTGGCAGCTTCTGCAGGCGTTCGCGATCCGCGTCGCTCAGTTCCCAGCCCGACACGTCGAGCGAGCGCAGGTGCGTCGCCTGGCACAGTTGCTCGATGGCGTCGCTCGGTAGTCCTCTGCACCACGCGAGATTGAGGTCGCGCAATCCGGGTCGTGACAGCAATACCTCAAGCATCTTGGCATCCACGCTCCGATGACCAACTAGCGCCAATCGCTCGATGTGCTGCGGCAGCGTGTGAATACCACCCGCTGAGATTTCCTCATTGTTGCCGAGACTGACGTCGCGCAGTGCCGGAAACTTGCGCAGCGCGAGCAGGCCCTTGTCGGTGATGTAACCGCTGCTCAAGTCCAGTTTTCGAAGCTTGGGAAGCGGTGCGAGATTCTCGAGCAAGCGATCGGTGACGCCGCTGCCCGGCGGTTCTTCTGGTAGCGGGTTTAGCCGAATGCCAGAGAAGAGCGTGTGGCTGCCGACCCCATTCAGGTAGAGCTCTTCAAGTGCCTTCATGCCGGAGAGGTTGGCAATCCACAGATCTTCGAGGTGCGTGCAGCCGGTGAGCGACAAGAATCGCAGCGTCTGGCAGGCGGCGATCGCCTTGAGCCCGCCGCCGCTGAACGTCTGAGAAGAATGCAGCTGCAGGCTGACCAGCGGTGCCTTGCAGACGCCGCGCAACATGTCATTGGTGACCGCCATGTTCATCAACTTGAGTTCGCGCAAATGTGCGTCCATGACGACGCGGGCGATTCCAGGTCCCTTGAGCTTCAATTGGCCCTCGAGCACGAGCGCGCGCAAGTTTGGCAGCGACGCCAATCGTTCGAGGCCGTCATCGGTCACATAGACGGCCCTTGGCTTTTGAACGCCCCGTAACGGTCGTTCATACGTGCTGACGGTCATCGCCAGAGCCTCAAGCTTGTGCAGTCGCAAGAGCGCGGGCAGAGCGTCGTCACTGAGGTTGATGGCGAAGACTTGCAGGGTGTCCGCCGGCAGCGACTCGATGTCCTGGCGCGAACGAACCAGGCTTGGATCCTTCCAGACGACGAGGTCGAGAGCGGGGTTCTGCTTGTTGGTAAGCGTTGATTGCTCGCCGTTGAGTAGATGGCCGTCTTGTGAATTGTCGGCGGGTCGGTTGTCGGCGAATTGCGATACGGCCACGACCGCCGCAACGCCAATCAACACCATTGCCGCTGCTAGCATTCGGCTGCCGCGTCGAGGATGAGCCGCGGTCGCGGGCTCATGCAGTCGCGCGAGAACGGCGTGCTGTAGATCGGGCGGTGATTCCCCACCGACTCGTTCGTTGAGAAGCCACTCGAGTCGCGCGTTCTTCGCGTCATCTTCTGGGGTGTCGGTCATTGGGTCCTCCGTTCGATGCATTCGCGAAGCGCTTTGCGCAGTCGCTGCATCATGTTTCGCACACCGTGTTCGGTGAGGTTGAGTTCGTTGGCCATTTCGGCGCGCGACGCGCCGTCGTGATAGCTGCGCTCGAGCGCGGCCCGGCTGCGCTCCGGCAGCTCATCGACGCAGCGCCCGAGGGCCTCGAGCAGCTGGTTGCCGTCGTCGTGTGCGGCATCGTCCTGCCAAAGCAGCTCCGCCGCGTCGATGAGTTGTTCGGCCCGTCGCCGATCATTGTGCCGCCGCTTCATCCACAGATTGCGCGCCGTCGTGCGCAAGAACGCGGCCGCCGTGCGCTCCTCACGCGAAGCGATGTCCCGCCGCAACGCCACCAGCAGCGCGTCCTGCGTCAGTTCTTCGGCCAGCGCGGCATAACAGCCGACTGAGCGCAAGAATCGCCACAGCCCGGCCTGGTGTTGTTTGACGAATGCACTGGCCTCCATGTCCTGGGCTAGGTCGGCTCGACTGGGGTAATGGCGTGGATGGGAAAAGGCGGGCACACCTGACGGTTCCCTGCAGTCGCGTCAGGGTACTCATCAACATCCGCAATTCTGGCGGATCCCGCCACCTGCGATTGCCATCTGCTGGCGATGTGCAGATTGCAGCCGTTCGGCTAACGTGCTCCATCGCCCGGTTGCCGCGCGAAGCATGTAGCCACTGCGATGAGCGTTTCCTCGACTCCATCTACCGAACCCGCGCGGGTACCCATTGCCACCGAGCCGCAGCAGTGTGGCAACTGCCGTGCCGAGTTGACGGGTCGCTACTGTGCTACTTGCGGCCAGCGAACGGACGTGCGCGAGTTGTCGGCCCGAGGACTGATCGCGCGCTTTTTTGGCGAGCTGACCAGTCTTGAGCGGCCCCTGTTGCGGACGTTGCGCGGCGTGTTGTCCCGACCCGGTGTCGTCGCGTCCGACTATGTTCGCGGCCAACGAGTCCGCTACACGAACCCGATCAAGTGGGCGCTCCTGAGCACTGGATTGGCGTTCTTGGTGGGGCGCGTGATCGGCAGCGAGGGGCCGGTCCGGCTTGATGTCGATCCTTCGACTGAGATGCCGGGTTGGGCTCGTCCCATCTTCGAGTTCCTCGCGAGCAATGCCGCGCCGCTGTTTGTGCTGCTGCTGCTGCCGTTGCTGGCGATGACGATGCGGCTCTGCTTCCGCGGCACCGGCAGAAAGTTCGCCGAAGAGCTTGTGCTCGTGCTCTACGCATATGGTGCTGCGTCCTTGGTCCAAGTCGCCTACGCGCCGCTGGCGTTGCTTGGCGCCCCGGCGAATCTTGGCGGTCCGTTGCCGTTGATCTGGACTGCTTGGGCGGCGGTCGCTTTCCATGCCAAGCGACGTGCGGTGACCAGCGTGCTGCTCACCTTGTTGGCTCACGTCTTGTGGATCGGGGTGCTTGGCGCCCTCGCGGGAGTGGCGCTACTGGTCAACAGCTGGTTCTGAAGACCTAAGCGTCAGGCGCCTTCGCAGCGCAGCGTCGCGTCTTCGGCGATCGTCTGCTTGCAGCACGCCAGCAGTTCTTCGAGTTGTTGGTGCACTGGATTGCGTCGCACAATCTCGTCAAACACCGTGGCCTGCACGACCGGGTCACTCGACTCGACCATGCCGAGGCTCTTGAGCTGGGTTTCCTTGTGGGCGCGGAACTTGTCGATCAGTCGGAACACTTCGTCTGACAGTTGGCGCAGCTCCGTGCCGGCCACTTCGAACGTCGCCGTGAAGCTGTTGGCGATGCGAGCGAACTGCGGCAGTTCGAGATCCAGTCGTTCTGGCAGTTCGAGGATCGGCGCATCGAGAGCGTCGATGCTCACTTGCGAGTGGGGGCCGGAGATGACGAATGCCATGAGGGCAAAAGCATCTCCGGCACGCACACCTCGTCAATTGGCAATCGCCGTTGCCGCGGAATCCTTGGGGCCGATCCGTGAAACGCTGGCCTTGGCACGCCTCTCACGTCAAAACAACGGTATGCGCAACCTCGTGCTGATAGGCGTCTTGCCCATCGCTGCCTGCACTGTCCCTATGACCAACGAATCCATCAAACCGCCGGTCGCGAAGATCGTCCCTCACGAGAACCATTGGCACGACGAGGTCTTCGTCGACAACTACTACTGGATGCGTGAGAAGGAGCATCCCGAGGTGCGCGCCTACTTGGAGCAAGAGAACGCCTACACCAAAGCGAAGACCGAGCACTTGGCGCCGCTCAAGGCGAAGCTCTACGAAGAGATGGTCGCGCGCGTGCAGCAAACCGATCTCAGCGTGCCGGTGCGCAAGGGCGGCTTCTACTACTACACGCGAACAGTCGAAGGCAAGCAGTACCCGATCTACTGCCGCAAGCCTGCCAGCGCGGATGGCAGCCACGACGAAGTTGCCGCAGAACTTGTGTTGCTCGAGCAGAACACGATGGCCGAGGGCCTCACGTATCTCGGCTTTGGCGACATCCAGGTCAGTGATGACGACAACCTGTATGCCTACACGACCGACATCACCGGCTTTCGCCAATACACGCTACACGTCAAGAACCTGACGACTGGCGCCGTGCAGGCCGACCTCGCCGAGCGCGTCACGTCGGTCGAGTGGGCCGCTGACAACCGCACGTTGTTCTACGTCACCGAAGACGCGACGACCAAGCGATCCAACAAGCTGTGGCGGCGCCCGCTCGATGGCGAGCCCGAGTTGTTGTGGGAAGAGACCGACGAACTGTTCCGCATTGGCATTGGTCGCACCAAGGACAAGCGCTACTTGACCGCGGGCGCGTTTAGCACCGACACCTACGAGTGGCGCTACCTCGATGCCGGCAACGCTACTGGCGACTTCCAGTTGTTGTTGCCGCGCGAGAAGGGGCATCGCTATTCGATGACGCACCGCGAGGGCGTGTTCTACTTGCGCACCGATCGCAACGCGCTCAACTTCCGCATCGTCAAGGTTGCCGCGGATGATCCGCGCGAAGCCAACTGGCAAGACGTGGTCCCGCACAAGGATGATGTGTTGGTCAGTAGCTTCGAGGTGTTTGAGAAATACGCAGTCGTGCAGGAGCGCGTGCTCGGACTCAACCGCTTCCGCGTCCTCGACTTCGCCGACGATTCATGGCGCGAGGTGACCTTTCCCGAGGCGGTCTACTCAGCCGGTGGCGGCGGCACACCCGAATACAAGTCGACGACCTATCGCATCAACTACGAGTCGATGGTGACGCCGCCGTGCGTTTACGACTACGACCTCAAGACGCTATCGCGCGAGCTGAAGAAACAGCGCGAAGTGTTCGACTACGACGCGTCGCAATACGTTACCGAACGTGTTTGGGCGGTCGCGCGCGATGGTGTCAAGGTGCCGGTGTCGGTGGTCTACAAGAAGGGCACGCCGCGCGATGGAACCGCGCCGCTGTGGCTCTACGGCTACGGTTCGTACGGCATCACGATTCAGCCAACGTTCAGTAGCGAACGCCTGAGCCTGCTCGATCGCGGCGTCATCTGGGCGACTGCGCATGTTCGCGGCAGCCAGACGCTCGGCGAAGCGTGGCGCCAGGACGGTATGTTGATGAAGAAGAAGAACACCTTCACCGACTTCATCGATTGCGGGCAGTTCTTGGTCGACAACCAGTGGACCAGCAAAGATCGCTTGGTGGCCGAAGGCGGCAGTGCTGGCGGCTTGTTGATGGGTGCCGTGGTCAACATGCAGCCGGATCTGTTCCGCGCGATCCACAGTGCGGTGCCGTTTGTCGATGTGATGAATACGATGATGGACGCGTCGTTGCCGCTGACCGTTGGCGAGTATCTCGAGTGGGGCGATCCCAACGAGAAGCCGGCGTTCGACTACATGATGTCGTACAGTCCATACGACAACCTGGAGGCGAAGGCGTATCCGGCGACGCTGATCACGACGAGCTTCAATGACTCGCAGGTCATGTATTGGGAGCCGGCGAAGTACATCGCCAAGTTGCGCACGCTCAAGACCGATGACCGCGAGTTGCTGCTTGAGTGCAAGCTCGAAGCAGCTGGTCACGGTGGCGCTTCCGGGCGTTACGATCGCTGGAAGGATCGCGCCTTCCAGATGGCGTGGATGCTCGGCCAGGTCGGGATCACCGAATAGCCGAGCAGCGGCGTCGCTGGGCCGCCGAGAATTGGCAGTCGGCGCAGCCGGGAGTTGCCCGTTGGCGCAGCCGGGAGTTGCCCGTTGGCGCAGCCGGGAGTTGCCCGTTGGCGCAGCCGGGAGTCGCGCTCCCGCTACTGCCTCTGGCTCCTCGCTAATTGCAATTGCTGCGGGGCTAGTTGCAGTTGCTGGGGTCGGCGGAACCCTCGAACAGGGCGAACACAGCACCGCACGGATCGGCCAGCATCGAGAACGAACCAATGCCGGGGATCGGTGTGTTCTCCATCATCGCGTTGGCGCCAAGGCCCTTCGCTTTGATCGTCGCAGCGGCGAGGTCTTCGACGAGGAAGTACGACAACCAGCAGGTCGGCGCTCCGTTCATCGGGTTCTTCATGATGCCGGCGACTTGCTTGCCGTCCTGCATCTGGCAGTGATACATGCCCATCGGCCCCATGTCTTTGGATTCCGCGGTCCAGCCGAACATGCCGGTGTAGAACTCTTGGGCCTTCACGTCGTCGGTCGTCAGGATTTCGTTCCAGCAGACGCGACCGGGGATTGGTGCGTCCGGGTCGGCGCCGGGCGATTCTGCGTTGCCCTTGTAGATTGAGAAGAAACCGCCCTGCGGATCGCCGACGACCGCAAAGCGACCGGTGTTCGGGATGTCGGTCGGTGGCACGCACACGGAGCCACCGAGTTCGGTGCACTTCTTGGCTGACGCGTCGACGTCATCGACAGCGACGTAGGGCATCCAGTGCGACATCGGAATGGCCTTCTCTTCGATCAGGCCGCCGATCGGGCCGGGGCCCGCCATCAACATGCCGTAGGTGAAGCCTTCCATGGGAACATCTTGGATCTCCCAGTGGAACAGTGCGGTGTAGAACGCCTTCGACTTGGCGGCGTCCGTGGTCATCATGTCGTACCAAACGAAACGGCCGGTCCACGGTCCTTGTGCAGCATCTGTCATCGGTCGGTCCTTGCAGAAAGGGTTGAGGAGAAGAGGGCGAACAACGCTACGCACCTAGCACGGTTCGCGCCCGGTGGAATCGACACAGATCCTGTGTTGGCCTCGAATTCCCTATTTGGGCGTGTCTGCAGGAGGATTGCTCGCTTTGCCCGGTAGCGTCAGTTTGCTGTTGCGACGCATGCTCTTGGTCGCGAAGTCACCGTGCTGCAAGAAGAAGCGGCCGTCGCGCACGCCGCCGCGCCGATCGGACCGCAGCTTGCCGTGGCCGTCGTGCGTAAACTTCGCGCCGCGCACCGCGAGCCATTCGCCGTCCTTGGTTCGCAGCCAGACGTTGCCGTAGTCGGCCTGCCGGTCGCGGTCGCCATTGCGGCCGCTGAAGTTCTCACTGAATGAATAGAGCCCGTGCAGATGCTTGCCGTCGCGCGGCGCCTTGAAGCTGGCGACGAGTTGCCACGCATCGGGCTGTTGGTCTTTGGCGTCACCGTGCACGTGCGAGAACCAGCCGGTGTAGGTCGTGTGCAAGCCATCAGGTTGCGCGCGGACCAAGAAGCGAATCGTGTCGCCGAGTTTCCAGTCGTGCACGAGGTGACTGTGGCCACCCGTGCCTTCGTTGCCAAAGCCGCCAGCGTGCACGTCGTCGCCCTTTTTGATCAGTTGCACGAGATCTTCGGCCTGCACCTTGTTGCGATCGACAGCTTCGCTGCCGGAGTCCCAGACGCTGAAGATGATGCGGCGTTCGGTCTCCGAGTTGACTTGCATGCCGAAGTAGCCGCGGTGCCAACCGGTCGCCATGTAGTAGGTCCACAACGGGTCGGTCTTCGGAGTCAGCTCGCAGTAGAACCACTCGATGTCGTCGACGTGTTCGTTGGGCACGTCGTACCAAAGGTGCACGGACGACGCGTTGCGGCGCTCGACGGTGCAAGCGCGAACGGGCGACCCGCTAAGCACGATGGACTTCAGGTTGCTCAGTGGCGTGTCATCGTTGGATTTGACAATCAGCCGATACCTACCGGGAACGGGCAGCCCAAACGTGCCCATCCAAGTCTTCTGATCGTTGGCGGCGAGTTTGCCTTTGGCACGTGCCGGGACGTTGCCTGGATGTGGCGTGACGCTGATCTCGATATCTGCTGCCTCACTCTTCGGTGGGCGTTCGATCTCGACCTTCACCTGTCCCGGCGTTGCCGATTCGAAGTAGAAGTGCAGTTCGCCTTGGCACTGCGTGACGACGCCACTCTTCCGGTCGCGCTTGGCGGCGCTCGGGTCTGGATACGAGTAGCCGCAGAACGCAGGGATGGTCAGCGAAGCGACCTTCTCTTGGGTTTGCGCGGACGCGCTGAGCACCAGGATTGCAACGAGAAGGAGATGGGGCGCGAATGTGTGCACCGCGTCAGTCTACGCTTTTGGCATGCAGAGGCGATGCTTGGCGTTCTCACTGTTCTTGCTGATCCTGTCCGTGTCCGCCTCCGGGCAGGATTCAGGTCAGGTGTCGTGGCAAGCCGCGGCGCCCGCGGCTGTCGGTTGTGATTCCGCGGAACTGACGCGCGCGGTCGGCACGATTCGTGAACTGATCGAGCAACACGAAGTCTGTGGTGCGGTGTTGTTCGTCGCGCGTGGCCGTTCGATCATCCTGCACGAAGCGCTCGGGTTTCGCGACGCCGACGGCAAGCAAGCGATGCAGAAGGACACACTGTTTCGCATGGCCTCCAACACCAAAGCCATCACCGCTGCGGCAGTGCTGACATTGGTCGACGAAGGCAAGGTCAGCCTCGACGACCCAATCCACAAATGGTTTCCGACATGGGATCACGGTGAATCGGGCAACGGCGAAGCCAAGCAAGTCACGGTCAAGCAACTGCTGACACACTCAAGCGGCCTGCGCATCGACTCGCTGTTCGTCTACCCATTGATGAAGAAGTCGAAGCGCCATCCCGACGCTCCCAACCTGGTGCTCGAATGCGCACGCTTTGGCAAGGTTGGTCCGAAAGTCGAACCCGGCACGACCTACAGCTACAGCAACCCCGGCTACAACACGCTCGCGGGTCTCGTCGAAATCGTCACCGGTCAAAACTTCGAGGCCTACTGCGCCGAGCGCTTCTACAGACCGCTCGGCATGGCCGACACCAACAACCACGAGTCGCGCGCTGACAATTCCCGCATGTCCATCGTCGTCCGCGGCCGCACCGACCACAACTGGAACGTGCGCTGGTCCCCGGGCGACCGCGCGACCTTGCCGTTCGTGCGCGGTTCGGGCGGCTTGATTTCCACCGCGACCGACTACGCAAACTTCTGCCGCATGGTTCTCGACGGCGGCCTGCTCGGCAAGCGTCACCTGCTCTCACCAGAGTCGATCATCGCGGCGACCAAGAACCAGATCCCACACATCAAGGGCGGTCGTTACGGCTTCGGCTGGCGCATCGACCCGAACGGAGCCTTCTCACACAGCGGCTCTGACGGCACGTTCGTATGGTGTGATCCCGCCCGCGACCTGATCGGCATGGTGCTGACCCAGACCCAAAGCAGCAACAAACTGAAGCAAGCACGAGTCCGTTTCCGCAAGCTCGTATCGGCGGCATGTCCCCCGGCTAATGTCGTGCGAAAGGCCCAGAAGTAGCCTTCTTCGCGCCTCAATCAGCGATCCCCGCCAGGATCTGTGCCCCAGCCTGCCCAAGGCCCGACTCTTCGCCCTTGCCGATCGCGGTCGCCTTGCTACCATTCCGCGTCCCCACGGAGCCATACCGGCTCCAAAAGTCAGTCAAACAAGTCGGAGCGTGGCGCAGCCTGGTAGCGCACCTGCCTGGGGGGCAGGGGGTCGCAGGTTCAAATCCTGTCGCTCCGACCATTTCCTACTACTGCTCCATCCAGGAGCAGCGAGAACGGCGGACGGGGCTCGATATCCAGTCCTCCGGCGCGCAGGACCAAGTTCAAACTCACCAAGCTGAGGATCAGTCGCCTCGATACGAGATCAGCCCGATCCCACCTTTCTTCAAGGGCTTGCGAGAGTTCAAACGCCTTGATCGCCGTTTGCCCTTGGTCGGACTCGGTCCGTCCTTCAGCGCAAAGTTGGCTCAAGATGGCTGACTCATCGTGGTCCGCGCGATCAAGCTCGGCAGCGAGATCGCCTTGCCGAACGCTGTTGCCCATTTTGATGCCGAACCGAATCGTCTGCCGACGACCTTCTTGGATCTCCGACAGGCGCTTTTGCAGCCGCGCGATCCGCTGGCGAGCAGCGTCCTGCGCAGCCGTGGTCTTGCGTCGCAGAACGTCAGTGAATAGCGAGCGCATCTCTTCGCTTGCGAAGCGCATGCTGCTGAAGAACGCGCGGACGTGCGCTTCAAGTGCGCGCTCCGGTTGCCGGAAAGGCGGTCGGCTTCCTTCGCAGGTCTGATCCGCGCAGCGATAGAATCGGTAGGTCTTGGGCCCGGCCTGGGTCGGTTTGTGCTTTGCTTCACAGGTGACGGACCTCCCGCAGACGCCGCAGGTGACGATGCATGCACCGAATAGGTGATCCTGCTTGGTTCGCTTTGGAGGTCGGAATCGCTCCTGGGCACGTTCAAACGTGTGGGCGTCGATGAGCGGGGCATGCTTTCCCGCGACGAAGTTGCCGCTGTCGTCCTTCACCATCCCGAGGTAGACGCGGTTCTTGAGGATGTAGCCAAGCGCCTGCTTAGAGAACGCTGGCCGCTTTGGCGGTTTGTAGACGAAGCCTTCTTGATGCAGGCGGTCAGCGATCGCTTCCACCGTGAGGTGTGACCCGAACGCGAAAAGGTCGAATGCCCGCCTGACTGCCTCCGCCGGTTCCCCGTTCGGAGTCAGAGTGGGGATGCCGTCGACCCGGTCTCGGCTGTAGCCGAACGGTGGGCAATTGAGGTATGCCCCAGCTCTTGCCAGCCGGTGTCGGGCACGCCTGATTTCTACCGATCGACCGTCAGTCTCGAACGTTGCGTGCCCTGCGAGAACCGACCACATCATGCGGCCCGCAGGGGTCGAAGTATCGATTCGTTCTCTTGCGAAGTGGACCTCGAAGACGCCCTTTAGCACACCGTCTAGGAGCATCGCTGTGTCAGTGTGATTGCGTGCTGAGCGATCGACGCGGTCGAAGATGATGACGCTGCCGGGAGCCGAGCGCGCGCTCGCCAGCATCTCAAGAAAGACGGGTCGGGTTCCTGCTTTGGACGCTGACTCGGCGACAACGATCATGTCTTTGGGAGCCACCTCGCACCCGATCGATCTCGCGTAGTCATGCACTGCGTCCTCTTGCACTTCAAGCGATACGCCTTCTTGCCGTTGCTCGGTCGATGAGACTCGGCAGTAACCGAACGTGCGCCGGCCGGGCTTCATGCGTTGACTCCAGCATCGACGAGACGCCCGATTGACTCTACGGATGCAACAGCCTGGGGCAGAGACACCTCGAAGCAGTCGTGTAGTTGGATCGTTGCCCACGCTTCACCGAGCCAGTCAATGTCGCCCCAGGTTGGCGGCTTCGCCTCGTGTAGCTGTGCTGTCAAGCTCGCTCGTCCCTCGGCTCGGTAGGTTGCGAAGGAGGCTGCGAGTCGAGGGTGTGAATCCCAGTTCTTCAGCCACCATCGGTGCAGCAATACTCGGTCGATGGCGTCGGGTTCTCGAAGTTGGCAGGCTGCGGTGGCGGCTTCCAGCATCTCAGTTCGGGTGAAGGTGCCGTCGGAGTGCAGCATCTGCTTCCGCTGCACGATGAGTCGTCGGCGAAGCGTTAGGCTGACCTTCTTCATCGGTCAATCACGACGATCTTGTCGCCATGCTCCATGATGACCCCCAGAAGTAGTTCCGTGACGGAGCAGCCGAGAGCCTTCGCCCTTGCGTGAAGGGCGCGCTTCTCTTTCGCCGAGACGCGGACGCGCACTGACTCTCGCTTTGGTTGGCGGTCGCGCAGAATCGGAAGCGCGAGTGGGACGGAGGTTACTTGCTTCATGGGCATAGGTGTCACCCTGGGTGTCCGTCCGCTTGTAGCCACACCCGTGTTCACGGCAAGTTCCTCTCGCCGCCGATTGTCGTCGATCGCGTGCCGATCCCGTGTCACACGGGATCGGGCAGCCGAACTTTTTTTCGCGAGGGAGAGAATCCACCTCGCGAAGCCCCTGGCCTAGTCGAAGAGAGTGGCGGATTCGGCAAGCACGGCGTTGACGTCGGGGTCTGGCTGAGCACCCGGGAAGGCGTCGCGCAGCTTCTGGAGCAAGTGAAACGTCCGAGCGTGCGCGCGCTTCAGGATGCGGGCGTAGGTAAAGGGCCGAATCCGAGTGTGCGGCGAGTCGGTTGGCCCAAGTGATCGGGCATCGGCAGCGTCGTTGCCGACCTCCGATCCAAGGACGAACACGTCAAAGCGCGTCGAAGCCTGGACGTGGTTGCCGCTGCGCAGACCGCTCACGTAGTCCTCGGGTTGTGACACCTCCTTGCGGGTCAGCTTCAGGCCGCCCCGTTTTAGCTCCACGATAAGGATCCGGCTGATGCCAGCGACTTCTCCCGCATCGTCGTAGGCATCAGCGGCATACAGACCAATGGAACTCTCCGGCAGCGCAACGAAGTCCGGCCGGATGGTGCCAGTCGATTGATCTGACCCGCCTAGAAGCTCTCTGACGACAGTTGCCAACGAGCGGTTCGAGCGAAAGTCGACCGCCTCGTATTCGGGGCCAAAGATCCAGAGTCCGCGCTCGAATAGCGGCTGAAGCTCATGTAGCTCGTCAGCGTGGTCCTGGCTTGTCAGCGATTCGAGATCGCGGATCAGTTCCAAGCGCCAGTGGAGTTCATTCAGAACGGCGTCCGCATCGCTAGCCGACCACTTGCGCATGATTTCCGTCCACCGGTCAAGGTCGTCGGGAGAGCACTTCGCAAGCTCCACCAGCAGGCCGAAGCCATTGCGAGACTCCTCCATGGTGGCGAAGGCTTGCACGGCTCGGCCGAGGTCCCCCTGCGAGATGCTGGGGCAATCCCGGATGATGCGTTCCGTGAACTCGCCGACTGCCTTCTGGGCCGGAGAAGAGAGCTTCCTGAGTGCCGTTGCGGTTTCGTTGAGGGCTTGCCGCTTCTTGGTGGTTCGGCTGGCGGCGAGGTGAGACTCCAGGCGGCGGATCACATGAGCGCGCACCGCGGCCCGCACCCGATTGACTTCATCACAGGCGTGGAAGCCTGACCAATCGGCCTTGACGCGTGGCTTGAGTTGATCCACCTGCACGACGAAGCTGAGTCGCTTGGCAAGCGCGTTGCGTCCATCCAGAACGGCACCAGAATCGTCCAAGCCGTCCCATGACGGAGTGCCGACCATGCGGGATCGGATCCACCAAGTGATCCCGCGCAAGTGCGTAGTGCGATCAGACGCCGTCGGGTCGACCTCCAGGACCTTCAGGGTTCCCCACTCGTGCACTTCGATGGTGCTCTCATCGACCGATTCCAGTGAGAGCAGAGACAGTGCTTGCTTGTTGAGCACGATCGAGAATCCAGGATCGACAAGGAACTTCGAGCCGATGGCTAGCGCTATTGCATCCTCGTCCAGGAGCTTCCGTTCTACGGAGGCGCTAATGCGCGTGCCGTGTCCCTGCTGAGCCTTGGTCGAGAAGTTGCAAAGTTCGAAGGGCTCAGATCCGCCACGGGCAAGCCTGACTTCTCCCGTGATCTGGGTTCCGTCTCGCCACGTTGAGATGCGGTAGGTGTCAGCGAAGCAGAACGCGCCATGGCGCCCCTTGCCACTCTGGCCGAACGCCAGCCGACTGTCTTTCCGCAGCTTGCTTCTCGGCGGCACCTCTGCCCATCTGCTCTGCGCCTGCGTCCTGTTGTAGTTGAGCGTTTGCCATCGCAGGCGGAACTGCTCCGGGGTCATGCCAGTCCCGTCGTCTTCGACGCTGAACTCCTGGTTCAACTCACTCGGCCATCGGATCTCGACTTGTGATGCACCGGCGTCGTAGGCGTTGGCTACCAACTCGATGAGGGCAACCCGCGCATCCGACATCACCTGCCCGGCGTGGTCGGCGAGGAAGCGTTCTCCAAACAGGACTCCGTCGCCGATGCGGGGGCCAAGCGCATCGTTCTCGCCGAGCGCGTCGTCGTCGTGGGGTGTCTTGTCAGCGGTCACGGGTGGCCTCAGGGCAGCAGGTCGCCCAGGCAGCGGGCGGTGTCCTCCAGCAGCTTCAGGTCGTCCTCGTCTAGCGGGTCCGGGTTGAAGTGCATGATGTCGTTGCGGATTCGGCGCACGGAGTCGAGGTTGTCGACGAACAAGACTCGGTCCAGCCCCCAAGCTAGCTTCTTCCACCGATCATCGGGTTGGAGCAGGCGGACGCACTCGCCGAGGGTTAGGTCCGATACCGCGGTGATCGAGCGGGCGTCGTCGCCAGGGTTCTTGACCGACTCAAGTTCAGTCATCTCGAACTTGCCATCGAGCAGGCTGCGTAGGATGCCCTCAATCTGGGAGATCAGGATGAACGGTCGAGCCAGCTCGTGAAACTGCGTGGAGATGTCAGAAGTCGTCACCAGCCCGGTGATCTTGCGCCCCGCACCTTTCACCAGAACGAAGTCGTGCCGAACGATGAGTTCAATGGCTTCGGCCAGCGGTAGGTCGGCGCGGACAGGCTCGCATGCCTCCATGGCTTCGCGGACGAACTTGGGTTGGCCGCCTCTGGCCGTCACGCGTCCGATGGTCTTCCAGCTGATGTAGCCATCTGGGTCGCGTTCTCCCTGCATCACTGGGAGCTGCGAGTAGTCGTGCATCATCATCTTGGTGACGGCCTGCTCGATGGTCATGTCGCGAGATACGGATTCGAGCTTTTGGTTGGCCGCCGGAAGCTGAGCTAGGCGCGGAACGGGGTCTTGAGCTTCTTGGGACTGGGCGCGGTCGGTCGCCTTCGTCTCAGTGGCAGTCTCGGCAGAGTCCTCGGGTTGCTCGGCCTTCTTCAGCTCAACCAGTCCGTCGATGTAGACGGCTCGGAAGTCGGGCCATGTCACCATGCCGAGAGCGTCCAGGGCACGGTCGATTTGGGCGCAGATTAGCCGGCCTCGCTTCTCTGCATAAAATTTCGAAAGGAGGTTTCGAACCGTCAGCTCGACTTGTTCGCCCTTCTCGATCTTCTGGAGTTGCTCCTGCAACCAGTCTTTGGAGCCCATCACTTACTCCCGTGTTGCAGGCGGCCTTGATCGTAGCCAGATCGGATGTCCGTCAAGCCGATGGGCTGCCGGTGAGGGGCGATCACGAAGCTGCCCCCTCGCTATCCCGGAACTCATACGCCTTGGCCAAACCGTCGAGTGTCATGTTCTCGTCAACCACATCGTGAGGGATGAGCAGGTAGCGCCAGGGCTTGCCATCGTGCTCCACCTCGTGCTTGGTGGCGTGGTGGCACCACGTCGCGGCAGCCTCGGCCTTCGCCAAGACGATCGGGTCCTGGAGTTGGTCCTTGCGCTTCGTCTCGACTAGGAACTTCTCATCCTTCGTCTCGACGACGAAGTCTGGTTCGTAGTCGTGATCGTGGGCGTAGCGGATCTCCACGACCTTTCTGCCGGGCTTGAACCAGCGCAGCACGGTTTCATCGCGTTCGAGGATGACCGCGAAACGGCGTTCGGGATCCACGTCGAACTTCTGGGTGCGGTATAGGCAGCGACTAAAGCCTCCGAAGAGCATCTTGCGGATGTCGCGCTTCGAGTCCGGGGGAACGTCAAAGGGGCGTTCGGTTTCGTTTCCTGCTGCGGCGAAGGCTTGCGGTTCGATCTTCGTGAAGCCCGAGCTGACGGATGCTTCGTAGGCCGTTGCGCGTTCCCACGAGTGTTGTTGCATCTGCCCGTGGACGAGTGCCGCGATCTGCTTCTGGTGGAAGATCAGGACGTTGCGGACGGCCTTGTTGTCGTCACCCAAGTAGCTGCGAAGGTGGGCGACGACCTGTCCCGCGAAGTCGTAGAGCAGGTCGGCCTGTTCGTCGTAGTTGACGTCATCGAAGTCGATCAACCCGCGAACCACGTAGTCGTCGAGTCGTTCCTCTAGGGCGAGGCCCTCGTCGAGGCCGCCGATGATCTCCTGTTCGTCGCTCGTCAGGTTTCGGACGAGGATCTCGTCGGAGACTGGTTGAAGGCGCAGAGAGCCCAGCTCCAGGTCGAACTTTTCGAAGCCGGATTCGATGTCCCCGGTCGGCAGAACCACGACGCGGGGGATGGCTATGGTGTGCTTTAGGTAGACCTCGGTGGTTTCGCGCACGACGCTCGCGAGGCGGCTTGCGTCGAGTTCCCCGAAAAGGCTGGGTGTTGCGAAGCCCATCAGGCTCTGAACCTCCTTGACGACGGCCTGCTGAGCTTCATCGGACTGGAGGGCCGTGGGGCTGGGTGCGAGCTTCCGGTTCTTCGTGACCTTTCGGATTGCGTCGAGGGTTAGCTTCGCTGCAGCCTTGTCCTCGGGCGTGTTAAAGGGCGACGGCTCATCCGTCGTCTTCTCGGCGCTTGCGCCGTCTGCCGTAGCGCCGCTCGACGGCGTGCGATCCAAGATCTCCTCGAAGACAGGTCGGGCAACGACGGACTGCTTCGGCGTATCCGTGACCTCTTCGTCCACGTTGATGACGCTGAACGAGTAGCCGCCCTTCTTGGCTTCGTCGACGATGTCCTGGAAGCGGTCATGGGCGATGATCGTCAGTCGATCGACGGCAGAGACGCCGGTCCGCTTGCCGTAGGGAAGGCGCAGTCCACGTCCGATGGACTGCTCAACCAGTGTGCGCGAGTCCGCCGCACGGAGCGGCACGATCGTGAACAGGTTGGTGACGTCCCAGCCCTCCTTGAGCATGTTGACGTGGATCACGACTTCGGTGGGCTCATCCGCCTGCTCAACGGCCAGCAGTCGCTCCACGTTCTCGTCCTTCTCCGCGCCCCGCTGTCCCGAATGAACCTGGATCACCCGGCCCTTGTAGCGCCCGCCGAAGAACGACTCGCCCTCGATCAGGCTAACCAACCGATCTGCATGGTCGGTGTCGGTGGCGATGACGAGCACGAACGGCTTGACGATGCTCAGGCCCCGTTCCCGAGCGAAGACCTCCAACTCGACCTTGGTGTCCTCGTGAATCCGGATGCCATCTTCCAGCTTGAGTCGCTCCAACTGCTCAGGACTCATCCCGGACGCCTTGAAGTTGCGTCGGGTTGCCACGGCGGGTTCCTTCACGAAGCCATCGCGCATCGCGGCTGGCAGGGGGTAGTCGTAGGCCACGTTGCGGAAGCGCGTAGTGTTACCTCCGGCCTCCACCTGAGGAGTCGCTGTCAGTTCCAGGCCCAGCATGGGTTTCAGTGCCTCGACGGATGCCATCGAAGTGTCCGCGCGGTAGCGGTGGGCTTCGTCCATCAGCAGGACGAGGTCGTCCTGAGCTGCGAGGTGATCGAAGTAGGACTGGCCGAGGTATTCCGAGAACTCCCACGCCTTGCGGGCATCTTTAGATCGCGTGTTGAACTTCGCGATGTTGAAGATGTTGATCACGACGTCGATCGACGCGAAGAGGTCGCGCCGCTCGGAGACTTGGACAACCTGCGTCTGCTCGCGGAAGTTCTCTCCGGTGACCAGAAGGGGGGCGCGCGTCGCGAACTCGGCGATTCCTCGGAAGACATACTTCGGATGCGAGGGCGAGAAGTCGTCGAGCAGCTTCCGGTAGATCGTCAGGTTTGGCGCAAGGACGAAGAAGTTGCGCACGTCGTGCTGCAGGTGGAGGTAGGCGATGAACGCGCCCATCAGACGGGTCTTCCCCACTCCGGTGGCAAGCGAGAAGCAGAGGTTGGGGAATTGGCGTTCGAAGTCCTCGATCCGAAGGAGGTCCTCGTCTTCCTTAGCAGCGCCCTGGACTGCGGCGAGCATCTCGGCGAGATCGCTGGTTCCATGCGGACGCGCGGACTCGATGACGCGGTGCAGAATCTCTAGCGAGCGGCGTTGCGGAGGCCGCAGGCTCAGGCGGCCACTGATGGCGTTGACGTTGCGGTTGTTCACTCTCCTCCCTCCTCTTGCTTCTTCCCGTCGAAGAGGGGGAGCTGTTGCATGCCACGCCTGCCCTTCTTCTTGGTCTTCTTCGATGTGGCCTTGGTAGCTGGCCCGTCGTTGCTCTCGCCAGAGTCCCACGCTGCAGGGAGCGCCTCGACGTTCAGGCTGTAGTCGTCGCGGCCCCACTCGCACCGATGAAGAACCGCTTGCGGAATCTTCTTGAGTGTCAGGTTAGGGAAGGCGTCGGGCTTGACTCGGAAGGAGCCGCAACAGATCAGTAGGGTTCGATCGTCGCCGACCTCTTCGCTGATGAACTGCAGTTGGGCACGGCTGAGGTTCTGCGTGGTGACGTAGAGGAAGTCACGCTCCGTGGAGCATCCGTGAATCCAAAAGGTCCTTGGATCGGGTGCGTAGGTGAAGCCCTCTAGCTTGCAGATCGCCTCCGCTAGCAGCTCGGCGTTGAACTTCTTGCTGTTGACAACCCAGTTGCCCCACTTGTCGCGTTTAAGAAGGGATGGGGCGAGGCGAGCAAACTGGAAGCCGCCGCCTCCCTGCCATTGCAGCGACTTTGAGACACCACCCATGTCGGTTCCGTCAACTACTTGGCGGAGGCGCGGGACTACGTGTGTGATGGCGTGATCGCCCATCTCAACCATGATCCATCGGCGCTGCATCTTGTGAGCGACTGCGCCCGTAGTTCCTGACCCCGCGAACGAATCGACCACAAGGTCGCCGGGGCCGGTCGAGATCCGGATGACTCGCTCCAATAGCCGTTCAGGCTTTGGTGTTGCGAAGGGCGTTTCGCCGGGGAAGAGGGCCTGGATCTCGCGGCGAGCCTCTTGAGTGTGGCCGACCTCGCTGTGGGGCCATAGCGACCGCGGCACCAGCCCGCCTTGGACCTCGTTCAGGTAGAGCTTGATCGCAGGAACGTTGTCACCGCGATCGCCGAATGTGATCCGTTTATCCTCGACGAGCTTCCAGAACTCGTCCTCGGGCATGCGCCAGTGGCTTCCCTTCGGTGGAGAGATCTTCCGTCCCGACGGGGTCTCGACTGTATACATCAGACCTTCATGGCGTTCTTCGGGAGCGAAGATTGGTCCGAGTCGCCACCTGCCTCGGGTGTCGCCATCTGGATTGGCATACTTCGATGCGGATTTCTCGTCACGGGGCAACAGGCGGCGGACCTTTCTCCAGTCCGTCCCCATTGGCGAGTAGACGAGCAAGTAGTTGTGGGCAGGCGAGATCGCTGCAGCATTGCTCCGGCCGTAGAAGTTCTCCCAGATGACCGTGGATACGAAGCTGCGTCGTCCGAAGAGTTCGTCGCATAGGACTTTTAGGTAGTGGCCCTCGTGGTCGTCGATTGCGATCCACAGAGCTCCGTCCTCGCGGAGTAGGGCCCAAAGCAGCTCTAGCCTCGGGCGCATGAGGGAAAGCCAGAGTGAGTGTTCCACCCCGTCGTCGTAGTGGGAAAAAGCCGATCCTGTATTGTAGGGCGGGTCGATGAATACGCATGCCGCACTACCTGCGTGCTTCTGTTCGAGGGCGCGGAGTGCGAGGAGGTTGTCTCCTTGGACTAGGAGATTCTCAAACTGATCGCGATCGCTGATTCGCGCAGCCGCGTGATGAGACAGGGATGCGTCCTCTTGCAAGACACGAGGTTCAAGCTGGGGGCGTTCTTCCTTGCCGACCCAGGTTAGTTCGAGCTTCTGTCGTCTGTCGCGCATTGATTTACTCGTCTTCGGTCGGGGGTGGCAGCAACCAGCGAACGATGAGAAGCGTTGACCGATTCTCTTCGCTCTGAAGTTGGCGTTCGATGTCTTCGATCAGCCGTCCGCGGCGCTCGTCGACTTCGTCCTGCGCCTGGAAGAGTTGGCGGCGTTGCTGCCCGCGGCGTTGCTCCAGTTGCTTGATCCGCCTCTGCGCCTGCAGCTTGTCTGCTAGCGCGATTAGGCTCTTGGACTCCTTCTTGGTCGCGCGGATCTCGGCGTCCAGCTCCTTCAGCTCGCGTTCGAGGGTGAGCTTGAGGTCTTCCGCCCAGCGATCGATCTTCTCGGACTCTTCCTCGAAGTGCTGGCCATTCCGCACAGTCAATTCGTCCAGGCGTGCGGCTTGCTGCTTCTCCAGTGCTTGCTCCAAGGTCGTGGAGACAATGGCTGGCACATCCACCGAGCCGCCCTCTGTGGCTGGGAGCGACATGAGTTTCTCGCCCCAGTCGTCAGCTAGGACGGTCGGTGAATCAGATGGCGCATCGCCATCTGCGACAGCAGCGATCAGTAGGTGTTCTTCTACACCGATGGACGCAACATGCAGCCGATCGATCCGGAGCCAGCCGGACTGCCCGAGCCGCTCCGCGACGATTGCGATCTGCGCACCGTAGGCAGCGTAGTCGAACACGAGTTCACGGGATTCAAGGTCGCGGCCGAGGGCTCGATCGATGAGCCTCTGCGCGAGGGCGTGATCGGTGCGATAGAAGTGCTCTCCGCGAGCCTCCGCCTTCTTCCAGTCGAGGTTGTATGCACCAGCGAGGCCTGCGGCCGCTTCACTCGGCGCGTAGTGGAACCGCGCCCCGATGGACTCGAATGTCGCCTCGCCTGCCAGTTCGAGCTTGGTGAGGTCGAGGAGCTTTCGGGATCGCTCGTCGAGGGCTTCGTGCGCTTCGTCGCGATACACCTGTAGCCGGTGGTGAACCTCCTCGTCGAAGTGATCGAGAACCGCCTGCCGCGTCTGTTCCAGTCGATCCTGGATTTGATCTTCAAGGTCGGCCTGCAGACTATCGAACGCAGATGCGATCTCGGTTTCGTCGCGGCACTCCTGGTAGATGTCCGCGATGCGTCGTTCGACATCGACACCCGACTCCAGCGCGCCAAGAACTTGGTCACTGGCTCCGAAGACACCCTCGAACAGATTCAGCTTCTGATCGAGTAGCTCGAACACGCGTTGATCTGCAGCGTTTTTCCGGTTGAGAAAGTTGACGACGACGACGTCGTGCTTCTGGCCATAGCGATGGCAGCGACCGATGCGTTGTTCGATACGCGCCGGGTTCCACGGCAGATCGAAGTTGACGATCAGCGAGCAGAACTGGAGGTTCACTCCCTCGGCCGCAGCTTCGGTGGCGACGAGTATGTCGGCGCGCTCACGGAACTCTTCGACGATCGCAGCCTTCACGTCGACCGGGCGGCTGCCGCTCACGATGTCTTCGCCTGCGTGGCGTGTTCGCCAGTCGGTGTAGATGTCCTTTGACCGCTGGTCGGCATTGCTGCCGTTGAGAATCGCGACCTTGCCCTGATAGCCGGATCGTTCGAGCAGGTCGAACAGGTAGGTCTGCGTGCGCTGCGACTCGGTGAAGATCACTGCTTTCCGTGCGCCGCCCAGCCTCTCTGTCTCGGAAAACGCGCCCTTGAGAGCTTCGAGCAGAGCTTCTCCCTTCGCGTTGTGCTGGATGCCTTCCGCGAGCTTTAGATACCCCTTGAGGGCAGCGATCTCGGACTTGAGCAGTGCCACGTCGGATGGGCGTGAGTCATCGTCGGCACTGTCGTCGCCCCACTCGTCGCGGGTGGCGTCGTAGGACTCGTAGTCCGCCTTCAAACCGTCATCGGACTCGCGAAGCGAAGCTTCGGCTTTCGCATCGGCAAGCTGCTGTTCCAGGCGGCGAACCAGTGACCGGAGCGTGCCTGCGATGGCGAAGCTCGACGAAGCGAGGAGCTTGCGCAGCACCATGGTCATCAGCTTGCGTTGAGCCGCGGGCAGGGCGATCAGCTCGTCGCGCTGCAAGTAGAGCGAGACCTCCTCGTAGAGACGCTGCTCGTCCTCTGTGGGGAAGAAGTCCCAGGTGATCGGCTTGCGCTTCGTGAACCGGATGTATTCCAGGACCTGTCGGCGAAGCGTGCGGTGGCAGACCGGGTCGAGGCGTTGGCGCAGCTCCATGTTGCGCACTTCCTCGTTGTCCGCCCGTGCGAACTGATCGCGAAAGGATGGTTCGTCCCCGAAGACGTGCTCGTCAATGAAGCTGACGATGCCGAACAGCTCCATGAGGCTGTTCTGCAAGGGGGTCGCGGTGAGCAGCAGCTTCTGCACGTTGCCCAGTGTGTCGCGGAGCGTCCGCGCCATCTTGTTCTGCGTTTTGTAGACGTTCCGAAGCCGATGCGCTTCGTCGATTACCACGAGGTCCCACGGGACCTGCGCGACGTAGGCGGACTTGTTCGACGCGAAGTGGTAGGAGCAGATGACTAGGCGGTCGTCTTGCTCAAAAGGGTTTGCGCTACCGTCGCGCTGCAGCCGGTTGAACAGGGTCGATTCGAGAACCTTCGACGGGATGTGAAACTTCTCGTCGATCTCAGCGGCCCACTGTGTGCGCAGTGTGGCGGGCACGATGACGAGGATGCGGCGCTTTCGTTCGGCCCAGCGTTGGGCGAGGACGAGGCCCGCCTCGATTGTTTTTCCAAGCCCGACTTCGTCAGCGAGCACCACGCCCTTGGACAGCGGCGAGCGAACTGCAAAGAGGGCTGCATCTACTTGGTGAGGATTGAGGTCGACCCGAGCGTTCGAGATCGAACGCGAGAGCTGATCAACGGTGCCGGCGGGTCCCTTCAGCGTGAGCTGGGCGGCGAGCAGCTTGGCTTGGTAGTGCGTCACCCTCTTGCTTCCCTTGGCTGCTCCAAGTCGACCCTGCTCCGAGTCGACGTGTGGCCGGAGGAGTCGCTAGTTCGGCAGGCGAGCTGCGCGGACGGTCGGTGACAGGTGTTGGCGGGGAAGTAACGACGGCTCATGCCATGGGGGTTGATAGAGGGCGGAATCCTGGGACTGTCCTCTCAAGGTTCCCCCAGGCCGGATCGATGGTCGTGACCGTGAATCCGTAGATCCACGGTCAGTGGAACACCGCAAGCCAGCATAGCACCGAGAGTTCAGAGTCCTGAAGCACAAGAACGCAGTTTCCTACCTGAGGGTGTCGAGCGCCGGCCAGATCGACGGCGATGGGCTCGATCGACAGAGAGATGTCGTGTCGGCCTACGCCAAGAAGGCCGGGCTCCAGCTAGTGGCGGAATTCGTGGACGCGGGCGTTTCGGGCACTCTGGGGTTGGCCGACCGACCGGGCTTGTCGGATCTGCTGGCCAAGATCCTCGGGAATGGGGTGCGCCTCGTGCTTGTAGAGAAGGCGGACCGGCTGGCGCGCGACTTGGTCGAGGGCGAGTTGCTGATGCGCGAGTTTCGGAGGGTTGGCGTCGTTGTTGTCGAGGCGGAGGGCGGAACCAATCTGAGCGAGGGTGATGATGCGAACCCGACGGCCAAGTTGATCCGACAGGTGCTGGGCGCGGTCAGCGAGTTTGAGAAGAGCGGGCTGGTCCTGAAACTGCGCGCCGCGCGACGGCGAGCCAAGGCTGAGCGGGGCCGCTGCGAGGGTGCCATCCCATTCGGGGGCCAGGAGGGCGAAGCCGCAGCTCTTGAGCGGCTGGTTTCACTATCTAGAAAGCCGCGAGGCAAGCCACGTCGCACTTTGGCGGAGATCGCGGCGCGCATGAATGAGGAGGGCTGGGCCACGCGTCGAGGCGGCCCGTGGTCGCGCTCGACGGTTCAGGCCATCCTGCAGCGGCGGAGGGATAGGTCAAAGTGACACAGTGTCACGCATTGCAGGGAGGTGAATTGAGATGTGGTTGATCACGCAGTTGGGGTTGTTCAGCGTCGTTTTGGCCGATACCGCGCCGGGGACTGGGCAAGCCGATCCAGGCCAGATGATGATCCGGGCGCGAGTGCGCGGACACCTTGTCGCGCTGCAGGCAAAGCGAGCCGACTTGGCGGCGTTCCCAATCGTCGAGTCTGGGGCGGGTCTCGATTATCGATGGCGGATCGTTGCGCCTACTGCCGCCGTAGTTGAGGCGATCGCGGCGCTTGTTCAAGATGTCGACTATCGGAACTTCAAGGCTGCCGCGGCGCGCAACCGAGCGGTAGTTGGCGAGGGCTACCTCGACGCCCTGCATGCCGTTTGGGCCGAGTTTAGGCGAATGCAGAAGTAGGTGGCGCGGGCGCTGAGGCTCGGTCAGGTCGGCAAGCCCGGAAGGAAATGGCTCAGTGGAGAGGCGTCGGACAAGGGGGCCAAGGACGTCAGTCCAGCGTCCATGCATTGCGATGGAATCACGGCGTAGATGCCGACGGCGAGGAGGGAGCATGCCTCCAGTCGTCAGGCACAGCCGCATTAGCGCACGGATTCCGCACGCGCAGTCGGAGAAGGTAGATGCCGGTTTTCATCGCCTGTCCATTCGGCTTGGTCGCGGAGACGCTGGAGTCGTTCCTGCGCGATTCTGCGAGGTGATCTACTTGGAGTCATCATCGTTGTTTCGCTTGACTGACGATGTCAATAGGCAGGAGCATCTACATTGGCAGAAGCGACCCTACTCGTAGACGAAGGGGGTATGAGGGCCAAGTCCCGACGCGATCGAATCGAGATTGACAACTGCATGTGCCGCAACCTCGATGCGTGCCCCTGTCAGTCCATGGAATCGAAGTTGCTTCATCAGCTCTGCCGCTTCCGGTGAGTTTGCCGCCTCAAGAGCATCGCGGGCCGAAGCTTCGTTGCCGGCCAAGATGTGGAGCTTGCCGAGGGTGTGGTAGACCGCCTGGATGCTCGCGGTGCCGCCCGGTTGCGTGCAGGCAGAAAGCAGTGATTCACATGAGGCAATCGCGGCGGTCAAGATCTTGACCGTGAGTTCCTCCGGGTTCATCGCAATGAACACTGGTAATGAACGGATCCCATTCATGAACCGGTAGGACGCGTAGCCGATGGCGCGCTCCGCGAACAGAGAGTGAGCGAGACCATCGTCTGGGACTCGTTGAGTGATGACAGAAAGGACGTTGATCTGGGCAACCAGATCCGCCGTGTTGGCAAGGTGCATCCACTGTTGCAGGTCATGCTCGTCGAGGCTGTTCAGCCCGTTCGCATAGACATGCTCGACTAGCTCATTGTCGTCCATGTTCGTTGTGTCTCCTCGTGGCTAAGCGCCCTGAGTTGCGCGCGGCTACCAGAGCATCTCAAGCATGACTTGCTTGGACTCAGCATCACGGCAGCTTTCGACCGCATCACGGACAGCGTCGAAGTTGCCGCCGAAATGCTTGCAGATATTGCAGAGATATTCGAGTGACGTGAAGGCCATATATTGAGGGATCCCTGCGCGGACACACGCATCGAAGCAGTCGACCGATGCTCGCAAGGCTGTTTCGTCGCACCCACAGTGTTGTGCGATCCAGCCGTGCGTCGCGTAGGCCATTTCCTGCGAGACCTCGATGGGAGGGCCTCCCCAGGTCCATGACTTCCGCTTCTTCAGCCAGTGTTTGAGCGTAGTGGCACAGTCGGAGACTGTAGCGCCGTTTGGGGTGAGAGATGCGAGAACGTTCACCACCTCATCGAGCGTGCTGGTCTTGTTCGAGAAGAGGTCTGCGATGGTCTTCCTGCCCATGAAGTGAGCTTCTTCGCGCGAGCCAGCTAGCGCAAGGGGCTGGTCTTTCGGTTGTCAACTGGTTGTGAGTCGTCTGGGCGTCGCTTGAGAAAGTGCTAGTTCTCGGTAGCGGCAGAGTCCGTTGGCCATGCTCACTTGCTCAGGCGTCCGGCACTCGGGTTCGAAGAGGCTGCGATTCGCGACGACGATGACGCAGCAGCGCGCTCGGCTGCTGGCGACGTTGAATCGATGTGGGTCGTAGAGGAACGCCATGCCGCGAGGCGCGTCATCGGCGGATGAACTCGTGCAGGAGTAGACGACGACAGGAGCTTCCTGGCCTTGGAAGCGATCGACCGTTCCAACGCGGTCGACGCCCCGGCTGGCGAGCGCCTGCTGCAGTTCAGCAATCTGCGCGTTGTAGGGGGCGACGATGAGCAAGTCCCGAGCCGTCAGCGGGTGTGTGATGCCCTTCCGATCGGTCCAGGTTGCTCCGTCGACTAGGAGTTCGTCGACGATGCTGGCCACCTTGTCGACCTCCTCCGGACAACTGGCTTGGTTTCCCTCATGCTCGACTTCGACCAAGTGCAGGGCTTGGCCTGCGAAGCGAGTTGGACCGCCAATCACCTGCTGCTCCAAGCCCTCGATCGGCGCGAGTCGACTGTCGTAGTAGCACTCCGACGTGAAGGCGCAGATGTCGGGGTGGAGTCGCCATGTCCGGTCCAAGAACAGGCCCTGCGTGGAGTCGAGTGTGGATCCACTGGGGCCGACGACGTGAACCAGCGCCGCGACTTCCGTCCCGTCAGGGTGAGATCCACGTCGGGGTTGTTCGAGTTGTTGCGGGTCTCCGAGCAGGACGAGGTTCCGTGCGGATCTGGAAGCGGCCAGCACTTGTGCGAGCGCCATCTGCCCGGCTTCGTCGACGAACAGGTAGTCGAGAGATTCTGCGGCGTCCGGTCGAGACCAGAGCCACGCCGTGGCACCAAGGACGCAGTCTGTGTCGATCGCGTCGATTGCCTTCTTGTTGTCCGAGATCGGTTCGATCACCGAGGTGTCGGGTTCGTCTCCTCCGAGGTGAACGAGTCGCACGGCCTTGCGCAGTTCCTTCGCGGCGATCCGAACCTCGTCCAGGAGGTTGTTGATGACCTTGTGGCTCACCGCCGTGATGCCGACCTTGTGTCCAGCAACGACCAGCGATGCGATCATGCGAGATCCCGCGAAGGTCTTGCCGCTGCCTGGAGGACCCTGGATCGGCAACGTTCCGCCATCAAGCTCGTGTGCTAGGCGTATCGCGGCATCCAGAAGCCCCTCTCCCTCGTTGCGCACAGCATTGCCGGTTGAACTTCCGCGTCGAGGTGGCAGCCGGAGCAGCAGGTCGCGAGCGGCCTGGAAAGAACCAGGGCCATCCAGTCCGTTAGCAATCGCGTGCGTGCCGAGCGCGAGAAGCGAATCTTCGAGGGCTTCGCTTCGAACGACCTGTTCTCGGAACACCGCTCCGGGGTGCATGGACGCGGTCCGTCCGGTCTTCTTGATGTCGACGGTGCCCGTCGTCAGATCGATGGCGACGACTTCGCCGAGAACCGTGTCGTCCGGATCGTCGATCGACGGGATCCGGACCTTCTTTCCGGCGCGTAGCGCGACCTCTTGCTGGGGGAAGCGGTAGCGGTGCGTTGGCACGCGCTGTTTGCCTTTCCGCGGTAGCTCCGATTCGAACAGCAGGCCGCTGATGGCTTCTCGTTCCGTCAGCAGGTCCTCGTGATCCAGATCTCGGAGTCGAAAGTGCTCCCACCAACCGCACTTCTCTTCTCGGTGGAAGTAGCCGGCCATCTGGGCGAGGAGCCATCGCGCTTTTTGGTCCTGGGTTCTGGTTTCAGGATCGTCTGGAAGGCCGGTCATCAGTGCGTCGACGACCGCTCCGATCTTCTCCTCCCTGGCGGTGACGTTCTCGGAAGCGGCGTCTTCGGCGGCGAGCGGTCGCGGGACGTCGTGGCCTTGCTCGATGAGTTCCGCTCGGCGGTGCTCCAGCCAGTCTCGAAGTGCTTTGGTGGACTCGCAGTCCTCGCGGTTGTAGTCCGTGACGCGCTTTTGGAGTTCCTCGGAGATCGAAACTCCGGCTCCACGTTCGAGGGCCAACTCAACGTCTCTGCGAGCGACTCCGGCCTCCTTGAGGTCGAGTTTCCGCTCGTATCCCGTCAGCGCCTCCATCTCCTTCAGACCATAGCGTTCGATGCCGACCCGCATGGACTCGCGGATCACTATGCGAAGATCGACCATCCTACGGCCTCGTAGGAGGCGATCCAGGACATCGGCGCGCGTTCCGTAGCGCCCAACGAGTCGCTTGAGCGCGGACGGCTCGTAGTGATGGAAGTGGTAGATGTGGAAGCCGGGGCTCTCGTCCATCCTCTCTGCGGCGAAATCCATGAACGCCTCGAAGGCGCGCCTTTCTTGCTCACGGTTGATCGCCCAGGCGTCGTGATAGACAGACCCTCCGGGTTCCAGCGCGACCCATCCGGTCAGGTATTCGAGCCCCCCGGAGTCCACGAAGGGGTCGCCTTCGAAGTCAAAGAACAAGTCGGCCGGTGAGGGCTCGGGCAGCCGCGCGAGGCCCCGGTCTGGCGGAGGTGGCGTGAGATACTCGAACGGGGGCTTCGTTGAAGAGCGAGCGACGACTTGGAGCCTCGCTTGCGCCTCCAGTCGATCGAATGTCTCGCGTGTGCCACGGCTTGGAGGCTCGGGGAGTCCACCGAGTGCACCGAGATGCTCGACAGTCGCTACGTTCTGACGGACCAGCTCACGAATGTGGAGGGTGTGTATTCCGGCGACGAGACACAGGTGGTCATCGGTTCGGCGGCGGGAATCGCACTCGGACCACCAGCGGCACACGTCGCAGTGCGGCACGGGCTCCGGGTAAGTGGCCTGCTCCGGCTCTTGCACGGCTGCGAGGAGCTTGCGGCGCACGAATCGGAAGTAGGCTGCAACCGAGTTGGTCCGGTAGGTTTCGTGCGCGAGCGGCGTCACGACATGCAGATGCTCCGGGGGCTTGCCGATCAGGGCCCCAACCATGTCTGCGTAGGCGCTGAGCTGGAGGATCGTCCCCGCGCGGGTCTCGGCCGCCAGCTTGGTGTCGATCGGTTCGTAGGCGGCGAAGTCTCCTGGATCTTGGCGTCGCAGCAGGATGTCAGCTCGCCCGGTCCATTGCCCCTCTGCGAGCGGAGCCTGCACGATGACTTCTGTCCCCGCGGCGATGGCCTGCCTAGTCGCGTTGAGGTCTCCTGGGCTGGCCTCTCGCAAGTCTGCTACGGATCGACCAGAGGCGCGTAGCCTCTCGACGAACGCGGCCTCGTGCTCATTGCCTCGCTCGATAAGGGAGTCGAGGAAGGGATCGTGTCTTGTTGGAGCTTTGCGGAGATCCCGTGCGACTCCGAGGTTTAGTTGAGTGAGGTGTCGACAAGCGAGATGCCCGGCGAGGTCGCTTGGCGATAGCCTGAGCCCGGAATCACTGTTGTGCATTCTGCCTTCCCGCTTCTGGTCCCATGCGCGCAGGATACCCGCGCCGTTCTTTAAGACACGCGAGAGGATGAAGTTCGATCCTTATGCGAGCAGTCGAAGGGCTTCCTCGATGCGCTGCGCGAACCAATCGAGGCCAGTGTTGGTGGCGGGGAGCCGGCCATCAGGCAACAACTCGTCGAGCGGCCTCCAGGCGTATGCAGTGAATTCTTTCCCGGCAGCCGGAGTCGTTCGGGAGGGCGCGAACTCCCAAGCATCGCTGAGAGTGCCGCACCGCGCCGCCAACGTCGCGCGATCGTCGCCCGTGGCCTCGATGTCTACCCTGGCGAGTGGGAGACTGGCATCGGTGGGTATCGGAACGTCTCCCGGTGCGCAGCGGTCCAACTGAACCCCGATCGAAAGGCTCATCGACTTGCCCCGTGCTCCAGCCACGTAGCCGTAGTAACCGTAGGTTTGAATCCCATCAGTGAGGAGCCGTGGGGGCGTGACTCGATTCGATTCCTCTAGCAGCCGCCAAGCACGGCCATCGAGTAGGTTGTCGAGCGCCCTCGTGAGTGCCGGGATCTGCTGGAGTGTCGAGACAACCTCAGGCAGAAAGATGGGCGGATCAGCCATATGTAGTTCGTGAAGCAGGGTCCTGAAATCGGTCGTCCACTCGGAGTCGGAGTTATGGATCGACGCGGCCAGTTCCGCCCAGGTGGTCGCGTGGAACGACACGGATGGCGGATTCGCGCCGGTGTCCCCATGCCGCCCATCTGGGGTGATGAAGACAACCGAGCCCCATCTGTCGTCGCGGGTCTCCGCGTCGGCGTAGGCCAAGTAGGTGCGCAGTTGGTTCCGAGTCTCGGGCGCGTCGACTTTCGCTTCGATAAGCACGAGGCCCTCCGATGTCGTGATCCACAGATCCGGGCGACGTTGGCGCGCTTCGACGTCGTCTACTCGAAACGTGCGCTGTGTGGAGACGTCCAAGATGTCGCCCGGAATGTGACCGAGCAAGTCGCGGAGCCATCGCGCTGCGAACGCGTGGTCGCGAATCAGCACGCCCGCCAGCGCCTCGACCAGGAAGTCTTCGAGGGACTCCCTGTCCTTGCCGCAGCGGACTTTGAGCAGGCGTCCGAGCAGGCTGCGGCTGTGTTGCGCCGGGCGCTTTGCGTCGGATTTCGACAGCCTTCCGTCACCAGTTAGGGGTTCCACAAGCGTCAGATGGCGTGCGCCGGTGACTCGTCTCTCCAGTAGTCATCGATGAGCTGCAGAGCGCGGACGTCCTGGTTCGTGATGGCTTGCCGAGTCGTCTCCATGACTTCGCGGACCCCCTGAATCCCCTTTCGGCGTGATCGCCTACGGTGGGCGTCGAGTTGCTTGTTCTGAGCAAGGTCGACTGAGCAGTGCTCGTTCACGTCGCGGCTCAACGGCGGGTTGGCCTGGAACCGCGGCCACACGTGCTGCTCGCCGGTGGTCTTACTCGTCGCGGCGTAGGGCCCTGCCACGAACAGTCCAGGCCATCGCACGACGACTCCGCTCATCATCGCGTTCGCGATCGCCTCTCCGAGGAAAGTCGCCGCTCGCGCCATGGTGCAGTCATCGGTGTGCATGCTCCGCGCCGCGAATCGGACGGCGCGTTCAAAGCCGTGCCCATCGAAGCCCCTGACGAACGGGAGGCGAAACGGAGGTATGTCCAGTGGCGAGCGATCTTGTGGCGGGCGCTGCGGTAGTCGCACTGCTGGGCGGCGAGCGGGCTCGTCTCCTTGGAGTGCCTTAGGGCTGATGTGCTTCGCAGCGCGTCGCATGAACTCCGAAAGCGTCATGCCCGCCGACTCAGCGGCGGCGCTCAGGTCGGCCTTCTCAGCAGGCGACACGCGGACGTGAATCGAGTCGTTGCGTCCCATTCGATGTCGGTCGTTCGTAGGGGAAAGGTGCGCCGGGGAACTTCGGGAAAAGGGGAAGAAGGAGAGTCAAGTTTTACGTCCGTCGCGGACAACCCGGCGCGTTGGTGTTCGGTCAGAGTCGCGGTGGCGAAGATGCGAAGCGGGGTCGGTATGTCCTTCCCGTATCGACAATCGTCTGGTCAAGGAGCGATCTGTCAAGGGTCGAGAATGCCAAGCGAGGCTCGTTGAAGGTCAGAGTTGCAGTCGCTCGCGAGGGCGAAGATCAGGCTACGCTCAACATCATGAAGACTGAGGGCGAGGCACTTCTGCGGGCGTTTCAGAAGCGGGTTCGCGACATGGAGAAGTCTGGGCTCGTGCGAACGAGCAAGGCGAAGTTGACGTTGCACCTTGCTGGCAAGCCGAGCGGCGACGAGCTGGATGCGTTCGACCCCGATGAGTTCCGATCCTTCATGCTGACCTTCCGGCAGTTCCGGCTGAAAGGTCGCGACGACATCAACTTCTGCAGAGTTTGCAACCTGATCCATCAGCACTGCGGCCGAGATGATCTTCGAGGTTGGGTCGCCCATTATCGCAAGGCGTGGTCTGCGTTCTGGGACGAGCCACTCGGCATCGGTGTTGCGCGTGGCGACGGTGGGGCGAAGGACTACACGGCAAGCGAGTTTTTTGACCTTTGGGCCTACGCTGGGCAGTTCCACAGCAACCCGGTCAAGGAGGAGGAGCTGGCCAGCATGCCGCACCTTGCGCCCGAGGCACTCATGCTGATGTTCCAGTCGCGGCTATCCGGCCTGTTCCTGATCCTCAGGTCCGTCGCCGAAGTCATCCGGCTTTGGCTGGATGCGCCCGGCGACTCGGTGCCTGACGCGCCGAAGTTGTGAGTGCCGGTGCTGCCAACGGCAGCTCTCTTCGGCTGGCAGCGTCGAGCCTGCCAATGACACAGTGTCAACGGCCCATACTGCGGGCGAGTTGGCCCCGTTGTCGTCCCCGATCACGCCCTGTTCGAGTGATCTTCGGCGCGGGGCATCCGCTCGTGGCCGCTCGTGTGCCCGCGTGTGGCGCTCAGCCCGGCCCGGCCACCTCCGCGGGGCATCCTGGAGCAATAGGGCCCGTAGGCGATCCTGGCGGGTCTGTGTGGCTTCCTGGCAGCTTGCCCCGCGTGAGGCAGAATGGCGTTCGGCAGCGCGTCCTGGGCTAAGGTCGGGTCCGTGACCGAGTTTGAGATTGAGTTCACGGTTGGGCCGGATCATCGCGAGGAAGAGATGCGGCTCTGGCTTTACGCCCGGCTCGTCAGTTGGCCGGTCGAGTTCCGTGCTCGCCTGAGTGAGGAACCGCAGCCGGTCGAGATCGTGCTTGGACCGCATGTCTTCGCGGCGATGGTCAAGCAGCACGATGGAGACGGCGGACGCACTTATGTCGCCGCTGTGCCTGCGGGTCATTCGAGAGCATCGCGTTGGCCCGGACATCGCGTGCTGACGGCGTGGTTGCTGGCGATGGACCTTGCGCCACGGTCAGAGGTCGGGGCTAGAGTCAGGTGGACAGACCAGGGCGCTTTCGATGGTGAGTAGTCGGCTCGCGTTGACACAGTGTCACTTGTGCGACTGACGCGGGCGGACGAGGGGCTGTTTGGCGATGCCAGGAACATCCACGACTCCGACGCCTGCGAACTGGCACGCAAACTGGATCGATCGCAGGCAGGGGAATTGCTCTGGAACGGCAGCGCGTTCCACCGGGCGCTTGCGGAGTTCCGCGACGATCTCGTGCATCAGTTCGCCGACGAGTAGCAGCCGCGCTCCGCCCACTTTGGTCACGTTCTTGCGGCTTGCGAAAACGAGCAAGGCGACCTGATCGATGTCGGCGGGCGCGTCCAATCCGTCGAAGAGCTGCGGAATGTGCGCCCGTCCGAGGGCGAACTTCCGAGCGAATCGCTTTTGACGCTTCGACCAAGGCAACGCATCGAGGGAAGGCTCGACATGCAAGACGTGGCGAGTCACTGGGTGAATGGCAACGACGTCGAGTTCCCCTTCGTAGCCTCCGCGAGATCGGGGTGCGACCTGGACGTTCTTGCGAACGAAGTAGCCGGCGAACTCTAGGAACTCAGCGGTGAGAGATTCGAGGTGGTTCATGACTCAGGGCACTGCGCGGTAGCTCTGCATCATCGGCTCCGAGCACCACGCGGAACAACAAGTTGACTGCGGAGTGCAGCCGGACATCGTGCGGGGCTGGGTTCCGGGCAGGTGCATGTCGTGTGGGTGAAGTGCAAACAAATGAGCTACGCGTAGCGCGAGCGATGCCATTCGTAGAGTCGCTTGGCAGTTCGGAACCCAACGCCCAGCGATTCGAGGATGTCGCGCCACGTCCAGTTGTGAAGGTCTCGTAGTCTTCTGACTCGACTGGCGAGTTGTCGACGCAGGGTCGCCTCCTCTCTTCCAGCCATGACGGGTCGATCGGTGAACGTCCGCTTACAGGTTCGGCAGAGGTGGCGTTGGATGCCGGCTCGCGTCTTGCCGTTGCGTTTCGAGTTAGTCGACTTGCAGTGGCTGCATCGCGGTGCATGAGACCCAGGAAGCTGGAGGTGATCAGGCACTTGCTTGGCAGCTTGCTCGTCGGCGGACAATCGCTGGAAGCGTCGCTTCGGTGTGCCGGATCGAGTCGACCGCACGCGGACGTGCGCGCGAAGGCACTGCATCTGCCAGGGTGAGACCTCGCTGCTTCTCAAGTAGAGAGCTGCTCTTTGCCCGGTCTTGTATTCGAATGGGTCGAGCAGGTGCTTGCCGGCAAGATCCCAGTGTTGCTCCGACGTGCTTGTTCCGCGAGGCCCCTTAGCGAGGTAGCGAAGCCTCCTGGACAGCGTGCCGCCGAAGGTGATGGCTTTCGAATTGGGCAGCTCGCCGTCATGAGCGTCGCGCCAGTAGCGCACGATCGCGCTTGCCTGAGGCACGACGCCCTTCGTGAGCGGGATGTAGGCGAGGTGAACATGCGCTCGGATTTGGGATCCGTTGAGGCATGCGAACTCGACAACGGCGACGATGCTGAATGTCTCTCCGAACTGGCCATCGTCGATTGCGTCGACGATGGTCCTGACAGCGTCGTGAAACTTCTGTAGGCGCGCGAGGCTGGACCGAGCAGTGTTCAGGACCGGGCCAAGCAGGGTGATCAAGACTGACGGTGCCGAGATGCTTTCGAGATCGTCCGCTAGTTTGTGAAGGAGCTTTCTCGCCCATCGGGGTCCGCATTCAACGCAGGCTGTGTGGTCGCATGCTCCAGCATGCAGGTGGCGTGTCGCGGTGCCGTTCAGCTTCGCCCGCTTCTCAGGTGGGGTCTTCAAGAACGTGCATGCGATGCGCGAGGTGAATCGTCGACGGCGACGTCGTGCTTCGGTGTGATCACGCTTACTCCAGGATGCCATTGCTTGTCTCCATTCGGTTGTGGAGGCAGCGGTCGATGGCTATTCTGGCCGTGCTGGATCTGGAGCGCGCCTCCGGGTCTTCGAAGTGACGGTCTCGCGAGTTGGTCCTCGCGGGGCCGTCGTCCATTTTCGGGAAGCATGAACACTTGGTTGTTCATGCCGCCAGAAGCCTCTCTAGGGTCTTTCTGTCCAGTTGGGCTGCTGCGGCGACGAATGGTTCAAAGTTGGACCAGTCGCTCCGACCATTCCGCCGGAGGCGGTATGGACGGTGCGTCAGGCTTCGGGGATGTCGGCCTGCGCTGCAAGCAGCACACGCCTCCACCGGCAATCCTGTCGCTCCGACCACTCATCTTGTTGGTAGGCAAGAAGTTGCGGCGCCGACGCGGAAGCGTTCGCCGCGCGGGTGCATCGCCCGACTACCACTTAACTTGGCCGTGGCGTGTCCATGGCTGGTCGGTGGCACCACCATGCAACGACTTATACTCGTTGAACCACCGACCCCATGCCAGCTTCGCAGAGGGTCGGTCGTGCACTACACCGCGTTTACTGCAAGTCGTAGCGAGGGGCATCCGGACAGCGCGAGGACGACGCCGTGACCACGTCGCTTCCTTGTGCCTACTGGCTCACTTCAGCCGCTACGTTGCTCAACCGCGCGTCCGATGGCCACATGACGATCAGTGCCTGTGCGAACACATCGAGGCCAGCGATGGCAGGTACGTTGGCCACGTTCCACCTGACCGAGGCGACGCCGGCGGGCGGAGGGATCGGCCATCTCGCGTGCATCGGCATTGGTTGCGCCCGTGCTGCCGTCGCGCCGTCAGCGTGGCGACTGCCGCTTCACGGCACTGAGTCACGTCACCACTCGAAGGTGGCTTCCCGCTACGGTCGGTGGGCACGACCGAGTGCCCTAGAGATTCTCGGTCCCCTCGTTCAAGACGGACAAGTAGTCGCCGTATACGAACACGCGATTGCGTTGCTTGCCCGTCACCTCGACTGCGACCTTCAGATCTGTCAGTAGCTTCATGCCTGCGGTGGCTGCGGGGAAGGACAGGTCGGTCGCCTTAGCGATCTCTTGCAGGCGGTGCACGGGGCGCGCCTTGAGTGCGTCATGTACCCGAAGAGCTGAGTTGGCCTTTCGACCGGCCTTCTGGATCTCTTGGCGATCCTTGTCGAAGAGCGCCATCAATCGCTTGGCGGTATCCACTGCGGCATCTGCCGTGTCTGCGACGCCTTGGAGAAAGAACGTAACCCAAGCTTCCCAGTCGCCCTCGTTTCGCACGACGTCGAGGAGTCGATAGTAATCCGTCCGGTTCTGCTTGAGGAACAGGCTGAGGTAGAGCATCGGCTGACTGAGTTGCCCCGCGTGGCACAGCAACAACGTGATCAGCAGTCGTCCGACACGGCCGTTGCCATCAAGGAAAGGGTGGATGGTCTCGAACTGGACGTGGGCAAGTGCCGCCTTGACGAGGACAGGCAGTTCGCTGTCGCCATGGAGAAACTGCTCCAGAGTCTGCATACAGTCCAGGACGGTTTCGGGCGGTGGCGGAACGAAGTGTGCTTTGCCAGGGCGAGTGCCGCCGATCCAGTTTTGGGTGCGTCGAAACTCGCCTGGAGACTTCTCACTGCCGCGGCCATGGGCGAGAAGCTTGCTGTGGATCTCGCGGATCAGGCGGTTGCTGAGAGGGAAGCCCTCCTTGAGTCTGGCAAGGCCGTGCTCCAACGCGCGGACGTAGTTGGAGACTTCGAGTACGTCATTGAGCGGCGCTCCAGCAGCTTGGTCGAGTTCGTAAAGCAGTAGCTCGGACAGCGATGATTGGGTGCCCTCGATCTGTGAGGAGAGCAGCGCCTCCTTCCGAACGTAGGTGTAGAGGAACAGGTGCGTGTCCGGCAGGAGGGTGGACACGCTGTCGAGCCTTCCGATTGCGAGGTAAGCGCGCTCGAGCTGCTGCTGGATTGGCCCGGCGATATCGATCGGAGGCTGCGGTGGTAGCTTGCTGGGCACGAACGCCCGGACGGTTTCGCCGCCGTGCGTGCTCGTCTCGAAGGTTCCTGTGGGGCCGCGATGCATGGAGTGGGGCTGTTCACGAAGTCTGAATAACGGCGTCCGTAATTAAGACTTCGGGCGGAACTCTAAACTACGGGGCTCGCAAGGCCAGTCAGGATCTGGCAAACCTAGTCGGGCCGCCGGGGCGGTGAGCAAGTGAACCGACGAGGACCGTTCAGTCCATGGCTTGGGGGCGTCGGTTGGGCCACCTTGCGCGGCGGGCCGCCAGGCGTGAGGCGTGAGGCGTGAGTGTGCAATGCCCTCGGTCACAACCTGACAGATGCTGTCGCTCCCACCACTCATCTTGCTGTGGGGGAGTCGGCTGCATCGTACGGTGGCTGCCCGGTCAGGATCTCACAGAATCGCGCCGAGGGGCGAACAGCTTGTTGAACCACCGACCCCCTACTGGGTTCGCAGGGGGTCGCACATGCAGTTGCGAATCGCCGAGCAGAACGAGTTCGCCGGGAGGCTCGGTCTCTCGACCTACGACCCCGGGCGTTCTCTGACTATTCGGCCGACACACGGTGCGCCGGCTCTGGCAGCGGATCTGGACATCACGGTGCGCGGCGCGACGGTGCTGCAAGGCGACTATCACGATCTGGCGAAGCGACGTCTTGGCGGGGCGCAGGCCCAGGTTGTTGTTGCGGTTGGCCGACCGCGCGTTCACGGCGGGGTTGTTGAAGCTGCCGCCACGGTTGACGCGGTTGGAGGAGCTGGCGATCCGCTGCCAAATCGATTGATGGCGAACCACGATCGCCGCAGAGCGAGCGTGTCACCATGGTTGAGGTGTGCTGCTACCGAACGAGGGCAATCGGCAAGTCGGTCTTCATCGAACACGCCTTGCTCGAACTGCCATTGACGTCGCCGCAGCCGCGCCTTGGTGCGGTGCAGGTTCTCGGGGCGTAGCCGCGTCGTACCGCGGTAGATGCGAAATCCAAGGAAGGGCAGCCCCTGCCGCGCCGTTGCGAGCACGGTTGCGCGGACCTTGAGTTCGAGACCGATCGCACCCAGGTGCGCAGCAACCTCCGCCTGGGCTTGCCGCAACCAGGGCTTGCTATCCGCGAACAGAACGAAGTCATCCATGTAGCGCAAGTAGCCGGGAACTCGCAGCGCCTCGCAGATCCAGTGATCCATGCCGTCCAACACCAGGTTGGCGGACCATTGACTCGTTAGGTGGCCGATCGGCAAGCCAACGTTATCGCAGCCGCCAGCGCGTACGATCACTTCGGCGAGCTTCAGCCACCGCCGATCCTTGACCACCCGTTGCAGTGCGTCGAGTACGACACAGTGTCGCAGCGAGGGGAAGAACGCGCGCACGTCGAGCTTCAGAAACCAATCGTTGCGCCGCAGTAGCTGCCTCGCGTGGCAGAGGGCTCGGTGTTGGCCCTTGCCTCGACGGCAGGCGTAGCTGTGTGCAATCATTCGCCGGTCGAGCCATGGTTCAAGCGGGTCGATGAGCGCGTGGTGAACCACCCGGTCGCGAAACGGAGCGGCCGTGATCTCTCGCACCTTGGGGTCATGGACGACAAACGTGAACGGCGTACCTGGTCGATAGCTGCCGTCGACGAGTTCGCGTTGCAGTTGCAACACTTCGGGTTCGAGCCGTTCGAGGAATTGAGCGACCCCCCGAACCGCCCGCTTGCTTCTAGAAGCTGCATGTGCCGCACGGCACAGATTGTCGAACGAAACGATCGTCTCCCACACGTTGCCGATCCGCCTCATGCCGGAGTCTCCTCACGAACACGCGCTTTTCGATCGCCGGTTGCGATACGCCAACGATGCACCATCCGACCGACCTCGTCGATCTGTCGCATCGTCGACTCAAAGCCCTTCTTGTTTTCAACCCGAGCGTCGCGCGCAATGCGATGCAGAAAGCGCATACGTTCGAGCCGTAGATTGACGTCGTAGAGCAACCGCCGACGAAGACTAGGGTCGTATCGTGCCTGCACGAGAAGCTCGGTGACGTCGAGCACGTGGTTTTCGAGCCTTTGGGTCAGCGTGAATCTCGCAGCCTTCGGCCATCGTCCCGTGTGGTTCAGAAACCATTTGGCGAACGCCTCCCACTTCTGCAGTACCAGCAAGTCGGGTCCGGCCTTGGCAGCCGGGGGTCGATCGAGGGGCGTTGTCACGAGGTCGCCTCCGCGTCGGGCTGCCTGGTCGCGGCATCCGCGTCAGCGGGGCCGGGATGCAGAAGTGTCAGCAGCGCATGCCCGTATCGGCCCAGTTTCTTGTCGCCGAGCCCATCGATCTTGCTGAGCGCCGTCCGTGAATCCGGCCGATGCTTGACTACTTCGACGAGTTGGCGGTTGGTCAGGATCACGTACGGTGGCACGCCCTCGTCGTGTGCGGTTGTCGAACGCCACGCGCGAATGCTCTCGAACTGTTTCCGCTGCGCATCGTTGAGCCCTTGCAGGACATCCGCCGTGGGCTTGCGCGCATCGGTGCGGCGGGTGCTCGTGGGAGGTTGGGCAGTCGTATCTGCTGTTGCGATGTGTGTCGTTGTCGCCCGCGGCTGCCATCTCACGACAAGAATCACGAAAGGCTCGCCCGCGATCGACACCACGTGCTCACGTAGATCGAGCAGGTCATGCTTCGTCGCGAGCTGCTGGAGCTCGCAGTCATCGAAGGAGCCGGTCTCGGCGGAGTAACGCAACGTCAGGACTCGGGCGTGCATGAAGTACGCCCATGTCCCGCCGGCCCATCCCCATCAACCACCGTTTACCAAATCCTCAGCGATTCCTTGTCGCGTTGTCCACCCCCTCGCTGGCTCCTGCCGGCTGCGCACGGCCGGAGCCTTCTTGTACGTCGTGAAGTGGTGATCAGTCGCGAAGCCGTAATGTCCTGGCGGGGCGCAGGCCCAGGCTGTGGCCGCGGATCGTCTCAGCGCCGTTGCTGCGGCCGGCCGACCGCGCGAGCACGGCGGGGCTGCCGAAGCTGCCGCCACGGTAGACGCGGGAGGAGGAGCTGCCATAGAGGTTCCTGCACCACTCCCAAACGTTGCCATGTACATCGTGCAGTCCAAACCCGTTGGCTCCAAACGTACCCACGGGCGCATGCACGATGTGCCCGTCCGACCAAGTCTCGCAGGTCCAACCAGTGCCGGCACGCTTGGCCGTGGCATCGGCGACATTCGCGAGTTCCTTCAAGTCGGCAAGGTCACACCAGTAGGGCGTCGCGGTGTTGCCGCGGCAGCCATACTCCCATTGCGCTTCGCTCGGCAACACTAGCCCGTGCCGAGTCAACAGTTGCTGGCTCATCGGCCAGGAGACCTGCTCCACCGGATTGGCCAACGTGATGCGTTGCACGCCGCCCGGATTCTGGCCAGCCTTGTAGTTGCTCGGATCCCGATCGCTCCCGTCGCCACTCCACAGTCGCGCCCACTGACCCTGCGTCAGCTCGTGGCGCGCGAGCAGAAACGGAGCAAGAGTTACTTCGTGCGGAGCTTCCTTGGGTCGAGCTTGCGCATCATAGTTTGGAGCGGTCGAGTCCGCCTTCTGCGCGCCCATCGTGAACGTGCCACCCGGCAGCAATACGAACACGATGCCCGTTTCACCCGTCACGTCGATGGAGCCGTCTTCGCGGTGGGTCGGCAACGTAATCTTCGCAGGATCCGACGTGCCATCCCACGCCGAACGAAGGTGGTAGAACTCCCACAGCTTCGTGACAGGATTCATCCCGAGCGGCACCAGGCCCATCTGCGATACCAGCTCGAATCGCTGCTTCGCATACAAATTGCTCGCCGTTACGCCATCTGCAGCCAGGATCGCCAGCCGCGCTTCGTTCCACTTCTCGCGGTAGCGAGTGATCGACAGTTCTTCGACCTGCTGAGACCAAGCAAGGCGTTGTCGCACCGCCGTAGCTTCTGTCTTCTCGAAGGCTTCAATGTTCACCGCCAGCTCCCGAAGCGTCGAATGCAAGAACCCGTCCGCATCGTCCCCGAACGACCAACTTGAGCGAGCCGAGATCTCAAGAGCGAGATCGGCGACTTGCTTCGTGAGAGCATCCATGGCCTTCGTGGCAATGTCGCCAGACGCGGCGGCAATCGCCGCTTCTAGATTTTTGGTGTAGCGTGAATACTCCGCGCGTTTCAAAAGCCGCGAAAGGATGTTCCCATCCTTGCTGGCGGCTACTGCGTCAAACGCTGCTTTTCTCGCCGACAGAGCTTCTTTGTCGAGACCGTTCGCGAACAACGCCCACGCAAGCGTGTTGGTCACCATCGCTCGATCGTCACCGGTAGCCGGTGCGACACTCACAGCCTTGCGTGCAAGCGCGAGACCTTCTGACTCACGCCCAAACTCCTTGCGCTCCGGATCGACCAGCGCCCAGGCGAGGTTGTTGAGTTCACCGTGAACGGTGGGGAGATCTGCTTCATCCAACGCGAACGGTTCGGGCTTGCGAGAACCTGACCTCACTTCGTTTGCAAACCGCAGAGCTGCCAGCTTGCTTTCGAGAGCCTGCAGTTCGCCACCGCGAGGATGCGTGCTCCTAGCCGCGACCTTCTCCTCTTCCGTCTGCGGTAGAGCTTTGCGTTCGAGGTCCGCCAGCGTCGATCGAAGCTCTGGCAGTGAGTCAGTGAGATCCTTAGCCTCGTTGTCGAGCCACGACTGCATCAGGTCGCTCTTGTCTGGCCAGGCTGGGTAGAGGTCCGATTCCTTCGTCTTCGCTGCTTCGAGTCGCACGACGTGTGACAGGCGATTGAAGTTGGCAAGGTTGGATCGGGCTTCATTGGCGTTTGCGTCCGCTAGTTCGCGCGCCTCTTTCTCATGAGTCTCCGCTGTTCTAGCCTCCTTCTCCGCGATCTTGGCGTCTGTGGCTGCCTGTTCCGCGACTCCCCGCTGCTTGTCGGCATCATTCCAGAACCACAACGAAGCTGCTAACCCGAGGGCGATGACGACCGTGAGCGCGATACCTAGCTTCTGCGTACGCTTCAGTGCGATCGATCGGACGTTGGCTTCGTGTGCTCGCCGTTCGGCCGCCCCGAGGTGCTCGTGAATCGCATTGGCGACAGCTTCAGCAGACTTGGGCCGTGCGGCGGGTGCTGGAAGCAGGCACTGCTTGGTTAGTTCGATGAGGTCCTGATCTGCGCCGCAGGATGCAAGTCGCTCGTGTGCATCGTCGAGTTTGGACATTGCGGCCATACCGATGAGATCGCCAACCTCTCCCACGTAGGGCGGCAGCCCACTGAGGATCTCGCACAGGATGGCACCGAGCGCGAACACGTCGGAGCGTTCGTTCATCGCATCGACATCACCACGCGCCTGTTCGGGGGGCATGTACGCCGGTGTGCCCATCACCGAGCCCATGATCGATTGCGTGCCGTGGCCCGATGACCGAACCGTCTCGATGATGCTCATCTTCGATTGCAGTTCCGCCGCGCGTTTCTCATCCGCGATGCCACCACGTTGGAGCACCTTGCCCATGCCCCAGTCGACGACCTGCACTTCTCCGAAGCTGCCGATCATGATGTTGGCTGGCTTCAGGTCGCGGTGCACGACACCGCGCACATGCGCGTACGCCATCGTCTGGCAGATCTGCTCGAAGATCGCCAGGAAGCGACGACGGTCGGTGGCGGGGGACTCACGTTCGGCCAACGCCTGCGCGAGCGTCTTGCCCTTCACGAGCTTCATCGTGAAGTACGGCTTGCCGTCCGACATCCCCAGGTCGTAGACCGGCACGATGCCGGGGTGCTGGAGCTGGCCGCCGATCTGTGCTTCCTCGACGAAGCGCTGCAGGATGGTTGGCTCGTTTTTGTACTTGTCGTGCAGGAACTTCATTGCGACGTCGCGACCGAGGTCCTGGTCGTGGCCCTTGTGCACGGCGCCGACGCCGCCGCGGCCGAGTTCGCCTTGGATCACGTACTTGCCGGTATCTCGGGCATCGCCGGCGCTGAGAGGTTTGAGGATCGGTGTATGGCCCTGCTCTTCGGCATCACGCAACGACACCTTGGGATTGCTGCCGGTCAGTTCCCCGATGCGGGCGAGCACGCTGGGTGCAGGCGTTGGGTCTTCTCGGTTGGCGTCGGCGCCCGCGGCGTCAAAGCCGCCGTCCAGGGCCCGGTCGAGGGCGCTGTCGTCGAGATCACTCTTGTCGGGTTCGTTGTGGTCGGTCACGTATGGGGTCTCCGTTCGGTTTCCCCAGGTTCTCGCGAGCGACCGTTTCGGGCACGGAAACTCGCAGAAATGTGAACTTCCACCTGCCGGGCCGAATCCGGTCCTCGTCGCAATCAGGAGCCGAGCAGTTCGGTGACCCGCCGGCACTCGGCATCGAGTGACTCAGGACCAGCCCCTGTGTGGCGGGCGACGACCGTGCGCAAGAACGTGCGGAACTCTCGGCGTCCGCGGCGATAGGCGTTGTGGATCACTTCGCTGTCCGGCTCGTTCAGCTGGGCCGCGATCTCGCGGATCGGCATGCGCTGCTGATGCCGCAGTCTTACGATGCGGTAGCGCTTGCGGGTTTCTTCGTCTCCACGGCGTGCAGCCTGCGCGTGGCTCAGCACGGCCTCGCGCAGCAGCGACCGGGCCCACGCGCGGTCGAACACGCGGGACAGGGCTTCTTGCTGCGCGGGCAGGTCGTCGAGGTGCACGCTCTCGGCAGGTTGGTGGTGCGAAGGTCGGGCGGCGCGTTTTTCGAACCGGCGTGCGATGTTGCGTACAACGCCGTAGAGCAGCGCCCGGAAGTCGCCGAGATCTTGATTTGCGTGGTCCAGCACGCCGCCTGGCTTCATGCATTCGACAAACACGTCTTGCACCGCGTCGTCGATCGTGTCGGTGTACGGTGTGTCGCGCCAGCGGTGGCCGAGGTAGGCGCGGATCGGGGCTGCGTAGCTGCGCGCGAAGACCGACTTGGCGCTCGCGTCACCTGCCGAAGCAGCGCGCAGCATGGTCCAGCAGGTCTCGTGTGGGGGAGTTGGCACTTCAGGCACCTCCCGTCCATTGCCAGTTTACTCGACTCCAGACGCCACCGGTTTCTTGGGTGCTGAGCACCGGCCCGAGGAACCCCTGCACCGCTCGGTGCAACTCGTCGAGTGTGCGCCAAGTCAGTTCGTCGGACTTCGCGATTTGGGCATACGGTTCTTGCCAGCTCGCTGGTGGTTGTTGCACGTCGTTCGGCAACGCGTGCGTGGCCCGAAACTCGAACGTCTTCTCGAGTGCCATGCGCAGCGTCGCGGCATCGATCGCCCCAGTGCTCTTCAGCAGCGGGCTTGCCAGCAGCGCGATGTCGGGCAGGTCCTTGATGCGCGAATTGGGACGGCTGCGCGGCATTGTGTAGGCGTGCAGTTTCTCGGCGATGTGAGATACGACTGGGTAGAGACGAAGTCTGGTCGGCGCGATGTCGGCGAAGGCGAGCATGTCGTCGCCCATGATTTCGTCTGGAGCGCCGACGAGCGGATCGCCGAATGCGACATCGACGCCGAACGGGCGGCCGTAGATCTTGCCGGCGAGGCGACACTCGGCGGTAAACCGGTGGCCGGCGTACTTCATGCCTTCGCCTTGAATATCCGGGTGATGGCGGTCGCGCTGCACTTCGAAGCGCATGAAGTCCTCAAGGTCGAGACGGCCGGCAGCTTGGAGCCGTTCGAGCAGTTCGCTAGGCGTTCCCATCATGCGAAGGTCGACATCCTTCGTTGTGCGGGCGCGTGCGAGGCGAAGTTCGAGCACCAGTCCGCCCTTGAGCACGACAGCATCACCGGCTTCTTGATGCACGCGGGCGAGGAGGCGCTCGAACACAAGGAGCTGCCGGCGACGCGCGAGGTCGATCCCCGACGTGGACGTCGATCGTAGACGTTGTTCGAGCGCCTGCTTGAAGGCCTGAGGTGTTGCGTATCGCGGTGTTGTCACGATGGCTTTTTGTGCGCGTCCTTCAGCCGCTTCGACAGACGAGCAGCTTCCTCGCTCGAGATCAGGCCGCGCCGCTTTGCTTGCTGCCGAGCTTGCTCGATCAGCTCGGGAGCGATGTGCGCATCGATACACTCCGTGAGCACCTGCAGCGGCGCGGTCAGTGGCACGCACTCGAGCCAGGTGCGACTTCGCTTAGTGAGGTCTCCGTAGTGCAGAATTAGTCCGTCGGGGACGCGCATGCGCCGCTTGCGCCAGGCCTCGGGTACGGTCATGTGCACCGTTGCAGGCAGCACGTCGGACAGGTCATGTAGCGCGAGCGATGTTTCGTGTGAGAAGACGCCTTGCTGGTCGGACCAGAGCCAGAGCGCGACGAGCTCTTCGTTCTCGGTCCTGGGGAAGTGGGTGAGGCGGTAAATGCCACGGCGCACCCGTTCGATTCGCTCGCGGGCGAGGTGCTTCTGGAGGAGCTGGGGCGCGTAGCCACATGCCGCGGCCTGAGCGAGGGTGAAGTGTCCAGCTTGCGTCTCCGCCGTGGCGTAGAGTGCATCCCAGTCGGGAGCACCGGTCGATTTGCATGCTGCGGCCATTATGCACAAAGATAAACCTAGGGTTTACATGTGTGCAAGCCCGAGTTCTGGGGACGTGCCGAGCTTGGTGAGGCGCTTTTCGAACCGGCGCGCGATGTTGCGCGCTCCGCCGTAGAGCAGCGCCCGGAAGTCGCCGAGTTCTTGATTCGCGTGGTCGAGCACGCCGCCTGGCTTCATGCATTCGACGAACACATCCTGCACCGCGTCGTCGATTGCAGAGGCGTACGGTGTGTCGCGCCAGCGGTGGCCGAGGTAGGCGCGGATCGGTGCCGTGTAGCTGCGCGCGAAGGTCGACTTCGTGTTCGTGTCGCCAGCCGAAGCGGCACGCAGCATGGACCAGCAGGTGTCGTGTGGGGGAGTGGCCACAGCGGCACGGTAGCGGCTTTGGTAAGCTACGGCGAAGCAGCACTCGCTCAAGTGCGGCCAGGATCGCGAATGGGAGCAGGGCTCGCTAGGTGTTTACACGCCAGTGGGATCTGTCGCGGTTGCGTATCTATCCTGAACTCTATCCCGGTCGCTCATGCGCCGACTGCCAGCCGACGGTGCCAGACCACTTGCTCGGCAATGGCTCCCCGAGCAGAGCTGCGGCAATCGGCCTGGTTCGTGCGATTACACGCCATGCCACCAGGGCGCGTGCACGCGCCTCAGCGCCCAGTGATCATCCACCCCGCCCAGTGGCGCAGCAGTGCGCAGGCACGGCACAAGGTTGTCGACCTCACGCTACGGCGCGACGACTTGGGCTGTTTTGAACTTCGCCAGGTCAAGCCTTCCAGGAAGAACGCCGTCTACTCTTGGATCTTCCGGACAACCAGATCCGTGAGTTCGACGACCTTCCGGCCACGGGCGTCCTTCAAGTCCTTCTTCCTGGTGACCAAGTCGTGACTCTCTGAGTTGGCGACGCTCCGGACTGCTTTACGGATGCGCTCATTCATCCGGGAGATGAGCTGCTTGCCACGAGCCGAGCCCGGATCAATGCTCTGGTACTCGATCTTCTGCCATTCCGGCGTCGCCGCACGCACCTTCTTCTCCACCACCGCAGCAGGCGCGGTCGTATTGGCGGCGCTGCCAAGGTATACGACCGCCCCCTTCTTCAAGGTGACCTGAGCCGAGACAACCGATGCAAGGCAGGCGAAGAGGAGAAGGCTGACAATCTGATGGGTAGGCATGACGAACTCACCAGCGTTGTTCGGGCCAAGAACCGTATTGGATTCGGGATTCTTCCAACCCTGCTACAATCGGTGAGGTGTCGCACGGTGATCTGCGTGTACCCGCACCCGAAAAACGCCCTGCGACCCAGGCCCACCAGGCCGCGCAGCTCATGCTGTCAGCCGACAAGGCCAACGCCTAGTATTGAGCGACCGGGGGCAACTGCTTCGGAAAACTTAGCCGTCATTCGTGAGCCTCTAGCGTCGCGACATGCTCTAGCGGCATGGCGTCATCGGTTGCCGCGTTGCTGGCCGACCAGCCGTAAGTGGTCGCGACAACGCGATTGGTTGTTCCGCTCGGCGCTCGCTGTCGCACGTCGAAAGGGGGCCTGCCAGCTCGTCGGCGGTTGTGGTACGTCATCCGGCAACGTATGGGTTGCACGAAACTCGAACGTCTTCTCAAGTGCCATGCGTAGCGTCGCCGCATCGATTGCACCCGCGCTGGCCAGCAACGCGATGTCGGGCAGGTCCTTCATGCGCGAATTGGTACGGTTGCGCGGCATCGTGTAGGCGTGCAGCTTTTCGGCGATGTGGGACACGACTGGGTAGAGACGAAGTCTGGGCGGCTCGATGCCAGCGAAGGCGAGGATGTCGTCACTTATGACTTCATCTGGATCGCCGACGAGCGGATCGCCGAACGCGACATCGACGCCGAAGGGGCGGCCGTAGAGTTTGCCGGCGAGGCGGCATTCTGACCATTCCGCCGGAGGCGGTATGGACGGTGCGCCAGGCTTCGGGGATGGCGCCCGCCGCTGCACGCAGCGACCCGCTTCACCGGCAAATCCTGTCGCTCCGAACACTGCTTCACAGCGAAAGGGTTTGTGCCGTGAAGGCGAGCAGGCCTACTGCGACGTACGCCGTCGATCAGGTGTCGTTTCGGCGCTCCAATGGTGCTGGCTGTGCGCAGTGGCAACGACGCTTGGGCGTTGGCGGCTGAAGTGCTAGGTCTCCGCCATGAGAACATTGTTCCGAGTCAACAGGGTTTGCCGCTGTCGAAACTGCTTTTAGGCGCACGCGATCGAGTTTATGGAGTGCAGTCGCGCAGTGCCTCTACGAACGCATCGAGTTCCTCGGTCGTCGTGTAGAGGTGCGGCGTCACCCGCACTCCATGCACTCCGGCTGCGTTGATCGCCACCGTGAAAATGCGGTGTTCGTCGAGCAGCGTTTTGGCTAGTTCGTGCGGGCGTAGGCCCTCGATGCCGACGTTGGCGATGGCACATGTTCGCGCTGGATCCGTTGGCGTATTGAGTAGCACCTTCGGCAGCTTGCGCGCCTGATCCGTCCAATACTTCTGCAGCCAGCGCAGTCGCTTCTCCTTGCGCTCGGCACCGATCTCGCGGTGCAAACGGATGGCGTCGAGGATGGCGAGGTCGGTGTGCACGGGGTGCGTGCCGGTGTGGTTGAGCTTGTCGATCGAATCCTCGGCGTGGTGATCGCCGAACATCGGCCACAGTTCTTTGACGCGTTGCTTTCTCACGTAGAGGATGCCGGCACCCAGCGGGCAGCCGAGCCACTTGTGCAGGCTGGCGCCGTAGTAGTCACAGCCAAGGTCCGGAATCTTGAAGTCCAGGTGCGCGAATGCATGGGCTCCGTCGACCATGACCAGCACGTTCTTCGAGTGCGCCATCTCGACGATCTGCTTCACCGGCATTACGTGGCCCGTGATGTTGACGATGTGGGAGACCATCAGCAGGCGGGTCTTCTTGGTGATCGCGCTGGCGTAGAGCTCGACGATTTCTTCGTCGCTCTTTGGGTCCATCGGTAGCGACACGGCGCGGTTCTCGACGCCATGACGACGGCCGACCTGCTCGAACATCAGCAGCATCGCGCCGTAGTCTTGCTGTGCCATGACGGCTTGGTCACCCGCCTGCCATGGTTGGCCGGCGATGATGGTGTCGAGCGACTCCGTGGTGTTGCGCGTGATGATCAGCTCGTCGGTGGCGCAGCCTGCCAACTCGGCGAGGGCGGTGCGGGCAGCGTTCTTGTCGTCGGCTTGTTGCGTGCGCATGTAGAACGCCGCGTCGGTGTTGATCGATCGAACGTGGCCGACGAAGGCTTCGAGCACGTCGTTCGACATCCGCGAGTAGTAACCGTGCTCGAGGTCGATGCGGTCCTTTGGGAGCGCATAGCGCTTGCGCAGCTGGACCCAGAAGTCGGGCGGCTCAGATGGTGGTCCGTGCGGCGATCCAGATGGCGATCCAGATGGCTGCGAACTCGCGGTGACCGAGTCGCCAAGGATGGCGGCCGACATCGCACCGCCGATCGTCCGAAGGAAATCGCGCTTGTCCATTCGTGCAGTTGTAGCAGCTCAGCGGTGATGCCGCCGAGCGCGCGTGGGCTTCTGCCATCACGGTAGAGAGTTCCCAAGCCAAGCTTCCGAAGGATTCCCTTGGTAGGCTCGAGTTCCCATGCGCCCAATCGTTCTCTTTGCTGCCAGAAACATCGCCGCCAGCTCTGCAGCCGCACGGGCTGTTGGCCTGATCATCGTGACGTTGGGCTTGGGTTTGTCGCCGCGGCTTGTGGCGCAACAGGCCGAAGCGCAAGTGGTCCAGCGGCCGAATGTACTGTTCATCGCGATCGATGACCTACGTCCCGCCACGGGTAGCTACGGCGACCCGCTTGCGGTGACGCCCCACCTGGATGAGCTGGCTGCGAGGAGCGTTCAGTTCAATCGTGCCCATTGCCAGGTGGCGGTTTGCAATCCGTCGCGGGCGAGCCTCATGGCAGGGCGGCGGCCGGACAACCTGGGCGTTTGGACGCTGCCGATTCACTTCCGCGAAGCGATGCCGAATGCCGTCACGATGCCGCAGTGGTTTCGCAAGTTCGGCTATACGGCGGTGGCGCACGGCAAGATCTATCACAACCCCACGCCCGACCCGCAGTCGTGGAGTGAGGCCATTCGCCCCGGCCCGCGTTTGCCGTCGCCCTATCCGAAGAGCGTGCGCGACCAGACCCGCGCGAGGGACGCGCTGCTGCCCAGCGGCGATTGGAGAAAGAACAGGCTTCGCCATCCGGCGACGGCAGCTCCGGACGTGCAAGATCATCAACTGCTCGATGGTGCGCGCACCGAGATGGCCATCGAGGATCTCCGCCGCCTAGGGGCGGCTTCCAAGCGGCCGGATGGCAAACCGTTCTTCTTGGCGGTCGGCTACGTGCGTCCGCACCTGGCGTTCATCGCGCCGAAGAAATACTGGGACCTCCACGACCCAGCCAAGTTCACTCCCAAAACTGACGCGGTGGTCACGCCATCGACGCCTCGGTACGCGCTCTCCAATAACTCGGAGCTTTCGCACTACGCCGATCTCACCGACTTCCCAAAACCGTGGGCTGATCGCACGGTCTCCCCCGAAAAAGCGCAGCTCCTGATGCATGGCTACTATGCGTGCGTCAGCTACATCGACGCGCAGGTGGGCAAGCTGATGGGGGCGCTGGACGAGGCGGGCCTTGCCGACAACACGATCGTCGTGCTTTGGAGCGACCACGGCTGGAAGCTCGGCGAGTACCGAGGATGGGGGAAGATGAGCAACTACGAGATCGACACGCGGGTGCCGCTGATGATCTCGGCGCCCGGTGTCTCTCAGCCGGCTAGCCAGTCCGAGGACCTTGCGGAGCTGCTCGATCTCTACCCGACGCTGTGCGAACTCGCGGGCATCGAGATACCTGAGTTCGTTGAAGGGATCAGCCTGGTCCCGAATCTTCGCGATCCTTCGGTTCGGGTGAAGTCGGCGGCTTACAGTCAGTACTACCGGAGGCTGAACGGGCAGCAGTTCATGGGGTACGCGATGCGGACGGACACGCACCGGTTCGTGGAGTGGAGAGAGTTTGAGACGGGCAAGGTGACCGAACTCGAACTCTATGATCACACTGCGGGGCACTCGGAGACGCAGAACATTGCTGGGTCCGCTCCGGCCGCCTTGATCGATCGGCTCACTGAGAAGCTGCTTGCCTCCCACCCTCGGCGCAAGCTGCGGATGACCCCGGCGATCCACTCCAAGGGGCGCTCGGGGCGAGCCGTTGCGAAGATCTCGTTCTCGAACGAGAGATCCGTTGCCGTCTACGTCTACCCGATCAGTTCGACGGGGCGACGTGGCAAGAAGCGCACGGTCGCTCCGACAGGCGACGTCACCATCGACTCGTATGTTGGCGCCGTCTTCGTGGTGGAGAGCGCGGACGGCAAGACCTACGAGGTTCATTCGCCGAGTCTTCCGGCCCGCAAGGTCGTGGTGAAGTGACCTTGGAATAGCACGCCTGCGTGTGACCTCAAGCTCGCTGTGGCCGCTAAGGCCGAGCGCCTCTAGCTGCGTAGCAACCGGCTTCGACTCACTACCGCTTTACCGGCGCCTTCCGCCGTGAAGACTCGGGCGGCAATGGCTCGGGCACGCCGTTCCTCGCGATGCGGTCGCGCTTCTGCAGGTCATTGCGCAAGAACTTGCCCGGCTTGGCCGGCTCGTGGCAGCGTTCGGCGGCCTTCTGTAGTTCGGCCAAGAGCTCTGGCTGCTGGGCCGCGAGGTTGTGTGCTTCGCTGACATCGGAGCGCAGGTCGTAGAGTTCCCATGATGCCTTGGGGCCGGGTCGGATGGCTTTCCAGTCGCCCTTGCGCACCGCGACCTTGCCGCCGTACTCCCAGTACATGATGTCATGCTGCTGTTGGGCATGTCCGGCGGCGTCCGCACCGAGCAGCGTAGGGGCGATCGAGATGCCGTCGCCGTCGACTGGAGGCTTGCACTGGGTGAGTTCCGCGAGCGTTTCCATCATGTCGACTTGATAGAACAGGTGGTCGCTGGTTTGGCCAGGCTTGATGTGGCCCGGCCAACGCACCAGGAACGGAATCCGCAAAGCTCCATCGTAGAGGTCGCGCTTCTGGCCGCGAAACACGACACCGGTATGCGGGTTGACGTTCGGGCCAAAGTACCCGCGCGGGTGCTGCTCGTCGACGAAACGATCCTGGCCGCCGTTGTCGCCCGTGAAGAAGACGATCGTGTTCTCATCGAGGGATAGTTCTTTCAGCAGGTCCAACACGCTCTTCAGGTCGCGGTCGATCATCGACACCATTGCCGCGTAGTTCTTGGCGTCCTGCGGCACCTTCGGATCCTTCATCCAATCGCTGTCCCGATAGAGATCGAACGCGGGGTCGTCAGCCGGGATGTCGTACATTCCGTGTGGCGGGGTGATCGGCAGATAGCAGAAGAACGGGCGGTCCTGGTTGCGGCGAATGAACGCGAGCCCCTCCTTGATGATTTCGTAGTGCGAATAGGTCTCGCCAACTCGGCCGCCCTTGTTGCCCTTGAGCGGGACTTCGACGCTGTTGCGGATCAGATGTGCGGTATAGAACGAATGCGCGTGCACCTGGTCGTAGTAGCCGAAGAACTCGTCGAAGCCGTGGCTCTCCGGGACGCCTTCTGAGCCGCGCCCGCCGATGCCCCACTTGCCGAAGCCGCCGGTCGCATAGCCGCGAGACTTGAGCATGGTGGCGATGGTCGGCTCGTCGGCCCGGATCGGCGTACCGCCACCGTTCGTGCGCACGGAAGCGTGGCCCGCATGCTTGCCGGTCATCAAGCAGCTGCGAACCGGTGCGCATACCGGAGCCGCGGCCAGCGCCCGCGTGAAGCGAAGGCCCTCGCGCGCCATGCGGTCGATGTTGGGCGTGCGGAGCTTCGGGTTGCCCATGTGGGAGCTCTCGTAGTACGCCCATTCGTCCGACATGATGTAGACGATGTTGGGCGGGTTCGTCGTGGCGGTCTCGCGCCGGGCGGGTTTGCGCGCGGCTGCTTTGCCCTGCTCTGCGGCTGGGGGCTGCTTTGGGCCCGACTTGCGCGCAGGTAGGGCGGGAGTTTTTGTTGGCTTGCGGGGTTCGAGCTTGCGGGCCTCGAGCTTCCGGGGTTCGAGTTTCCGAGGTTCGATCGGCCAGGTATCGGTGCGGAACGAAGAGGCCGGCAGGCCGTCTTTGTTGTTCAAGTCTCGGTTGCTGAGATTAGGCTCGTCGCTGTTGCCCCAGGCGTAGCGCACGGCGACCGGGGACTTCACTTCTTGCGCGCGCACGACAACGGTTTCGCCGTCGATCGTCGCTGCCGCTGGGTGGAAGACGCGATCGCTACCGGCGATGCGGAAGTGCGACAGCGGTTGTCCATCGCGCGAAGTGAGTCCACCCCCGACATACTTGAAGCGAAGGATGACGCGATCGGCGACGACTTCATGACCGACATACTCAGGCCCTGAGTCGAGCACGTCGGAGCGGCCGTAGTCGCGCGCCAGAGCCAGGCGCGCCAAGCGATGGGCGACCGGCTTCTTCGCCTTCGGATGGATGTCGGTTGGGTTGCCGATGTCCATCGTCACGGCCATCCCCGTATTGCGAACCGACAGGGTTTGGAACTGTGCTTCACGCAGCAGCGCAGCAGGCATCTTCTTGTCGCGATACTGAAAGGGAGCGATCTGCACGTAGTAGAACGGATAGTCGCCCTGGCCCCACTCGCGTCGCCAGCTCTCAATCATCGCGGGGAACAGTTTGCGGTACTGGATCGGGCGCTCGACGTTCGATTCTCCCTGGTACCAGATCACGCCGCGCATTGCGTATGGCGCAACGGGGTGGATCATCGTGTTGTATAGCACCGATGGCCGTCGTTGGTTGAAGCCCTTCGGTCGTGATCGGCCTTGAAAGAGTGCGCCGTGCTGCTTCGCCGTGGCGTCGTAGCCGGCCAGTGTTTCGCGAAACTCCGGGAAGTCTTCGGCAAGCACCTGTGCGTCCATCCAGGCTTCGATCGATGAACCACCCCAGCTGGTCGAGATCAGGCCGATCGGCACATCGAGCTCTGCATGGAGCTTCTCACCAAAGAAGTAGGCGACACAGCTGAGCGGCATCACGCTCTTGGGCGTGCACGCTTGCCACTTCGTTTTCAGGTCCGTCTGCGGTTGCAACCCGAGCACTTGCGGCACCTGGCAGAAGCGGATCTCTGGATGATTCGCGCGGGCCACGTCCTCTTGGAAGTGATCCTTGCCGAAGCCGCGAAGCTTCCACTGCATGTTGGATTGTCCCGAACACAGCCACACTTCGCCTGCGAGCACGTCCGAAAACTGCCTGCGCTCGGTGCCGGATTCGACCGCGACGGTAAACGGCCCGCCGGCCGCCGGGGTCTCGATGCGGGCTTGCCATGCGCCATGCTCGTCGGCGACGACTTCGGTGGCGGTAGCGCGCCACGATGCCGAGACGCGGACGTCGGCACCTGGTTTGGCCCGCCCCCAGATCGGCACCGACGTTTGCTGCTGCAAGACCATCCGGTCGCCGAACATGCCCGCGACTTGCAATGCTTCGGCGCGTTGCTTGCTCGACGACTTCGGCGCATCGTTCGGCGCATCGTTCGGCACATCGTTCTGTGCCGGCTTGGGGGCCTTTGCCAGCATCGGAGCCTGTGCCAGTATGGAGGTGACGGCTGCTGTTGCCGCCAGCAGGATCACGGCGAGGCTCCGGCCGAGATGGGTTGTCATCAAAACTCTATTGCTACGCTTCATGGTGAAAGGCTCGGTTGGTTCGCAGTCGGGCTGTGTGGCTCGCGGGGCTACTGACCTGGTTCGAATTCGTCGGTTCGAAAGGGGTAGGCAGGTAGGTTCGCTTCGTTGACGAGGTTGACCGTTGGCTTGCCGGCGAATGCGTAGCGCACGTATCGCGGCTGGGTTAACTCGGGGGATTGCAGCACAACGGTTTCGCCGCGGATCTCGGCCTCGGCGGGTAGCCAAGCTCCTGGTCGTGTCGCGAGCCAGAACGATTTGGGTGGCTCGCCATCGTTGCTGCGAAGGCCGGCGGCGTGATCGAAGTGTACGACCAGTCGGTTGCCCTGATGCTCGACGCGTCGCACCATCGGACCCTGCGCGAGGGCCTTGCTGGCCAACGTGTCGCGTGCGGCGAGAAGGGCCAGTCGCCGGCCGATGGGCAGCTTGTCCGTTGGATGGATGTTGGTCAGATGGCCCAGGTCAATCGTGTTCGCGACGGCGGTATGTTGCAGTTCGAGCGCTTGCAGCTGCGACTCGCGCATCCATGCCCAAGACGTGGCGGTCGGGTCGGTGGCGCGCTGCCGGATGTTCTTGGCATAGCCCGGCAGCATCACGACCAAGAAGTGCAGGTCGTCGCGCGACCACAGTTTGCGGTAGCGCTGGATCCAGGGCTTGAGCGCGGTCCCGTAGGTGCGCATGGTGGCGTTGCGTTCGAGCCACGGAGTCTTCGGGCCGATGCTCGGTGCGGTGTTGCGTTCTCCTTGGTACCAGACGACGCCGCGGCAGGCATATGGTGCCAGCGGGTGGATCATCGCGTTGTAGAGAATGTTCGGCTGCTTGCGCATGAAGATGTCGTTCCACGGAACGGAGCCATCGAGCATGCCGGCGATCTTTTGTCGGTGCTCCTTCTCAGCGTCGAAACGCGACATCAAGCGGTCGAAGTACGGCAGCGTCTCCGTCATGTCGCGCGGCATCCACGCTTCGAGCGAGGAGCTTCCCCAGCTGGCGTGGATGATTCCGATCGGCAAGCCAGCGTGCTGCTCAAGGAACCAGGCGAACGTGAAGGCGACGGCACTCGTAGGCGGCTGCGCGGTCCAGCTTCCCTGGCAACGGTCCTGCTCGGTGAAGGCACACGTTCGTGGTACCTCGAAGGCGCGAAGGTTCTTCGCCTTGGAAAGCAACGCGTTGGCTTCAGGAACCCTGCTCGCGGCCTGCTGCATGTTGGATTGGCCAGAACAGATCCATACTTCGCCGACGACGACATCGCGGCGCGTGATCTTGTCTTGGCCGGCGCATCGCACGGTCAGGGAGCGAGGCTCGAGCGAGCCGGCGACGGGGCCTAGTCGCACCATCCATCTGCCGTTGTCGTCTGCCAAGCCCGTTCGTTCTTGGCCGGCGAACGTAACCGTGACAATCGTGCCGCGGTCGGCGGTCCCCCAGACTGGGATCGGCATGTCGCGCTGAAGCACGGCGTGATCGGTGAACAGGGAAGCGACCGTGAGCGGAGCCTGTGCGAAGCATGGGCACAGGCCGAGCATCCAGGCGAGCAGCGATCGGAGCTTGAGCATGACGAAATCCTATGCTGCACCCTCGGTGGCGCGGTCGATATGAGCAACTCTCGTTCTTCAGTGATAGCCTCTGTGGCCATGAGCTGTCCCCGTGTTTTCTCGTTCGCGGTGCGCCTGGTGGCCCCGACTCTTCTTTCCCTTGGGTTGTCCGCGCAGTGGGCTGGCGAATACCCGCTCGATCAGACCAGCGGCACGACCGCGATCGACATCTCCGGCGGCGGCAACGACGGCACGCTGATCGGCTTTGGCGGTAGTCCATGGATCACTGGCCAGTTCGGCAATGCGCTAGACTTTGCGCAGGGCGTCGACGACTACGTGGAGCTCTCCGCCGCGAATGTGCGTCTGCCGCTCTACGATGGCCGTGGCACACCGTACTCGATCGCTTACTGGATCAAGGCCCCGAACGTTGGCGGTAATCAGGGTCAGAACGTCTTCACCCAGGCGAGCGCCAACACGGCGGGCAACCGAGCGCTCTTCATGCTGCACGGTGGCGGCGGCACCGGCGACCGGGTTCGTCTTTTGATCCGGACGAGCGTGCCGAACAACGTCATCATCGCGGAGTCGGTCGCTGCGGTGTACGACGACACGTGGCACCACGTCGCGGTCACCGAAGCCTCGGGCGTGATTTCGTTCTACGTCGACGGCGTGCTCGACAGCACGCATACCTACATTGCCGGCCGAGAGCCCGGCACACCTGGCTTCACCAACTTTGCCTTCGACAGGTACTCGATCGGTGCAGTCGTGCGTCCGACCGGCATCATTGACGAACTCGGCGGACAACTCGACGATCTGCGGCTCTACAAGTTCGAGCTGTCGGCGGCCGACGTGGCCCTGGTCGCGTTGGGTGTGCCGCTGCTGCCGACGCGGTCGAGCATCGCCGAATACGGCGTTGGCTGTGGCGTCGGTCCGTTCGACCTCGCCGTTAGTGGTAGCGCATCCCTCGGTGGCCCTGGCGTGCAATTGCAGATGCAGAACGGCACGCCCAACACGATTGCGATGTTGCTGTTCGGCTCGGGTCAGGTCACGTTGTTTGACCTCGGCTTGATCGGCTTCCCCAACTGCACGTCATACCCGGCCAACTTCCAGGCGAACGTCATCGGCGTGCTCGATGCGACCGGCGCCACCGGGCCGTTGCAGATCAACATCCCCAACAACCCGGCCCTGGCATCGTCGCTGTTCGTCGTGCAAGGCGCCGCGCTCGAGATCGTCAACTTCACCGCCGAAGTCACCGACGCAGGCATCCTGAGGCTCGGCCTCTGAGCGTCGCGCGGCCCGGGCGCCAACCGGGTGCGGGTTGCTAGCGTTTCCGTTCGGGCAGCCCGAAGCTGTCGCGCCGGAAGCACTACGGTGGCGTCTCGGTGCGCAGCTGGCGGCCGACTGTGTCCCAGAACAAGCTCTCGGCCTGGATCAGCGGCCAGTAGGCGATCTCAAGCAACTGTGCGCCAGGTATGCTGACGTCACCGCGCACACCGCTATGCATCCAGCCGCCCGCCGGGGCGAGCTTGCCAGTGGCGCGGTCTCGCTGATTGTAGAGCTTGCCCGTGCGCACCATCGTGCGCTGCGTGCGCAGCATCGCGTAGGTGCTGCAGTACACGGCCAACAGCGCGATCGCCACCACCCACGACAGTTTCGGACGTCTCAAACTCATCGCAGCCCTCCTTTTGGCTACGGTCCAGTATGCCCGTTCGCAACGACTGATGCCAGTCGCGGCTGGTCTCACGTGCACAACGACGACGGCGTGCGTACGGCGGCGTGCGTACGGTGCCAGGCACAGAAGTAACACGTTCGATGGCGCCAGCAGGCGCCATCGAACGTGTTACTTTTGTGCCTGGCACCGTACCGTCATGGGTGCGTACCGTTACGTGAGCATCAGTAGCAGCAACGCAGTCATTGCGGTTGCCCATGCGACGAACGCAGCCGCATGCACTCGGGCCGCGTGTCGCAGTTCCATGAACTCAAGGCCCACGAGCAGTGTCTTGCCGCCGGCGCATAGCAGCGCAACATCGATACGGCCGGCGAGTGTCGCTACGGTCGCCAGCACGATCAGAACAAACCAGATCGCGATCGTCATGCTGTCACCGGCGCGTAGAAGAGGGGGAACAAGAAGAACCATGCGATGTCGCACATGTGCCAGAACAGGGCCACGCCGGCGATGGCGGATTCACTGTCGGGGAACGCGGCCTTGCCGATCTTCCGGCCGACGATGATGAGCATCACTGCGCCCAGCAAGACGTGGGCGAAGTGGAAGCCCGTCGCGAGCACGTAGGCGTCCCAGAAATCACCGTCACCCAAGCCGTGACCATTGCTTGCGTGCTGGGTGTAGTCGATGGCTTTGATGATCACGAAGACGATGCCGATCGCCGCGGCCGCAAGAAACCCTCGGCGAGCTCGCATCAGGTCTTGGCGACGAAAGGCGTGCACTCCTCCGGCGGCGAATGCCCCGCTGGTCACGAGCACCACCGTCAAGGCAATGCCCATGTTGGCGTCCAATGCCGACTGGCCGGTCGCGAACTCGGCGACGTTGCGCGAGCGGTAGAGAGCCAGCGACACGAACACCATCGAGAAGGTGAGCAGTTCGAGGGCTACAATGATCCAGAGCAGGGGGCCGCCTGGTGGGTCGGTAAGGGCTCGGGTTCTGCGGTGCAGTGGGCTTGCAGCTGCGCGCAGTTCGGGAGGGCGATTCACACCCGCATGCTAGGTCTGGCGCATTACGGACATAGGGGTCCGCAATGCGTAGCGCAGAGTTCGAAACTGCGCAGGGGCGACTCGAAGTTGCTCGATTGGGGCTCTAGTAGTAGCCCGCGCTGTTCCTTCGTCGATTCGATGTTGCACTTGCTTTGACAGGTGGCGAGCCTAGACCTCGAGCATGTCATGGCCCAACCGCAAGTCGATTCTCGTTCCGATAGACTTCTCCGACGCGTCGTTTCGTGCGCTTGACGAGGCCTTGACCATGGTCGGTGATCCGTCGCAAGTTCATGCGATCCACGTCTTGCCCGACCTCGACAGCGAGCTTGCCTTCATGCGCGAGACGTTCGACTTGGAAGGTCGCGAGGTGCGCGCCGAGACTGCGATACGAGAGCGCCTTGGCGAGAAGCTGCTCGGTGTGCAAGTGCTCGTTCGAACTGGCGTGGCAGGCGACGTCATCGCGTCCGTGGCGGAAGAACTAGGGTGCGATCTCATCGTCATCCCGTCACACGGCCGCTCGGGGATCTCGCGGTTCTTTCTAGGATCAGTGGCCGAGCGGGTTCTACGTCGTGCAACGTGCCCAGTGTTGGTCCTGCGCGCGTGAAGCAGGTACTGTGCCAGGCACAGAAGTAACAGTACCTACGACTTGTCGAGAGTCAGGATCGTCTTGCCGGCTTGGAACACGGTGACGGCTCCCGAGGATTCTGAGACGACCACCGCGATGGCATCGGTGGTGGCGGTGATTGCGGCGGCGGCGGAATGGCGTGCGCCGAGTCCGAGCGGCAGTCGCACTTTTCGAGCTGGTGCGTCCAGATAGGTGCCCGCCGACTCGACCACGCCGTTCGGTCCGATCACGAAGGCGCCGTCCATGGCGGCGAACTCGCGGACCGTCTCGACGAAGTCTTCGCTGTGGAGGCGTCTAGCCTTCTTGGGGTGGCCAGCACATGGGTTGAGAACGATCTGCTTGAGGTGCGGCGCGAGGTCGTCGAGATCGCCGAGCACGAAGATCGTTCCGATTGGCTTGCCTTCGCGTCCCTCGGCGGAAAAGCGCAAGGCGATCTCGAGGATGCGAGCGAACTCGGGCGTGCGAAATCTGGCGTGCTCCGCCCACAGCTGCGTGCCCTTGAACCAGGGGAAGTCGCGGCGCGGGTTCATGATCAGAACGGAGTCCACCCGTGCCGATCCGGCGCCGCCCGCCAGGCACAGCACGGTTTCGGAATGTCCGATGTGGTCATTTGCCACCGCGAGGAACAGCCCGAGTTGCACGCGGCTGGCACGGGATAGCCGCGCCTCCGGGATCTGTAGCGCGATGTTGCGATCGTCTTCCTCGATCGGGAACTCCGTAGCATCCGGCGTGAGCCAGAGCACGGTGTTCGCGCCGCGGTGTGAATCGATGATGGCGACATCCAGCGGGTCGGCATTCACGATGATTGTTTCGATAGCCAACGCCTCCGCCATCGCGAAGCCATGTTCGACGACAATCCGCGCTTCGGTGTTCTCGCTGCGCCTCCGCTTGGTGGATGCCTGTGCCTTGGGGTCCATCGCCGGGCAAACTACGCGAAAACGGGCCTCTTGGTTATAGCTTCTCGCGTTGACGACAACTTCTCGATGATGTCGCGGTCAAGACTAGGCGCGGTCAGTCTGGCGGTTGTGCGACGTGTCGACCGTTCGTGGTAGTCAGCAGGCCATGGTCCCCTGCCCCCTAGAACTCAACCGACATGCGCAGGGTGGCAACCCATGCATCGGAAACGCCTGGCTGACCGCCAGGGTTGCGGATGTATTGCACGTCGGGCTTCAAGTGCAGCCACGGCGTCAGCTGCAAGCTGTAGAACAGCTCGACTGCGACTTCGCCGGCGCCCGCAAGGTCTTCGCTTGGGCGATCGCGCCAAAGCGCCATCGCGATGCCGACGCCGCAGGCATCGAGGGGCCGCGCCGCCAGCGGTCCGGTCCAGGTCGCTCCGCAGCCAAAGTAGTGTTCGACGATGCTCACCTCCGGGTCGGCGTAGCCATACTGGAGGAAGGCGCCGATACCTCGGTTGGTGTCCGGGTCATTCTCTGGTTGCCAAAGCATCTGGTCACCGACCAGGTAGTAGCCAGTGGTGCCATCGTCGAGTCCGCCGCTACTTCGCGCGAAGGATCCTGTGTGGCGCCAGGCACCAAGACCGAAGTGGCCGGGGAGGCTCTCGCCACGCCGCCAGTGCAGACCGACTTCGCCAACGGCAAAGAGGTCGCTTGGCGAGCCGAGCACGGTCCTCGGTCCACGATGTCCTGTTGCGATGCCGGCCTGAGTCGCTCCGTCATACACGCCCGCGGCGAAGTGCAGGGCGCCGCCCGGTTCTACAAAAACGGCGCCGCCAAAGGCTGGGTCTGGGTAAGTCGGAAACGCGAGCACGGTGGGGGCAAACCCGAACGACGAGTGGATATGCCGCAAGCCATGTTCGACGTAGGCAAAGTCGCTGTTGGCGTCGGACTTTCCGAGCTTCAACCGCAGCGCTCCGTCGCCGAACGATTGCTCGGCGAATATTTGGGCTAGCTGGATGCGGTTCGGTCCATCGATGTTGGAGTAGACCTGGAAGTCGCCAGTGTCACGGCTGCCGTCCGAGCCGCGCTGGACCTGCAGGTCGAAATAGAGCCTACCGTCTGGCCAGCCGAGCAGCGGTTCGGAGTAGAAACTGCATTCGAAATCGAGCAGCGAACGTAGACCCGTTGCGCCACGGTCGACGCCACCTCGAGCGATGACGGAAGCATCCGTGACCAGAGCAAGGGTCGGCTCGACCCCACGCTTTTCGAGCCAGTCGTGCCACCCGCCCCAGTCGCCCGTCAGGTGAGAGTTGATCTGCAGCACAGGCGTAGCCGGAGTTGCGTCGCCGCGAGTGGCCCTTCCAGTTCGGGGCGCTGGGTCTTGCTCGTCGGGATCCTGTGGCGGAGCAGCAGGTGCAAGCAGCGCGAGGCAGACAACGTGATTCAGCAAAAGGTTGGTTGCTCTGGAAAGGGCTTGGCGAAGGTGGTGTTCCCGTTCCGCAACAACGAGAAGCTACTGCTTCTTGAGGGCGTCGAGCTTGCGCTTCTCGTCCGCGAGGTTGCCACGCGCCTCATCCAAGAGCGCAGCTGCCGATTCTGCGCGAGCTCGCGCTGTCGCAGCCGCCTCGCGGTGGTAGGCGACTTGCCGGCGGTGGTCCTTGATGGGGATCTGCTTGGCAGCTACCGAGTCGACGTCTTGCAATGCCTCGGCTTTCTTTAGTTCCACCATCGCGGAGCTCACGCGGGTCTCTTCGAGTGCCAAGGCTTCGTTTAGCACCGCGACTTCCAATTCGCGTTTGCGCAGGGCGAGCAAACTGCGGTTGTAGTCAGCCTCGATCAGCGCAATCTTGTGCCGCGTCTCGGCATGCTCGAGTTCCACCTTGGAGCCGTTCTTCGTTGCGAGCTCCGCCGCAAGCTTCGACTCGTTGAGTTGCGAGTCAATCGTCGTGAGCGAAGCTTCTGCGAGCGTGATTTGCTCTTGGGCCGTGCGAGTCTCGCTTTGCATGAGTGCATACGAGTCCGTCGCTGCGTCGCGGGCTGCACGGGCTTCGTTTACCGAGGCTTTGCCGTCGGCACTGACCTTCGCAAGAAGGGCATTGTCGATCGGCTCGACGCTGGGGCTGCTCGCGCAGCTTGCGAGCAGGAGAGAGAGGCTGGCGAACGCTAGTTTCATAGATTGTCTTTGGGAGTCGAGGAGCCGAGCGAGAATCATAGGGCTCGGTACGGTGCCAGGCACAGAAGGAACTCCTTCGCCGCCAAGGGCGGCGAAGGAGTTCCTTCTGTGCCTGGGTGCGGTAGCCGCGGGTGTGGCACCGTAGCCGCGGGTGGGTGGTCTCGTTACTTGGCTAGCTCAAGGGTCATGACGATGGGGCGGTGGTCGGACGCGATGGGTTCGTCGGCGATGTAGGTGCGGTGCACGATCCAGCCGGTTTTGGGTTTGGTGAGCACGTAGTCGATCTGGCGGTCGGGTGGCGAGCCGATGGAGAGCAGAGGGTGGGTTGGGTTGCCTTGCGACCAGCCGGCATCGATGAGGCGTTGCATGGGGGCGCTGTCGGGCGTGGCGTTGAGGTCGCCGGTCAGGATCACTGGCAGGTTCGGGTCGCTGCAGAATGCCTTCTCGATCAAGGATACCGATGCCAGTCGCGCCTCGCGCGAACCGATCGTGTCGAGCCAATCGAAGTGGGTATTGATGAAGCGCGTCTTGTGGCCGGTGCCAAATACCGCGGAGAGGTCGACGTCGACGGCCATGGCTTGGTAGCGGCTCGAACTGGCGCTGGGTATTGCGTGGTTGCCGACCCAAGCGAACGGGTGCTTGCTGAGAATGGCGTCGCCGTAGGCTGTGTTCGAGCCCTTGGATGGGCCGAACACGACGGCCATGCCGGTGAGGCGGCCTAGTTCGGTCGCCATCACTTCGTTGCCGATCTCCTGTAGGCCGACGAGATCCGGTGCGTGTTCGCGGATCACTCGGGCGATGCGCGCGAGGTCGTACCGCTTGTCCATGCCGTCGCCGTAGTGCACGTTGTAGCTCATCACCCGGATCGTCTTGCGTTCGACTTCGGTCTTCGGAACGAGGTCGAGTGACGCGAAGGTCGCGGCGTGGTCGCTTGGCCAGCCGCGTGCATGCTTGGGTAGCACGCGCGAATCGAGTATGCGCCAATCGCTGCCGCGCGCGTAGACGTAGTCGATTCGGTCTTGATGGCTGTCGCGGAACTCTGGCGACCAGGTGTTGCCAGGATCGGTGACGGGATCGGGATGCGCGGTTCGGAAGGTGTCGACGAAGTTTGCGTTGGCCATCGCTTCGCTTACCGGCCAGGTGACGGCGAGGCCGTGGTGGTTGGGCTGAGAGGTCGCAGCGCTGGTCCAGTCGAGGTGCGAACCGCTGTTGAAGTCGCCGCCGACGAGCACGGGAGTGGTTGGCGTCTTGGCTAGATGCGGCAGCAGTTGCTTAAGGATGGCGTTGATGTCTTTGCCGCGGGTCTTGGCGTCGGCGTTGCGCAGTTGCTCGGCGGTGGTGCCGTCAGCTAACTGCTTTTGCACACTGGGCAGGTAGTCGATCCAAAGTGAGTAGGCCTGCACGGTTTGGCCGGGACACAACTGGATGGTGACGCCGCCGAATCGGAAGCCGCTCGCCAGCAGGTGGGTGTCGACGATCGGGTACCGGCTCATCACCGACAGGTTGCTCGACCGCAGGAAGTAGTCGAAGCCGAGTCGGCCACTGATGCGCGGACCACTGCCGTAGGTCTCCTGCATCAGCACGATGTCTGCATTGCATTCCTGGATGACTTCGACGACGCGTTGCACGCCTTCGTCGCGCCCCTTGCGGCGGCCGCCGTGCCAGATGTTCCAGGCGAGAACGCGCAGGGGACGGCCATGCCATTGCGGCCGTTCGGCGGGAGCGCGTTGCTTGCCGAAGCGGGCCACGAACTCCGTTCGGATCGCGTCGGGAAGCATGGCTCCTTGGTGAAGGCGAACGGCGCCTACTTCCATGCCATGCGTCTTCGAGCCGAGTTGCACCGATGTGCTGTCGGACTGCAGGCTGCCGACGCCTTGCAGATCATGCAGGGCCACGCGGCGGCCATCGTGATAGAGGTGGGCCACGCCAAGTGCGCGATCGATGGCGAAGCCGACTTCGTGCCATCGCCCATCCGCGATGCCTTGGTCCCGAGCTTCGGGGCGGTGATCGATGCGGCGGCGGCCATCGCCCGCATTCCACGTCCATGCGCCATCCGGCAGCACGCTGATGGCAAAGCCCTTGCGGCGGCCGGATTCACGGCCGATGCCAAACGAGTTGTTCGTCGTGTAGTCGCGAACCTCACCCTCTTGCCACGGCTTGGTCGCCGCAAGTGTCGGCAGGTCGGATGGTGCGCTCGACATTCGCACACACATGCGGAACGTGAAGCTGCCGCCCAGATCCGTTGTCTTGGCAATGGCGATCGTCGACGGGGTTGAGATCGGCTCGAGGGTTGCTTGCGCGAGTGCAGACTGGCCGAGCAGCAGGGTCAGTGCAGCGCGGAGCAGTGCGTGGGACTTCGCGTGGGACTGCGCGGGGGACTTCATGGCGGTGGGGCCTCTCATTGCAAATCAGACCGTCAACCGAAGGTGTCAGGCAATCCAGCACAGGCTGCTAACGGTCGCCATTGAAGTCCGTGGCAGGTTCTGTTCGCGACTGGTAAATTGCACGTGCGGCGGCGTTTGTATTTGCTGTGATGTCAGGGCACGGACTCCATTTCTACGGCAACCTTTCTGCGGCAACGTTCATATCCCGGTGGTCCGCACGGTGATCAGGTAGGAATATGGCGGTCGCGACGTGGCCTACCCCGATCAGCTTCGGTGACCTGGTGTGACGGCGCAGATAGTTCTCGCTCGCCAAGCTCTATGAACGACGACCTCGACAAACACAGCTTTGAAGACGACCTATCAGCTGCCCGGACTGGCGATCGAATGGCGTTGGATCGGCTGCTAACCAGGCTCGATCAGCGGCTTCGCGACGACGCGGAGAGGCGTGTTGGCGCAGCGCTGCGTGGACGCACGCGCGTCTCCGATGTGCTGCAAGATGCCTACGTCGAAGTCGTGCGTAGCATCCCCAATTTTGAAGGCACACAAGAAGGCGAGTTCTATGGTTGGGTTACGGCGATCATCGAGAATGCTGCCAAGAGGCAGCATCGCCACCTGACGGCGCAGAAGCGCAAGCCGCCAAGTCGCACGACGGAATACAACGCGCTGGCCGCTGCCTACCTGCGCACGGTTGCGTCGCCGTTGTCCGACTTGCAGCGAGCCGAGGACGTCGGCCTGATCTTTCACGCGCTCGAAGACATGCGAGATGACTATCGGGTCGCCATCGAGCAGATCATTTTATGCGGCCGTGCCATTGCCGAGGTTGCCGTTGACCTTGGTCGCACCGAGCAGGCAACGCGCATGCTGTTGTCGCGAGCGCGCGCCGCATTGACTGTCAAGCTCGACCAGTTGCACAGCGAAAAGGGCAGTTCGTAGCCTCTTCCTAGTTCCTAGTTCCTAGTTCCTAGTTCCTAGTTCCTAGTTC
>TARA_R110002072_G_scaffold1013_3_pt1 | contig 73560 bp, 56 predicted proteins | sample TARA_R110002072 | Tara Oceans TARA_R110002072 (sample SAMEA4397118) | marine metagenome | biome: Polar Biome; feature: [SRF] surface water layer (ENVO:00010504); material: water (ENVO:00002006), including particulate matter (ENVO:01000060) such as... | depth 5 m
TCGCCGAGGGAGAGGTGACCGAAGACAAAAAAACGCCTCAAGGATCCATGCCAATTCCGGTGTCAATACCGAAGATTGGACAGCCCAGGACTGTGCTGCTGTGGTTTGTCTGCTGCACGTCGGTGTGGCTGACCATTAGCATTGCGCCAGCTCAAGAGATTGTTTGGACGACTCCCAAGCCGCCTCCGTTCACTTCATCAAGCGTCACGTCGTCGACTGTCATTTCTTCGAGTCCCGGTTGGGCAACTCAAACGGAATCATTCAACGCAAGTCCGACTTACACCGAACGCGGACACTCTGAAACTTCAACACGAGGACGTTTGTCGCCACCTGCGTTCACGTCCAGCAACACGTTCACATCCGGCAATCCGTCCAGTTCGGTCGCTAATTCGCGGTCGTCTCGGCCGAGCGATTCGCAGTCGCATCCTGGGCCCGTCGAAAAGCACTATTCAGCGTCGTCGCAAATATCACCGCTGAATCTCAACCAACAAACCCGCACGGCTTCGGATTGGACCCGCACCGCTTCAGATTGGGATGGAGCAGATACCACGGAAGCAAAAACGGTGAGCTATCCGTTGCTGCCGCGTCAACGCGACGAACCCGAAGATTGGCGACAGTCGCCCTACGCAGACGTGCATGTTCGTGCTGCTCAGCAATCCGAAATGCGATTCCGCTCACTCGCTCAAACATCAGATCCTGTCGCAGCGGACATTGCGGAGAAGAACGCGGATCTGGTGCAGCAATGGATTGAACTGGCGACAAGCTACAACCAACTGGCCAGTCGTCTTTACGATGCTAAGGGGCAACTCGACGCGACTCGTTCGGATTACGAAGACGTCCACCAAAAGCTCACGCGTCACGGTTTGACGCCGACCATTGGTTTGTTGCTTCGCCACAAAAAGGACCAACTGGATCAATGGCAAATTGAGAACAGCCAAACGGCCTTGGCCAGCGAAGCACTTGGGAAGGCGCGACAACAGCAATTGGAACTGGATCTGATTCGGTTGGATGGATCGGATCCGGAGCAGCAAGCGACGCAAGTTCTCAGCAATGTTGGCTACGACACAAACCGCTATGGCGACCCACTGCGATTGCAAGTGGAAGAGTTGTTGCGTCAGCGAGCCGCTTGGATTCGTTCGCTGCAGGTTGGCTATCAAGATCAACAACAAAAGATCAGTGAACTGGATTCCATCGCGACCGCATCGCAGTCATTGGCAGCCGACTACCGAATGCTGATTGATCGGCATGTCATGTGGATTCGCAGCGATGAGCCGATCGGACTGCGTGACGCTCGCAATTTAAAAGGTGGCATGGCGGCATTGTTCGATTCCAATCGAAGTGCCGACTTTGGGCCGACGTTTGAACGGAAAATCGCCGCCAATCCAGTGGGAGCAATCGGTTTACTCGTCGGAATCGTTTTGATACTGGTGCTTCGTTGGCTCGCGAAGTCTTGGCTGGTCGCCATCGGAAGCCGCAAGAAAATGCGGAAGGCATCGCCGAACAAACGAAAGCTTTACGCCGGTGTGCTCACGGTTCTGGTTGCCGCTGGAATCCCTGCCGTCCTGTTCTGGATTGGCCGTTGGTTGGGGACCGGTGTGGTATCCGAAGCAACGTTGCATGCTGCGAGTGCGTTTTGTGCAGGCAGTTTGGTGGCTTGGTTGATTGAAGTCCCGCGGCAGTGGCTGCGGGCGGATGGGTACTTGGATCAACATGTCGACATCGAGTTGCCGCGTCGCCCACGTGCGATGAAATACCTCACGATCATCGGCATGGGCCTGGTCATCGCTGCGTACACCATCACATTGATGAGCCAAATTGATCACGGAATGTGGCGCGGTTCGGTCGCTCGAGTTGGATTCATACTGGCGATGTTGCTGGTTGGTTGGACGATGCATTTGGCGTTGCGACCTGTTGGTGGATTCTTGGAGCCGCTGATAGAAAAGTATTGCGGCAGCGTGATCCATCGCGGTCGTTTCCTGATGTATTTCGCAGGCATTGGTCTGCCATTGTTTTTGATTGCTTTGTCCGCACTCGGGTACAGCGTCACAACGCACGAGATCATTCAGCGGATCATTTTCACGGCCGTGGCATTGATGTCCGCATCGATTCTTTGGGCCGGGGTGAAGTATGTGTCTGCCGAACTTTGGCATCTGCTGACCGGGACGCGCGGATCAACTCAGGAGCCAGGTGATATCGACGAAGTTGAAACGGGACGCGTTGCTGGCGCTCTCGGAGAACACTTTCTTGAACTCAAACATCACCTCGCGTTTCTGTGCCAGTGTGCGATGGTGCTGGGGGCGATTGTTTGCTTTGGTTGGCTTTGGATCGATGTGTTTCCAAACGTTCGGATGGGCAACCCGGTTCTGTGGACGGTCGAGGACAATGTTCAGCAAGCAAGCGTCAACGCGACCGGACAAACGGTCATGGAATCGGTGGTGGAAACCACGCCCGTCACCGCGGTGCATTTGTTGCTGGCCGCTGGGACACTGTTCGTTGCCTTTCAATTGGCGAAGCTGTTGCCTGCCCTGTTCGATGCACTCGTCTTGCAGCGGGTTTCGTTCGACGAAGGCATGGAGCACTTCACGCTGGTACTGGGGCGGTTCCTGCTGTTTAGCGTTGGGTGTTTCATTGCTTGTAAATGGATCGGAGTCCGCTGGCACACGATCCAGTGGTTGGCCGTTGGTTTGATGATCGGCTTGGGGTTTGGCTTGCAAGACATGGTCCGAAACCTGTTTGGCGGGTTCATTGTGTTGTTTGAAAAGCCTGCTCGGCTGGGCGATTTGATCACCGTCGGGAATTTCACGGGACGCGTGGCCGCCCAGCGTCTGAGAACGACCGTGTTGTCGGACGATGACGGCCGCGAGGTGATCATCCCGAACAAGAACTTCGTCAGCGACGACGTGGTCAACTGGATGGGTGCGGGACGTCTGAGTGTCATCCCAATGGAAGTTGCGGTCACGCGAGATGAGCGGCCCGCGGACCTGTGTCGAACCTTGCAAGAATTGATGATCGAGCAGCCGGAAGTGCTGCTGACTCCGGCTCCTCAAGCCACATTGGTATGCGTCGGTCAACGGTCTCAACGAATTGAGGTTCGTGCTTGGATCGAACAGGGCCCGAACGCGGAACGCTATCGAGACCAGTTGTTGAAGCTCGTTCGGCGCCATTTGCTCGAACGAAATTTACTGGCTCAAAACCAACCATCTCAACCGGAGATGCGAGATGTGTTGACCAAGCAAGACGATTCGGAAGACTTCTTCGACGACGACTTTGGCCAGCCTCGTCTTTCCGACGCGATTCGCAAGCGAAAACGCCGGGCGTGAATCGATGACATGAGCCTGGCCGGATTGGCTCAGTCCGAAACATCCATGATGTGATCGGTAATGAAGTGAGATGGCGCACGACTTGCTTGGGTCGATGCGCTATTGGAGAAACTTTTCTTCTCACTTCCAAATCGAAAGGTCATAGATGTTCTATCACGATGGTGGCAAGCTTCAGTATCCGGTTCGCGTTGAAAAACCAAGCCCGATCTTTGCCAAGGCACTTCAGCAAGCAATCGGCGGTATCCAAGGCGAAGTTCGCGTTTGCTTGCAATATCTGTTTCAGGCTTGGGGCGCACGTGGTCCGGCAAAGTATCGAGACATGTTGCTCGAAACCGGGACGGAAGAGATGGCCCACATTGAAATGCTGGCAACCGCTGTTGCATTGAACCTGGAAGACGCACCACTGGAACAAGAAGAAGCGGCAAAAGACCCAGTCGTGATGGCGGCAATGGGCGGCATGAACATCCAACATGCGATTGGTACCTGCATGGCCGCGATGCCGGTCGACAGCGAAGGTGTGCCCTTCAATTGCAGTCATGTGTATGCCAGCGGAAACGTTGCTGCAGACATGTTGGCCAACGCGACGGCGGAATCCACCGGACGCATGCTCGCGGTTCAGTTGTGGAAAATGACGGACGATCCCGGCATGAAAGACATGTTGAGCTACATGATCGCTCGCGACACCATGCACCAAAACCAATGGCTAGCGGCTTGGGAAGAATTGGGCGGTCCAGAGAACCATCCAATCCCGAACTCGTTCCCACAAGAGAACGAGAACAGCGACTACGCCTACGCGTTCCAGTCCTTTGGCATCGGCGATGACTTTGAAACGCCACGCGGTGAATGGACCAAGGGCAAATCGTTTGACGGAAAAGGCTCCAACTCCGTGGTCAGAATGCGACCACTGGGTGACAAGCCACAGTTGGGTGCCGCTTCGCCGAAGTCGGCGGCTCAGAAAGGTCAAATGAAGAAATGAGCGAGAGCTCCCACCCTTGGTCGATTGATTCGAAGGAGACAACATGAAAAGTAGTATGAAACGGCGTGAAGCGGTTGGCACATTGCTCACCGGAGGCGTCGGCGGTTTGGCTGGCATTCTTGCGAACCGCCCGGCCCAAGCTTCCGATGGAAGTGCTTCGGTGACCGACGTGTTTTGCTCGGAATTGACGCTTTCGCCGCAGGAAACGCCGGACGCGGAAACGAAGAATCAGTTGCGTGAATTCGTGCCAACGCGCGTTCGTTCTGGACATGTGTTCTGCACGCTGACCTCGCAAGATGCAAAGAACCCGGCGATCACTTCGGTGTACGCGGCACCGGTCGTGCGTGATGGCCAGCCCGGCGCCGAGATCACGATTCACTTTTTGGGGCAGCCTCAAAGTGATGTGAACCTCAGCCTCTTGCATGTGGGCGTGTCCGCTTGATTCGAGCACGCCATCGCGTTGTCAATTCGCTCGCCCGCCACGATTGGACTCAGTCGTGGCGGGCATTTTTTTGAATCGTTTCGCGATGCGGTAATGTTGATGTGGGCTGATTCGAATCATCGGCGCGGGAGTTGCTATGCCAGTCATGCATCCGGCCGAAACATAGCATGCCTTTGGGTAGTTGCAACGTTTGCAGAGTGTTCGGCCATCGCTCGGGACTTCCGTTGACGTCAATTTCGATTCGGCGGGGCAATCACATCGAAAAGGAACTGGATAGATGAAAGCGGTTTGCTGGCACGGTCGAAACGACATTCGCGTGGACAACGTTGACGACCCAAAAATACTGGACCCTCGCGACGCGATCATTCGCGTCACTGCCTCGGGAATTTGTGGGTCGGATTTGCATTTGATGGCCGGTGCTGCTCCTGCGATGGAAGCCGGCGATATCATCGGTCATGAACCCATGGGCGAAGTCGTCGAGGTTGGCAATGCGGTGAGCGATCTAAGCGTTGGTGATCGAGTGGTGGTGCCGTTCACCATTTCTTGCGGTGAATGTTTCTTTTGTCAAAGCACGTTGTATTCGTTGTGCGATGAGTCCAATCGCAATGCGGAACAGGCCGAGAAGATCATGGGGCATTCGCCCGCCGGTTTGTTTGGCTACACACACATGCTCGGTGGATACGCGGGAGGGCAAGCGGAGTATTTGCGAGTTCCTTACGCGGATGTCGGACCGATCAAAGTGCCCGATGGACTGCCGGATGAACAAGTCGTGTTCTTGTCGGACATCTTTCCGACCGGCTACATGGCTGCCGAGAACTGCGACATCCAATCCACCGACACGGTCGCGGTTTGGGGCTGTGGTCCTGTTGGGCAATTCGCCATCCAAAGCGCTTGGATGCTGGGTGCAAAACGAGTCATTGCGATCGATAACGTGCCCGAGCGGCTAGAAATGGCTCGGTCGGTTTCCAAGGCGGAAGTCATCGACTACGAAAAATCGGATGTGTACGAGACTTTGCAGGAGTGGACGAAGGGACGAGGACCGGATTGCTGCATCGATGCGGTCGGGGCGGAGAATCACGCCGCGGGCAACTTGCAGTCCGCACTGGATGACGCCAAGACAGCGCTGCATCTCGGATCGGATCGACCGCACGTGCTGAACGAGATCTTCAAGTGCTGCCGCAAAGGCGGCCGAGTGTCCGTGCCCGGTGTTTACTTCAGCAGCGTGAGCCTGCAGTGGGGAACCGCCATGAACAAAGCGTTGCAGATTCGTTTGGGCCAGACTCACATGCAGCGTTACCTCACACCGTTGATGGAAAAGATCACCAACGGTGAAATCGATCCATCGTTCGTGATCACCCACGTCGAACCACTCGACAAAGCCCCGGAAGCCTACAAAAAGTTCCGAGACAAAGAAGACGGCTGCATCAAGGTCGTCTTGAAGCCATAGTCAGGCTACGTGTCAGCAATCATCCGGTTCACGCGAGTGAATATCGGCGATCATTGACTTTCGGCGATTCAAGTACACCCGGCGGGGTTCGAACCCACAACCTTCGGCTTCGGAGGCCGACGCGCTATCCAATTGTGCCACGGGTGCGTGTGGATGAGCGGGGCTCATTCACGAAGTCAATTGTGACGGATCAAGAGAGGTTGGAACAGATGACTGTCGTGTGGCCTTCACTGCGGGTTGGGGTTGCAAGTCAGGGTTGGTGGCGACGGTGTTTCGGATGGTCAACCAAAGCGATGCGGATGTCACAAACGTTCGTGCCAGTGGGGCCGGTGAGGAGCAGCCCGCCGACTTGGCGAAGGAAACTGTGCGAGTCGTTGCGTCGCAAGGCGTCGTGGACGTCGAGTCCGAGCTCAACGATTCGCCGGTGGATGCTGCCATCGATCATTCCGCCCGCGGCGTCGCTGGGGCCGTCTTCTCCGTCCGTGCCGCCGGACAGAATGGCGAGTCGTGACCATTGATCGTCGGACAGATTCAGTTCCAGCAGTCGAGCGTAGGCGGCCAGGACGAGTTGTCCGTTGCGGCCTCCGACGCCTCGGATCGATGCGTCGGCCAGCGACACGGTTGGTTCGCCGCCACTCAAGAAGGCGTCTTGCCGGTGCACGGCAGGATCGGCTTGCAGCATCGTGAGTGTTAGGTCCGCCAGATGCCTGCCGACGGTTTCCGCATCGCCTTCGGATTGGCGATGGCAATGCATTACGTGGTTGTAACCCAGGGCTTCCGCGGTGATTCCGGCTGCGTCGACGGCGACCGCGTTGTTGCCAAGCACAAACGTGGAGTGTTCGGAAGCGTTGATCGAGGGTGCGGGGTGTTCGGCCGCTCTTTGTAGGTGTTCACGAACGACCGCGGGCAATTGGTGGTCGGGATCAAACTGGTCCAAGACAGTTAACGCATCCGTCGCCGTGGAAGTGTCGGGGACGGTTGGTCCAGAGGCGATCAGGTCGAGTGGATCGCCGAGGACATCCGAGAGCACGAGGGTGAGAAATTGGCCGGCCTGGTTGGCTCGTAGGAGTCCACCGCCTTTGACCTCGCTGAGGTGTTTGCGGACCGTGTTGAGAGCTACGATGTCGGCACCGTGCGAGCTGAGCCAACGTGTCACGGTCAGTTTGTCGTCCAGGGAAATGCCGGGTGATGGTCGGCATAGGAGTGCACTGCCGCCGCCGGAGATCAGGCCGATCACTAGGTCACGAGGACCAGCGTCGGCAACCAATTGGAGGATGCGATCGGTGCCTTGAATGGCGGCAACGGTGGGCTCGTTGACTCCTGCCGGTCGGGCTTCTTGAATCGTAATGCCCGGCAGATCGCGGTGGCATCCTTCGGGCACATTGACATGGCCGATGACGGGAAAGTCTTCGCCGTTTGCGCTGGTCAGGTTGGTCCGGATGACTTTCGACAACCCCGCAGCCATCGCCGCGGATGCTTTGCCAGCACCGACGACGACAATGCGATCAAAGGAGTCTCTGCGGATCGCGTGGTCGGCGATCAGCATCGCGGTCTCATCAAAAGAGACCGAGTCGATGATCAGCCGGTCTCCCAGGACCGCTTCGACGCCGTGAGAGAACATGGCTTGGGCGTCGCTTGGCAGCGTTCCTAGAGCCATGGAAGTCACGCGGTGCCGTTGGGATCGAAGTAGGTCGGCTCGTTGCCTTCTTTCCACTTGATGTTGCAACCGATCGAAGGACGTTGTTCGGCCTTGGGCGAACGACCCGCAATGGTTTCGTCCAGTGCCGCTCGCAAGTCTTCGCCGGTGAGGGGCAAGTCGGACTTGGGACGGCTGGAATCGAGCTGGCCGCGGTACGTCAGTTTGTGATCGGCATCGAACAAGAAGAAGTCTGGCGTGCATGCGGCTCCGTATGCGATGGCGACCGATTGGTCTTCGTCCAAGGCGTAAGGGAACGCGTAGCCGCGAGATTCCTTTTCGGCTTTCATCGCGTCGAAGTCATCATCGGGGTACTTCACGATGTCGTTGCTGTTGATGCCAACGACGCCAACACCATGTTGCATGTACTCGTCGGTCAATAACTTGAGTTGTTCGGCAACGTGTTTGACATAGGGGCAGTGATTGCAGAGGAAGATCACGAGCAAAGCTTTGTGATCTTTGAAGTCGGCCAACGAGACCGTTCCGCCATCGGTTTCTGGCAGTGAGAAGTCGGGTGCGGCGGTGCCCAGTGGCATCATTGTCGAAGCGGTGCGAACCATGGAGAGTCCTTGGGGCTGAGGGGGTGGATTAGCTATTAGCTATTAGCTAGGAGCTAGGAGCTAGGAGCTAGGAGCTAGGAGCTAGGAGCTACTTGGTTTGCTTTTTGATTTCGTCGAGCAAGCGACCAGGGCTGCCCATGGCGTGGTAGCCGCCGTCCACGTGCAGGATTTCGCCGCTGATTCCGGAGCTGGCGTCGGACAGCAGGAACGCACCCGATTTCCCGACTTCTTCGTGGGTCACGTTGCGTCCCATGGGGGCCATGTGTTCGTACATCGTCAGCATTTCTTCGACGCCAGCGGCTCGTCCGGCCAGCGTGCGGATCGGGCCGGCCGAAAGAGCGTTGACGCGGACACCACGGGCACCCATGTCAAAGGCCAGGTACCGCATTGAGGCATCCAAAGCGGCTTTGCAAACGCCCATGACGTTGTAGCCGGGGACGCATTTTTCGCCGCCGTAGTAGGTCATTGTCAGGACGGAGCCGCCCGGGTTCATGATGGGTTCGGCGGCTGCGGTGACGGCCAGCAAGGAGAAAACGCTGGATTCCATCGCCAATTTGAACCCCGCTCGCGACGTGTGCATCGTTTCACGGCCCAGGTCGTCCCGGTCAGCGAAGGCGATCGAATGCAGCAAAAAGTCGATTTTCCCGAAGGTTTTCTCGGTGTGTTCGAAAATGGTGCGGATGTCGTCGTCGTTATTCGCGTCCATGGGTAGCAGGAATTCTGCGCCATCTTCTGGATCTGTCAATTTGGCAACTCGACGACGATTGCGTTGTTTTTCGTCGTCAGCACGGTCGGGAAGGTGTGTGAAACCGCATTTACCACCCTGCTTCAGAATTTCCTGAGCGATCGCCCACGCGATCGAATGGTCATTGGCGACTCCAATGATCAGTCCCTTTTTTCCTTCAAATTGCATCTTCAACCTTTTCGGCTTAGTTCTATTTAATTGTCCAGCGGTGAACATCATCGCGGCGGTTTCCAAGACCGACAAGCCGACGTTCTTCTCTGGGCACCAAAGCGTGATTGGTTACTCATCTCTTAATGTTGTCAAAGCAAATTCAACCATGGATTGGTCACAGTCTGTTTTGCCTCCGCACGCTACCTCCTCAGCTTCGGAGGCATCGATGACCCACGGCAACGCTCTGACCTCATTCATGCCGGTTCTGCTGGGGTTGGTCGGAAGTCAAGCAACGCTTCGCGGCGGCGTGGTCAGCCAGATTCAGGATCGTTGGCAGCCGACATTTTGGACCGGAGATCGCTGGGGGCAAGCGGAGTCACTGGCCAGCCAAGCGGTCGCGGACGATCAATTCGTCACCGCGGACGGTTTCGCGGGGTTGAGTGTCTCCGTCACGCCGGGCGATGACATGGCCACTTCGGCGGCGAGAGGATCGGGATCAGGTGTCACCGGGGCGGTGACGGGAGATCTGGGGTCGGGACAAGACATTTTGCCGGGAGTTGGCAGCGACGCGATTGTGTTGTCGATCGATGGCAAACCTGCTGACTCGGACACATTGAAGATGTTGGCGACCGCGTTGGGCCGATTTCTGTGGCTGCAACGCAATCATCAGAACGACGCCCGGCGTTTGTGGCAAACTTCCAAAATGTTGCAGCACGCCGCCGTTTGGCAGCAGCTCGACAGCGACGAAAAGCTTTTGGCGTCGATGGCCGATTGTGCCTGTGAAGTTTTGAACTGCGAACGCGCCACGATCTTTCTGTGGGACAAACGCACAAAGAAGTTGATTGGCCGGCCCGCGATTGGAATTGAGGGCGGTGTTCTCGAGGTGGAGGACAATGCGGGAATCGTCGGCGAAGCGTTGCACAGCGGCAGCCCGCGATGGTGGTCTGCCGGAGGCACCGATGAAGGCCGCGTCAATCGACGCATTGATCAAGCTCAAAACTTCACGACGCGATCTTTGTTGGCCGTGCCGATGGTCAACTCTCGCGATCAAGTGATCGGCGTCTTCGAAGGCATCAACGCTCGGCCCGGCGATCATCGCAACGAGAGTTTTGATGCCGCCGATGTTCGCACGCTGACCGAGTTGGCGATGCATGCCTCGATCGCGATTGATTCATATCGGACGCGGACCGACTTGACGGAGACTCGCGATCGGTTGGTCGAGCAAGCGGCCCAGTCCAAACCGTTGATTGGCAATCATCATTCCATCCAAGAAATCCGCCGCAACGCCACAAAGGTGGCTCCGACAGATCTCAGTGTTCTGGTGCTGGGCAGCAACGGAACGGGCAAAGAAGTTTTGGCCCAGCACATTCACTATCAAAGCGAACGTCGCAACGGCCCGTTTGTCGCGGTCAACTGCGCCGCTTTGGTCGAGACATTGCTGGAAAGCGAGTTGTTCGGCCACGAGAAAGGTGCTTTCACCGACGCATCAGACACTCGAGTCGGCAAGTTTGAACTGGCCAACGGCGGCACTTTGTTTTTGGACGAAGTTGGCGACATGAGCGCCGGCGGACAAGCCAAGCTGCTGCGTGTTTTGGAAGAGAAGGTTGTCGTTCGAGTCGGTGGTTCGCGGCCGATTCCCGTTGATGTTCGAGTGATCGCGGCGACCAATCAACCGTTGCAGGAGCTGATTTCGGCAAAGCGTTTCCGCGAAGATTTGTTCTTCCGGTTGAACGTTGTGTCGCTGACGTTGCCGCCACTTTCGCATCGTGGCGATGACGTGATGGAGTTGGCCGAACACTTCTTGGCGGATTTCTGCCGCCAGATCGGGCGTGCCGTGCCGACGTTTGCAGCCAGTGCTCGCGACGCGATGCTGTCGCATGATTGGCCAGGCAATGTGCGGGAACTGCGTAATACAGTCGAGCGTATTTGTTACTTGACCACGACGGATGTCATCGAAGCGAGTGATCTGATGATGTCGCCTTCCGCGACACAGGCGTCAACGGTCGTGCCGGCAATGGACGACGTCGATGGCAATTTGAATTCGGCGACGCGAGAGTTCCAGATCCAGCACATCGAGCGATTGATCGCATCGTGCGGTGGCAACATGACCGAAGCGGCCGGCAAACTAGGACTGCACCGTTCGAATCTGTATCGAAAGATGCGTCAGTTGGGAATGCCGACGTCCAGCTAGTTCGCCATCGCGAGCAATCTCGCGGCCGCTGACTCAACATCGAACCACGGTCCCAATTGTTCCATTTTGCGAGCGTCCTGTTGAATGAATCGAGACAATCATTCGGTGAGTGCTCGGGGACAATTGGGGCGCTGGTTTGATTTGCTTCTGGGCTGACTCAATCGCCGCCGACGCACTATCTTGGGAGGCATGAACAATCCCAAGAAATCTTTTCATGAGTCGTCCTTCGGCGAGCTCGCGTGCACCGTTGTCGATGGTTCCGATCAACCTTGGTTGCCGGTCATTCTGTGTCATGGCTATGGAGCCCCCGGCGATGATTTGGTCGGCTTGACGGACTACTTGATCGCCAAGCTCGGAGACGCCGCTAAAGCGGTGCGGTTTGTGTATCCGGTCGCGCCGGGTGATTTGGCCGATCAAGGGATGCCTGGTGGGCGAGCTTGGTGGCCGCTGAACATGGCTTCCCTTCAGCAATTGCTGCAAACGTCCCAGTTCGACCAATTGCACGATCAGACTCCGCCGGGAATCGAAGCGGCCAGCGGCCAACTGGTTTCCGTCGTCCAGTCGGTGCTGAACAACATGCCCGCCGATCCGCCTGAATCCGCCGGTTCGTCGGCGATGGGTGGTGAGGCCGGTCGTCCGTATGTTTTGGGTGGTTTTTCGCAAGGTGCGATGGTGACCATGAACACGGCGCTGACAGGCGACATCCCTCCGCCGGATGTGCTGGTTCAGTTCTCGGGCACGCTGGTTTGTGGACCGCAGTGGATCGAAGCTGCGTCAAAATCGGGAAGCGGACGATTGAAAGCGACTCGAGTTCTGCAGTCGCACGGAAGCCAAGATCAGATCCTTCCGTTTTCAAGTGCCGCGACTTTGGCGGACACGTTGCACGAAGACGCTTTGGAGTGGGAGTTCCGAGCGTTTCAAGGACCACACACGATCGAGGCGGGTACATTGGACCACTTGGCCCAATGGATTCTTGATTTGACGGATCGCAAGTGACGTTCTTCAACGCAACGCTGATTCTCGGAACGCTGGCTGCGGTGGTGCCAATCGCATTGCACTTGCTGGCCCGCCGTGAACCGCAACGCGTTGTGTTTCCAGGAGTCCAGTTTCTGAGACCCAAGTTGAGTTCGCAACGAAGTCGGTTGCGAATTCGTCGTTGGTGGTTGTTGGCGCTTCGCGTGTTGGCGGTCATCGCCTTGGCCGTTGCTTTGGCTCGCCCGCACATCGATTCGGCGATGTCGTCGACGTGGTGGACCGTTGGTCTGATGGGTCTGACCGGAGTCGGTTTCTTGATTCTGGCCAGCGTTGCGGTCGCGCGTGGGATGGGACGGTCGTTGGCCGTCGGCGTGGCGGTGGCGGGTTTGCTCGCGCTGCTCGGTTCGTTGTTCCTGGGAACAAGAACGTGGGCGACGTCGGGTGATTTGTCAGAAGGCAACGAGCAACCTGTCGCGATGGCTTTGCTCATTGACAATGGTCCCTCATCCAAACGATTGATCGCTAGCTCAGACGGAACGAACTCCAGCCGATTGGAAAATGCGATCCGCGAAGCCGCAACGGTGATTGAACGTTTGCCGGATGGGAGTCGTTTGGTGGTGCTGGACCGTTCCGCGACGCCGATTGGGTTTGCGTTAGATGCCGCATCGGCGCGTCTGCGTTTGTCTCAGATGAAACCGCTGGCCAATCCATTGCCGGTTCAAGAACGCATGGACGCGGCGATCGAGTTGTTGCGGTCCAGCGATTTGCCGGGCAAGCAATTGGTCGTGGTATCGGACTGGAACGCCGCGTCGTGGAAGCCTTCATCGCAAACACCTGCGATGCAACCGGAAGACGTTGCGATATCGATGTTGCAAGTCGATGCGGGCGTCGATGGGAACGTTGATGCATCGGCCGAACGCTCGATCAATCGCTTTCTGTTGCCGCCCAAATTGATTGAGGTGGCTCCGGCACCGGGTGTCTCGATCCCCATTTCGGTATCGGTTGGAATGGAATCGTCTTCGGCAAACGAGGGGCAATCGATCAACGTGACAGTGCAACTGAGTTTGTATGAGCGCGACCCGTCGTTGCCTGTCATTCGCGATGGCGAATTGGTTTTGCCAAGGTTGCGAGGGGTGGATCGAGCATCGGCGACGGTTGTTCCGGGGGCCAACGCGGAATTGGTTTTGACGTTGCCACCGTTGGATTTGGGAACTCATCATGCGGTTGTTGAGCTCGTCGGCGACGACGCATTTGGATGGGACGATCGACGTTTTTTGACGCTCAACATTCCCGTTCCGCCGCGCGTATTGTTGGTAGGCGAAAACGTGGATGAACGGAATGTTTTGGGACTGGCTCTGACGGCGCTCAAAGCACCGGATGATGACGGAGCCGGGTTTCGTGTGGCCGGCGTGACATATGCCGATCTGTCGGCGGTCGATTGGCAATTGATTGACGCGGTTGCGATGATCGACCCGCCAATCCAAATCGAGGCGGTGTCTCAATCGGTCGTGTCCGGAAGCGGACTGACAAGCCGTTCTGTCGACCAACTCGTCGAGTTGGCTCGCCGCGGCGGAGGCGTTGTGATGATGCTTGGGCCGTCAACGGAAGTGTTGGGTGTCGCGTCACCGAACAAACAGGCAGGTTCAGACGGAACGGATCGCTTGCTGCCTGATCTGGTGAGGTCGTGGCGTGTACCTGAGCCAGGACGGTTTTGGGAAGAGCGTTTGCCTTCCCATCCAATTTTACGCCCCCTGGCAATGCTGGATGACCAGCCATCTTGGAGTGCATTTCGCGTGAATCGCTACTGGCAAAGCGAACCCAACGCCGCCGCCGGTTGGCAGACCGTGGTCCGCTACGCCGGGACTCAGCACCCCGCCGTCGTTGCTCGAACCATCGCATCGGACGATCCCAGCGACCACTCAGGTCGCGTCGCGGTGCTCACCACACCCTTGCCCGCCTTGTCGAAAAAGACTCGTTCGTGGAATCAACTGTTCACCGCCGCGGACGCTTGGCCCGCGTTTGTGGTTTGGCGTGGATTGATGCAGTGGGCGACCGGAGTATCGGATCAAGCCACGACGGTGTTGGTCGGCGCGACCGCGGTGGTTCCTGAAGGGGATGCCGCGAATCAAATTCGGCGTGCCGCGGATGCGGCGGAGGCATCTGCCGACGCAACGGCAGAATCAAGCGTGCGACTGTATCCACCGATGGCCGAAGGGACTGAGGTCGACGGGGAGCCGACCATCAGCGAAGTGAACGTTGCCGAGCGTGGTGGCGTGTTCTCAGAGACGAACAAAGTCGGAACAACGTTCTTACGCGGCCCCGGTTACTGGGGCGGCTACTCAACCAACTTGGACCCCGTTTGGTCGCGAGACGAACGCGTCACCGCGTCGGAGATGGACCAGCGATTTGGAGCCGAACAATGGATGTCGTCGGACTCCGGAAAACGATTGTCGATCCAAGGTCGTGTGGGAGGTTCGCCTCCGGTGTCACTGCATGGACCAATGATGTTGCTGGCCGTGGTTGTCTTTCTGGCTGAGCAATTGCTGAGCAATCGGTTTTACCGAACATCAGGAGAGACAGCGTGAGTTGGAGCCTCGAACCGATTTACGATTCGTTGCCGGTGGCTTTGCTGTTGGTGGGTTTGATCGCGACGATGTTGTTCACAATCCTGCCACCGGGAGTCAGCGGGCGTCGACGACGGGGATTGCTGTTGCTTCGTGGTCTGGCATCCATCGCTCTGGCTTTGGTACTGCTTCGTCCGGCACTCGTGAGGACGGACAACCGGCCCGCGGCGGCCACTCTTGCGATCGCGATCGACACATCGGCAAGCATGGGTTTGCCATCCGATGGATCGGAGAACCGTTGGCAACAGCAACGACGGTCGCTGGAGCAATTGGCGGGAGGTTTGTCGGATTCCGATCAAGCGTTGCAAGTCGTCTTGATGGGGTTTGATGCATCGGCGAATGTGATCGGCGAGAGCGGAACAAGTGACCTGGAAACGCTGGCACAACGCATCGGCGAGATGGAGCATTCAGGGAAAGAGACCGATTTGTCATCTCCGTTGTTGATGGCGATGAACCGAGGGCGAAACAGTCCGCTGACCGGAGTGGCGGTCTTTAGCGATGGAACCCAAATCACGAATCGGTCGGAAGGCAACGAGGCGGAACAGTCGGATCCACGCCGAGAAGCCCGCTTAGTCGGTGCGATGGGTGTTCCAGTCTGGGCGATTCCTTTGGGGCCTCCCGCCGAGGCATCTCGACAGATCGACTTGGCAATTGAATCGTTGCCGGAAACGTTTCGCATGTTCACTGGCAACGAATCCAGTGTTTTGTTTGATGTGCACACGCGAGGCATTGTGCAGTCTCCCGCCAAAGTTTCGCTGCAGTGGATCGATTCGGCTGACCAAACCGCGATCGCGGCGACTCGAACTGTCACGCCTGAATCGATGGAGCAAACCATCGCGATTGAAGTGCCCGTGTTGGCTCCCAAGCCTGGCAAGTATCGATTGGTCGCCAGCGTCGAGACACGATCGGGTGAGACGATCACGGATAACAATTCTCAAGTTGCGTTTGTCGATGTTCGCGAAGGTGGCGGCAGAGTGTTGTACTTGGAAGGCACGCCGCGTTTGGAACAAAAGGATCTGCGTTGGGCGCTTGGTCGCTTCCTCGATTTGGAATTGACCTATCGATGGATTCCGCGAGACACGGTTGGTGCTTGGCCGATTGATTTGGTGGATGATTTCAGTCGTGGTCGCTATGACGTTGTGATCTTAGGTGACCTGCATTCATCGGCACTTGGAAATGAACAACTGCAAGAACTAGCGGACTCGGTGGGCGAAGGCACCGCCTTGATTATGTTGGGCGGTGAGCACACTTATTCGCGAGGTGGCTATGCGACGACACCGCTGGCGAAGGTCTTGCCGGTTCAATTGGATGATCGACAACGTCAACCGCCGGGGCCGTTGGATGCATCGGATCGGTTGGGTAACGACACCGATCCAATGCGGCAGCCTATCGTGTTGCGACCATCAACACCGCATCCCATCACAACGATCGAAGTCAGCAAGCAAGGTGGTGTGATTGGCTGGCCTGATTTGCCACCCATGCCAGGTGCCAATCGATGGCCATCGGTTCGGGTTGCACCCGGGGTTCAAGTTTTATTGTCGACACCACGTGACGAGCCGATGATGGTGGTGGGTGAATATGGCCGCGGACGAGTGGCAACCCTGGCGTTTGATTCGACTTGGACGTGGCGACGTGCGGGGCTGGGTGATTTTCACCGTCGGTTTTGGCGGCAATTGATTTTGTGGTCGCTCGCCCGTGAGGATTCATCTCAGCAAACCATTCAGCTGGAATTGTCGCCGCGACGTTTTGTGGCCACCGAAGCACCGTTGTTCACAGCGACGATTCGGGGCGATCTATCCGCACTTCCGGATTCGCAATCGGGTGCCAACTCTGGGACATTCCAGGCCGAAGTGATTCTGGCGTCGGGAGAGACCGTGGCGGTCCAGATGTCCAGTACGGTGTCGACAAACGAGTCGGCTGTCTCTTTGACGGGGCAATTGCCATCCATGCCGCCTGGGTTTCATCGATTGCGAGTCAGCCCGGTCGGGGACGGTGCGACGACGGGCTCTGGCGATCCGCTTGAGCCAGCGGAGGTCGCCTTTCAAGTCCTTGACGACACCCGAGAATTGAGTGTTTCGCAGACCGATCATTCGCTGCTTCGGCAAATTGCATCCGCGACATCGGGATCCGGCGGACGGGTTTTTGAGCCGGATCAGATTGATGAATTGGTGGAATTGATCCAGTCACGCCGCACGGAGTCGACCCGCACGGTCATCGAAAAATTCAGATTGGGTGACGGACCGGTGAGCGGTTGGTTCATTTTCCTATTGTTTGCCGGGGCTTTGTCGGTCGAGTGGTTCCTGCGACGTCAATGGGGTTTGGCATGAGCGAAGGATGCGTTCAACTGATGGGCCTTCCCGCCTGATCTCCCGCCTCGATTGCCGCCCTTTTTTAGGACACCCGCATGCAACCGTTTGATCTTCATCCACGAACGCGAATCGTGTTTGGGCCGAACGTTTCAAATCAGATCAACGAGTTGGCCCGCTCCCTGGGTGGCGTCTTGGGCTCGGGACGACCTCGAGTATTGGTTGTCTGCGATCCGGGAATTGTCGCGGCCGGCCATTTTGATCGCATCACCGGTATGTTGCGTGACAATGACTGGGAAGTCCACGCGTTTCATGAATTCGCCGAGAACCCAACGTCGGCGATGGTGGACGCGGGCGTGAGCGTCGCAGCGGATTTTCAGCCGGACCTGCTAATCGGGCTTGGCGGCGGCAGCAGCATGGACTGCGCCAAGGGGATCAACTTTGTATACAGCTGCGGTGGTCGCATTCACGACTACCACGGCGTGGGCAAAGCGACGTCGGAGATGCTGCCGATCATTGCCATTCCGACCACGGCGGGGACCGGCAGCGAAGCTCAAAGTTTTGCTTTGATCAGCGATGCTGAAACGCACGTGAAGATGGCGTGTGGTGATCCCAAAGCCGCATGTCGGATCGCTTTGTTGGATCCGACGTTCACGCTGACGCAGCCTCGCGGAGTGACGGCGCTGACCGGCATTGATGCGATCTCGCACGCGGTTGAAACCTACGTCAGCAAAAAACGCAACGTGATGTCGACGACCTACAGTCGACGGGCATTTGGATTGCTGGCCCGATCCTTCGTTCGAGTGTTGCAGGTGCCGGATGACTTGGAAGCTCGGGCGGACATGCAGCTTGGCGCGTGTCTCGCCGGAATGGCGATTGAAACATCGATGTTGGGCGCGGCGCATGCCACGGCCAATCCTTTGACCGCTCGGCACAACGTGGTGCACGGTCAAGCGGTTGGGTTGATGTTGCCAGCGGTGGTTCGGTTCAACGGAACCGTGCACGCGGATTGGTACTCGGAGTTGTTGCGAGAATTGGAACCTCACAGTGAGGTTTCCGAGGCACCCACACGTCTGGCCGAATTGATCGAAGATTGGATGCGAGAAGCAGACCTTGCGACGACGTTGGATGACCTTTCGATCCCGACATCCGACATCGGTTTGTTCGTCGAAGATGCGTTGAAGCAGTGGACCGGCACGTTCAACCCAATCGAGCTTGACGAAGATTCAACGCGAGCGCTGTATCGCGAAGTGGTCTAGTGATCTCTCAAAAACAGCCACGAAGTGTCGGCGAATGTCGTCTCGTTGGGACTGGTGCGGGAGTTTTAGCCACGAAGTGGCGGCATGATGTAGCCATCGGCGTGAGCCGATGGAAATCGAGGCGCGACTGGTTGGGCACTGGCTCGGTCAATTACTTCGCGTTCCACCACCAGCGATCGCTGGGGCGTGCGTCGACGAGTTCTCCGTAGTGGGCCAAGCTTGGACGCGGTTGGACTTGCTCGGGGAGCAAGCCCGCCGGTTCAACACTGACTCCGCCACTGGCCAAGATCAGTTGATGCATTTTGTTGCGGTGGCGATATCGATGCAGGACTGCGATTGAGTTGACTTGCGTTGGCGTTGCCAATTGGGTGGACCTTTTCGAGGCGAAGTGCAGTAACGCTCGTTGCAGGGTGGCGTGATCGTTTTGAGGGGAAACCATGGTCGAATTTTGCTGGCTGTTCTGAACCCAAAGTTGTCCCAACGCGGTGGCTTGGTAAACCGACTCGAGTGCACCGTAGAGCGGATAGCGAGACCTGATCGTTGACCACTGTTGGTTGAAGTGATTGACGAAGGCTTCCGTCGATGGATCCAAAACAACATTGCCACGCTGGCCATTCAGCAACGCCAATTCGTTTTCGCCGCTGAGTCGCAAAGGGGTTCCGGTCAATTGCCAAAGGTTGGCGGAATCGGCGCGTTCGTGGTGGACATCCAAGGCTTGTCCGGTGAACCAAAGTCGAAGCAACAGATCGGCAGGCGGCGAATTGCCCGCCGTGGCTTGGATGGTTTGCAAGTAGTTGCGAACTCCATCAGGCATGTCTTCGTCACCGAGTGCCAGTCGTTTCATATAGCGATCCGCTTCGATGAGGAGCCAGGCGATCTCGTGGTCGGCGGAGGTGCCAAAGACGTGGATGTCTTGCCGGCCCAGGGCTTCGGCCAATGATTCGGCCGCCAGTCCCATCGGCACGTCGCCGGAGACGATGGATTGTCCGAGAGCAGTCGCTCTCTTCAGGCCGTCCGGTGTGGGATCGATCGTGCAACCAAATGGTTGTTGGTGAAGAGCGGCGGACAATCCGACCGCGAGCGACGTCAAGTTCATTGGTGGAAGACCCGAGCGTCGATCAACTTGCCAACCGTTCACTTGATCGAAGCCACCCACAGTGCCGGCCAAGATTATGTCGTCGTCGGTCAACAAGACAAGCGAGACCTTGGACAATCCACCGGCATATCCAAGTGCATCGTTGTTGGAGCTTGGTTCTGAAGTGTTGTGATCGGCAAGGTTTTCCGAAGCGAGTGCTTGCATCCAACGCCGGACCGACACGCACCGAATTTTGGCTGGTGATGTGCAGTGTTCCGGGACCAATTCGGATGCATCATTGCGACCGCGCGCCGCGTCCAGCATCAATGCGGTCGCATGCTTCTTCCATTCGACCGACTTCGGTTCAGTTTCACTGTCTTCCTCGGCTTCGCGAAGCAGGCCATCGGGAGCGACGACAATGCCGGCAGGATATGGAGCCATCGTTCCAACGCCGCCGAGAGCTTCCCACGATTCAGGTTCAACCGTGGTTTGAATCAATTGCATCAACTGGCTGAAGTCGGCCAATGATTGACCACCTGCTGCACCCGGGTTTGTATTGGCGCCCCCTGAGTCTGCTGGATGGGTGGCGAAGCCGCCGGGATCGTTCAGGCCGCTGTTGGTTTGGGCGAGTGAGTGTGAGGCTCCGGCGAAACCGAGCCAGGCGAGCAGCCAAGCGCTGGCAAGAAGCTTTTTCCAAGCGAACATCGTGACACCCCGAGAAGACGGCGAAGAGAAGGCGGTGCTTCTAGCGTAACGGTTGGCCAAGTCGCCGAACAGCAAAACTTGGCGAGCTTTGTTGTCTCGGTGTGGCTGACTTGCATCGAAGTCGTGAAGCGTTCAGCAGGTGCCCATACTAAGGTGGCCCGTCGATTTTCCTGTCGGTTGGCCAGTCTTGGCCGGCATCCGCGGCTTGGGCGGGCAAGAGTGCCCATCCTAGATGCGTTCAAACCTGGTTGATGATTAAGTTGACAAGCTGTAACGCGGCGGTGTAGGCCAGGTCTTGCCTGGCGGGGGGCTGGTTGTACGTCTGGGAGTCTGGCGGGAGGGCTGGACGCCTCGCTTTGTTCCAAAGCATCGGCTGGGTGCCAGGTGATATCCTGGCCTACGACGAGGGGCGGCCAGCCGGGACTGCCTAGCCGATGGCTCCTCGGTCGCCGGTGGTGGCCAGGGTCAGGTCGGAGGCATAGCAGTCGACGAGCGTACCGAGGTTGGCGCTGCGGTCGATCTCGCGAAATGTTCTCAGGGTGCGATCGAGTCGCCGGTGGGTGGCAGGATCGTATTCGCCGGAGCTGGCATCGGATCGCAGTTGCCGACGGTAGTGCTGGACCGCGATCGAGAAAACATCCCGCAGCGCTGCACGTCGTTTGGGGACGTCTTTGCTGATCGAGTCGAGATGCCCATTGATCAAACGAACAATCGCGGTTGGGTCAGGTACCGGAGCGGCGAGTTGATTCCAAAGGGCTTCGCGAATTTGTTCGCCACCTCCGCGAGCCAACCGAGCGGCGACATGCATGTCGCCGGCGGACAACTCGATCGCCGCATCGAGAGCATCGTCCGACATCGTCGGCAATGATTCGTCTTCGTGTTGCGACTGATAGTGATCGAGTTGTTTTCGCAGCAACGCTCGACCCGCTTCGCCAGGCGGTGTTTGAAAACGAAGGACCTGGCATCGCGACCGGATGGTGGGAAGTTGGCGTTGTTCGCTGCTGCCGATCAGGATGATCAAAGCATTGGCGGGCGGTTCTTCCAGCGTCTTGAGCAGACAGTTGGCACCTTCTTCGTTGAGGAAATCAGCGTCATGCAGAATCGCGACTTTGCGTTGAGCCTGCATGGGTCTCAGGTGCACGTCATGGCAAAATCCTTCTTGCAAACGGGCGTCGACTGGACCGATCAACAGTTCCAGTGGGATCAGAGTTTTGTCGTCTGGTTTGCGAACTTGGATGAAGTCCGGGTGCGTGCCCACTCGGACTTGAACGCACGACGGGCATTCGCCACACGGAGCCATATCGCGCGCGGTGCTTCGCTCGCACAACAACGTTTGCGTGAGCAGAATCGCGGCGGAGGTTTTGCCGACGCCGTTGGGACCGACGAATAGAAGGCTTCCACCGAGGCGACCTTGGCGGATGGCTGCGGTGAGCCCCGTGATCAAGGCATCGTGCCCAATCAAGTCGCTCCAAGATTTCAGCGGCGGCGCATCGACCGCGATCGCTCGCGTGGTTTTCGCGGCTTTGGGAGAAGACGTGGAGGCTTTCTTCGCGGCCACGAACTAGACGCCGCGATTGATGTCAGGTGTGTCGATACTGTCGATCGCCGTGATCTTGTCGACGCGTTGTGCGTGACGACCGCATTCGAAGTCTGTGCGAAGCCACATCAAAACCAATTCATCGACGGGGCGTTCGCCGATTAGGTCACCCGGCAGACATAGCACGTTGACATCGTTGTGGCGGCGAGACATTTCCACGATGACTTCGTCGTAGCACGAAGCTGCTCGGACGCCGTGGAATTTGTTGGCGACAATTGCCATTCCGATCCCGGTGCCGCAGATCAGAATCCCGCGATCCAATTTGCCATCGCGAATCTGCTCGGCAACGCGTATGGCGAAATCGGGGTAGTCAACAGGGTCGGTCGAGTCGGTGCCCTCATCGCACACCTCGAACCCTTCGCGTTGAAGCGTTTGCAGGAGACGTGCTTTGATGTGCACGCCACGGTGGTCGCTCGCCAGGCCTACTTTGATTGTCATGCCTTACTCTGAACCAGCATTGTGCCGCGGTGGTTCGTCATCTGGACCTTCGTTTGGGCCATCGGACGGAAAGAAATCGGGGGGCAGTTCGCTCAGCCAACCTTCCAGTTCGCTTACGATTTGATCTGCACATTGTTCATACACGTCGACCGGCATTCCAACCGGATCGCTGACATCACCTCCGTCACGACGAAGAGTGAACACTCGTTCGGCTCGGTCCGGCCAAGCCGCCACGATCGCATCTCGGTGACGACGGGTCATGGTGAGTACCAAGTCGGCCATCGTCATCAGGGAATCTTCGAGCGGTTGGCTGGCGTGCCCAGTCAAATCCAACCCGCGCCGGCCCATCACTTCCACTGACTGGGGGCTGGCTCCGCTGCCGTGTCCCGCTGCGACGCCAGCCGAAACGACACGGGCGACATCCTCACGTCCGAATTTACGTCGCAACGCTTCCCGAAGCAACGTTTCTGCCATGGGGCTGCGGCAGGTGTTGCCGGTGCACACGAGTGCGATGACTGGTTTGACAAATTGATTCATGGCAGCTTGTTGGATCACTCCTGTTCGCTGGACGTGCCAGTGATTGCCGGTGACGCGGACCACCGTTCCTTCATCACCATAACGACTGATACCGTCGTCGAGCAGCAGTGGCAAGGACTCGCCCGTTCCGGCGTTCAACGCCGATTGCAATTTCTCCGCTGTGGTGGGCGGAGATGCGTCCGGCAATCCAATTTCGCCCCAGACCAACGGGGCGGACAGGTAGCGGTGGATGTGGCTGAGCAACCGATGCCCGGAGACTCGAAATGCGACCGGACCACCCGCTGGGGAGCTCCGTTGGCCGGCCCCCGCTCGTAGGGTTCCCGCGACCGACTCTGGTAAACAGCTCATTGCCGAAACCGCATCGTCGCAGTCCGCGATCAGCGTCAGCGGGCCTGGGAAGCATCGTTCGGACAATCGTCGGCCCAAAATCGTCATCGGCATCAAAAAGTCGCCCACCGCTTCGGTGCTGCGAACACACAGTGCGATCGAACCCGCATCGGCCGTGGGTGCGACAAAGCCGGCTTGGCCAGCCGTGGATTCATCCGATTGCGTCGACCAGCCTCGGCAAGTCGCTGTCCACTGCGCCAATCGACGCACCGCGGCCGGGCACAGTGAGCTGGCCACCAATCCGTAGACTGTCTCGCTGGGGACGCCGATGACCTGACCTTCGACCAGCGCTTGAACGCTGCGATGAACAATATCGCGTGGATCGTCGGTCGTTTGCAGGTCGTAAATCATGGGCACTTTGTGAGGTGGGCGATCCATCCGACGCGGATGGCCGCTAAACTCAGAAGCAAACGCTAGCGGGACACCATATGCTAGCGATTCGAGCTCATCGATGGCAGCCTGCATGCGACACGGCAGACGCCACGTTCTCCAGGTAGGCCGCATGCGCGAACCATCGCAAATCAATCTCGCTGAATCGAATCCGATTGATCGGCGTCAGGCGTGTCAGCGATTGGTGGCCGGAGCGACATCGTTGATGGGACTGGCGAGTCTGAACGGTTGCGTTGCTTCCGCGTTCGGCGGGACACCCGAATTGGTTTGGGGACGACGTGGGTTTTCAGACGGGCGTTTTTTGAAGCCGCGAGCGATGGCGATCGATCCGGACGACCAACTGTACATCGTCGACACGACCGGTCGGATCCAAGTTTTCGATGCCGATGGCCAACATTTACGAACTTGGACGACGCCGGAAACAAACAACGGACGTCCTACGGGAATGGTCTTCGACGGTGCAAAAGACCGATTGCTGGTCGCTGACACGCACTACTATCGGATGCTCGCGTTTACACCGACGGGAGAGCTTTTGCCGGAGGATCAAATCGGCGGCACGTCCGGCAGCGGTGCCGGCGAGTTTGCCTTCGTGACCGATATCGCGGTGGATGGCGATGGTTGTCTTTACATCGGCGAGTATGGAGCGTCGGATCGGATTCAACGATTCGATCCCGATGGCACCTTCATGGCTCAATGGGGCGGAACGGGACGCGAGGTTCAGCACTTTGTCCGGCCGCAGAGCCTGGTCATTCACGAGCAGACTCTGTGGATCGCGGACGCCTGCAACCATCGTGTTCAGCGATACGATATCTCGACGACCGAGCCGCAATGGATTGGATCATGGGGACAGGAAGGCAAGCAACTCGGCGAGTTTTACTATCCCTATGGAATCGCGGTGGACCCGGATGGCACCGTGTTGGTCTGCGAATTTGGTAATCAACGGGTCCAGCGTTTGACTCCCGAAGGCGAACCCGTTTCGTCCTGGGGCGCCCCCGGACATGACCCGGGACAACTCTATGAGCCTTGGGGATTGGTCGTTGATTCTCAGCGGCGTGTGCACGTGCTGGATAGCAACAACCACCGTGTGCAGCGATTCACGCTGCCGGGTTAGCAGGTGACCAATGTCGCCGATTGGCTCCGGCCAATCGACTCACTTCGCTGTTGCGGGGGTGGATCTCCGTTGGGCGGAGCCAACGGGCGACGAACTCATTGGCGACGAATCAATCGTGTGTCTGTTCACGCAAGACTTCGATCAGGCGATTGCGAATGATGTCGCCCCAGATGTCGTAGCCTTCTTCGTTGAGGTGCAACTGATCGTCGACGAACAGGTTTTCTCGAGGTTGATTGTCGTGCGTCAAAAACGTTTCCGCCGTCGCGACGAAGTGAACGTTGGGCTCGGTAAAGCAAACTTCTCGCAGCATCGCGTTCAGTTCGCGAATTTTTGGCCAGGCGTCGTAGCGTGAACGGGTCGGTGTGACTTCGACCAGCAAAACAGGTGCGTCGGGGCGATGCTCGCGAGTGACAGCGACGACGTGGCGAACCAATCGTTCGACTTCTTCGGGCGTCGCATCGTTTTCTTTGCCCGAGATGTCGTTGCCAACGAAGATCACCACAGCACGGAAATCATGGGGCGTGATCAGCCGCTCAGCGAAAACGGCAAGGTCCGAGTACTTGGCGCCTCCGTAGCCCCTTGGGATCACTCGAAATGGCGCCAAGTCTTCGGCGGCGGAATCCCAGCGTCGAATGCTGCTGCTGCCGATCAGCAAAATTCCGTCCGCCGGATCAGTGGTTTTCGCGTCGAGAGCCTCGTATTTCTGGATCTCCTTTTCCCAGCGTTTGGTGGCCGCTTCGCGATAGGGAGCCAAAACATCGGCATCGCTCTCGGATGTTTGGGCGGAGACACCCGTCGCGGAAACGTCTTGAGCCTCTGCACTGCGAAAATGCGTGCCGGAAAGAATCGAAAGGCAGGCGAATCCGCCCAAAATCCATGCCGTTAAACGGGCGGAAGTGAATCGTGGACTGGCAGGAAGTGAATCGGCGGGCTGGCGAAAGACAGTCGTTTTCAAACGCATGGTGTGGAACCTGGGTGGGGAGCGTGTGGGGCGAGGGCGTTGCTGGTGGCGGGGCCGGCTTCGTCAGGCGGGGTGAAGGGCGGGTGAAACGGGCCGGAACGTTAAGATGCGTAGTTTAGCACGCATCCCTAGGGCATCGGAGAACACCTTCGCGGGTCAACCCGTCTTGTCACCTGGTGTTCAATCGCGAACACTGAACCTTCTTGCCCCGATTGGGCCTTTTGTTCATGACGGCAACCCTGTATTCCACGCCAAAGGCTACCACGAATGTCCGATCCGTTTGGTTCCCCGTTTCCGTCCCTGCATGATCAGAACCTAAACGCGCAACACGCCATGGCTTCGGATCATCGTCTCGCGAACGCGGCTTCCTATCAGAGTTATCAACGCCAACGTCAGATGACGCTGGGCGATTTGTTGCTTGAAAACCGAATCGTTTTCATGCAAGGCGAGATCCACTACGCCAATGCCAACGAAATCGTGATGAAGTTGTTGTATCTTCAGAGCGAAAATCGTCGCAAAGACATCCACCTGTACATCAACTCGCCCGGCGGCAGCGTCACCGCGACGTTGGCGATTTATGACACGATGCAAATGCTATCGTGCCCCGTCGCAACCTACTGCGTCGGCGAAGCCTGCAGCGGAGCGGCTGTGTTGCTGATCGGTGGTGCCAAGGGAAAACGATTCTGCTTGCCCAACAGCCGCGTGATGATGCACCAACCGCTCGGCGGCGTTTCAGGCCAAGTCAGCGACATTGAAATCCAAGCAGCGGAAATGTTCCGCTATCGCGACAAACTGAACGAAATCATCTCCAGCCACTGCGGCAAATCGGTGGAGCAAATCGCCAAGGACACCGATCGCGATTTCTTCTTGGACGCACAACAAGCCAAAGAGTACGGGCTCGTTGACGACCTCTTGTTGGGAACTCCCGCAAGCGAAGAAGACGAAGACTGATTCCTCTCAGACTTCGGACCTCCCCTTCTCAACGAACCAAAACAACTAGGACATCATCATGCCCGTCATTCCTTACGTGGTCGAAAGCAACGGCCGCGAAGAACGCACGTACGACATTTACAGCCGGTTGCTGAAAGACCGGATCATCTTTTTGGGTCAACAAGTCGACGACCAAATCAGCAACGCGCTCGTCGCTCAAATGCTGTTTTTGCAAGCCGATGACCCCAAGAAGGACATCCACATGTACATCAACTCGCCTGGTGGCAGCATCACGGCGGGGATGGCGATCTACGACACGATGCAATTCGTTTCGTGTGACGTCGCGACGTACTGCATTGGACAGGCCGCTTCGATGGGTGCGGTCTTGTTGACCGCCGGTGCCAAGGGCAAACGATTCGCATTGCCGAACGCTCGCATCATGATTCACCAGCCACTTGCTGGCATGCAAGGCACCGCTCGTGAAGTGGAAATCCACGTCGCTGAGTTGCGCCGGATCAAGCAACGCATGAACGAGATCATGATCGAACACACCGGTCACTCGCTCGAAAAGATCGAAGAGGATACCGATCGTGACCGCTTCATGTCCGCTGACGAAGCGTGCAGCTATGGTTTGATCGACAAGGTCGTCAAAAGCATCGACGACTGATCGCCTGCGATTCAAGAGACGGCCGGTTTGGACTGGCCGTCTCGCATCGCCCCCTTCGTCTAGTGGCCCAGGACATCGGCCCATATCCGGTCGGAAACGCTCGTTCGAATCGGGCAGGGGGTACTCTTGCTCTTAAGGCGTTCTTGCAGCGTCTGCGTGGTGCTGATCGCAAAGGGCAAATGGACAATTGCAAAATGCAATATCGCGGATTCAGGCAACCTGCTTCCAGCGTCACAGCATTTTAAATTTATTTCACTTTTTCAATGCCCAGGCTGCCCACCGAGCGGCGTCGGTGGGCTACAGCTGTTTTGATTTCCCACCGAGCGGCGTCGGTGGGGTACAGGCTGCGTTGACTTCCCATCGAACGGCGTCGGTGGGTTACGGGGTTGCGACGGTGTTGGTCACGCGTTTTCTAGGCGTGATGTCCACAGCTTGATCTGCTCACGAACGCGTGCCGGTGCGGTGGAGCCTTCGCTGCGGAACGCTGCGATTGCGTTGGCCGTGCCAAGCACTTCATAGACCGATTCGTCGATTTGGTCGCTGAGCTTTTGATAAGTCGCCAGCGGCAAGTCGGACAGCGTCACGCCTTGCTGCATCGCTTCGGAAACAATCGCACCGACCAAGTGATGAGCGGTTCGTTGTGGCATCCCGCGAGCGATCATCCATTCCATCAACGTCGTTGCATCGAGGTATCCCTTTTCGATCCGTGCCGAGATGGATTCTCGTTTGAGTTCGGCGCCGCGAACGATCGGCGCGGCCAACTCCAACATCGCTCGGGTTGTGTCGAACGCATCAAACAACGGTGGTTTGTCTTCTTGCAAGTCGCGGTTGTAAGCCAGTGGCAAGTTCTTGATCAGCAACATCAGGGTTTGCAGGGCGCCCATTACGCGAGCCGATTTGCCTCGGGTGAGTTCCAGCGTGTCTGGGTTCACCTTTTGCGGCATGATGCTGCTGCCGGTGCAGAAGGCTTGTGGGATTTGGATGAAGTCAAACTCCACCGTGCTCCACAAAATCCATTCTTCGGCCCAGCCACTCAGGTGAGATGCGATCAACGACATCACAAAGGTCGACTCGACCACAAAGTCACGGTCGCTGCTGGTGTCGAGGCTGTTTGCGGTGATGCCTTCGAAATCGAGCGCTGACGCGGTGTGCTGGCGATCGATGGGCAGAGTCGTGCCGGCGACGGCGGCGATGCCGAGCGAGCACTGGTTGACTCGTTTTCGGCAATCGGCGATTCGTTGCCGGTCGCGTTCGAGCTTTTCGATGTAGGCCAGCCAGTAGTGCGGCGCGAGCACCGGTTGGGCTCGCTGCAGGTGCGTGTAGGCGGGCAGGACAACGTCAAAGTCATTCTCACAACGCGAAAGAAACGCGGCTTGCAGATCGACCAACAACGCATCGATTTCATCGAGGGATTGCCGGATCCACATTCGGGTGTCCGTGCTGACTTGGTCGTTTCGGCTGCGAGCGGTGTGCAGTTTGCGGCCGGTGTCGCCAATCCGATCAATCAAGGCTTGTTCGACATGCATGTGGATGTCTTCGAGCTCGAACCGCATCGGCAATTCGCCGCGATCCAGTTCACCTCGAATGGTTTCCAAAGTGTCCTTGATGAGTTTGAATTCCTCGTCCGTCAGCAGATCCACGTCGCGAAGCATGTTCGCGTGGGCGATCGATCCGCGAATGTCGTGCTCGTACAGCCGCGAGTCAAAACTGATGCTTTCGGCGTATGCTTCCAGTCGGCTATCGGTTTCGGCTTGGAAGACACCACTTCGAGACGGGCTGGCCACGGTTGACTTTCTGGGTGAGAGGTTTCGAATGTTCAGGATTCGCGTGCCCAATTCAGGCCCGAATAGAATGTCGCAAGACACGGCTGGTGAAAACCACGCTGCCGAACCCCACGAGACTCTGATCATGCCTTCCCCGTCTGAACAATCCACCCCCATTCGCGCTTTGTTTCTTGAGAAGACCCTTCTCGCGACCGTGCTGGTGTCCGCCGGGGTGGTGTTTGGCTTATTGATTGCCGGTGACGTTTCGGTCGCAAAAGCTCAGTTGCCCGCCACACCGCTTCAGCCTGCTCCAGTTCCACCGGTGCCGTTCGGGCAGTCCGGCCAAGTCCCGCCAGGTCCATTCTCGCAGGGTGCGGTTGCTCCGCCGCTGGGTGGTGCAACCAATGCGGTCGATGTTCGCGTGCAAGCTGTCACGGGCCAGCCTTACGGCGTGGCGGTCATCGAAATGCCACTGCGGAATCCGATCGTCGGACCCGCTCCAGGTCCCCTGACGATCGATGGAGAACCCGCTCCGGCGACAACGAAAATTTTCTATCCGGTGAGCAACGACATCCGTGTCACGGTGGGACGTCCGCCGTCGGAGCAACCCGTGCCCCAAATCGGCCGTGGCCGTTTGCTGAACCGAGTCGGCAATCTGATTCGCGAATTGACATCGAGTGACGATGCGACGGAACAAACGGTCGGACGCCGTGTGATGTTCCTCTTCACCGGCGACCAACCGTTCTCAGTACCCGTGCGAGATCACCTGGGCACGCTGACGATGGTGGACGTTCGGCCGGTGGCCGATCCCGGGCTTGCTCGAACCATGCAAACGGCTTGGTGGGATGAGACCACAGCGGCCGCGAAACGACAGATCGATGCAACCGACACTCCGCCGTGGGTGCCAACCTATCTGATCGCAATGTTGTCGGGGCGTTTGAATTTGCCGTTGCCGGCTTGGTTTGGACGAGGTGATGAAACCGAAACGGATGACCCGCTGCTTCACACGCTCGAGTGGATCGGTGGTGCGGCGGGAGTTGCCAACGAAGTCTTCGCCGTCGCTGCCGCAGGTGGTCCGCTGCAACAAACTCTGAACGACCCAACCCCGACTCAGGTCGCCGCGTTGCCGCTGCCTGCCGCGCCGGTTTGGCAACCTCCGGTTTTGACCGCACCCGTCGAGCCGCCCGCGATGGAAGTGTTGGCGGAACATGTGCCGCCGGAGTGCTTCTACCTTCGTTATGGATCGTTTGAAAACTACCTTTGGTTTCGCGATTTGACACTCGAGTACGGCGGTGACATCTCGCGAATGATCACACTGCGTGGAATTAGCAATGAGTCCGCGGAACGTTTGGAACGTCAGTTGGGTGTTCAGACCAATGCGATGAGTCGCTTGCTCGGTCCCAGCGTGATTGAGGATCAAGCGTTGATTGGTCGCGACATGTACCTGGACGACGGGGCCTCAATTGGTGTTTTGTTTCATGCCAAGAACGTGTTCTTGCTACGCAGCAGTTTGAATAGCGACCGCACCAAGTTGGCCGATAGCGATGACTCGGTGACGCTGAAGAACGTCGATTTGCAGCATGGTTCGGCGACGTTGCTTCGCAGCAGTGACAACCGCGTGCGATCGTTCTTGGTCGAAGCCGGGCCATGCATCTTGGTCACGAACAGCGAGACCATTGCGGACCGTTTTTTGGAAGTCGTGAAGACCGGTGAGTCATTGGCCGCCACCGCGGATTTTCAGTTGGCTCGCAGCTACATGCCGTTGGAACGCAACGACACCATCTTTGCTTACTTCTCCGCCGAGATGCTGCAAGGTTTGTTGGAGCCCTCTTACTTGATCGAGCTTCGTCGGCGGATGCAGGCGGAAGCCGACATCGCATTGGTTCGATTGGCTCGCATGGCCGCACGATCCAACACGGACCCCGGTGAACCCGCAATTCAAGAGATCGACGGTTTGATCAACGCGGGATTCCTGCCTGAGAATTTTGGTGATCGAGCCGATGGAACCGGTGTGGTTTCATTCGCCAATCACTTAGTCGACACACGACGTGGTGCTCGCGGAACGTTCTTGCCGATCGCCGATAATCCCGTCGAAACGGTGACCGCCAGCGAGTCACGCTGGTACGGGCAAATTGCTGCCGCCTACAGTGATCAATTCAGTTCACTCGATCCGATCGTGATTGGCGTGCAGCGAGAAGAGTTTCCGATCGATCCAACGGGACCCACCGCCGGTGAGCGTCGCGAACGATTGACCATTCACGCTGAGATCGCACCTTGGCAACCGGAGAACTATGGCAGTTGGGCGAAGCAGTTGGGCCCGCCAACACAAGTCGCGATGAAGTTTGCTCCCGATGACGTGGTCGCGTTGCAAGCTCACGTCGCGTCGGAAACTCTCGGCCCGCCGACGCACTTGTTCGCTGCCATCAAGGATTCGTTCCCGCCTGAACCGGAGTCGATTGATGGTTTGATTAGCAAGTATCGAGCCCTCAAGACTCTGCCAGGGTACCTCGGTGCGTGGCCTCAACCCGGTGCACTGGATCGATTGCCGCTCGGGCTGGGACGTGGCCAACCTGTTGGACCAGGGATGAACCGATTGATCGGTGGTTTGTATCGCTACACCGGTGGCGGCTTCAGCGTGTTGTCATTCCAACCCGATGTGTTGAACGCTTCGCTGCAGCATCTTTCCGCGAACGAAGTGGATGATCACGCTCAAGTGCGAGGAAGAATTGACAACTTGAAAGGCACGAAGCTGGAAGGTTGGGTGAATCAACAGCTTTACGAGCGAGCGGCAACGGCCAGTCTGGCGGGAGCCGAGTTTTTGAATTCTTTGGTGGCTCAGTTGGGCGTGCCGGTGGATCAAGCGATGGACGAAGCCGAGTTGGTTTTGGGTGGTCGTCCACAATGCCCGCTCGGTGGCGACTACCAGTTTGATCCCGCTCGGCGACGGTTTGTCAGCACAGCTTGGCCGTCCGATCGGTTCGGTCCCTCACCGTACGCACCGGCGGAATATCAAACTCCATTGTTGGGTTGGTTCCGCGGTGCTGAGGCACGTTTGACTCAGTATCCAAACCGGTTGATCGCCGATGCAACGATCGAGATCGCACGGGCTCAGTAGAGTTCCGCATGCTCGTTCAGGACACTGTGCGACTACTTTGTCTTCAAGCAGCACAGTTCGTCGTTGATGCGAACGAACAAACGCCCTTCCGCGAATGCCGGGGTGGCTCCGACCGGGCCACCTAGGTCGAATGATTTAGCTCCGCTTGGTGAATCGCCGGCAGGCATCACGTGTGCGGTTCCGTCTAGCGAAATTGCCAGCAACTGGTCGCCAATGATGATGGGCGAGGCACCGAAATTGCCACCCAGCCGTTTGTTCCAGACTTTCTTGCCGTCGTCCTGCCAATCGATGCAAGTTGCGATCCCGTTGTCCGAGATCAAGAACATCAAATTATCTTTGACCGCCGGCGTTGGGACGTACGGTGCGGCTGTCGTGATGCGGAAAGCTTCGGTGGGTTGATCAGACGCACTCTTCGGGATGCGGACGGCGGACAAATAGTTTCCACCGCCACCGCTTCCACAGGTGCCGATCACCAAGTCGCCAACCACCAACGGCGAGCTGCAGCATCGTTTGTTGAACACCTTGAGCGACCATAGCATCTTGCCGGTTTCGGGATCGAGACCAAACACACCGTCACCGGTGCTGGCACAAATCAGTTGCTTGCCATCAGTCGTTGGGACGCCGTACGACGGTCGCGTTGAAGTGACGGGCGTTTCCCAAATCGTTTCACCGGTCTTGGGATTAAACGCCAACATGGAACTCTTGCCTGGAGTCTGCCACGCTTCCAAGCTCTTGGATTGCTGATCGTTGAACAGCAGCAACTTGGAGTCGATCACGACCGGGCTGGCACCAAAACCGTGCACTCCTGACCAAGGTCCTAAGTCACGCGACCAGACTGGTTCGCCTTTCATGTCGTATGCCAGCAGTTCGGCATGGTTGGCGTCGCCGTATGCGAAGTACACATGTCCCTCATGCACAACAGGCGTGCTGGACGCAGCGGTGTTCCGGCTGTGGCGATGACGTTCTTCAAACGGATGCGAGCGGCGCCAAAGGACATCGCCGGTCGATGCATCGATGCTGACCAGATCCAACTTCATTGACTTGTCGGCGGGATCGGTCGCGGTGTCGAGCAAGAAGACTTGGTTGCCCGCCACAACAGGCGATCCCACATGTCTCGCGTTGAGTTTTGTCTTCCAAGCGTAGTCGTCTTCGCTCCAAGTCGAAGGCAATGTGCCGGATCCGGCGTCGCCGTATGAGTTGGGGCCGTGAAATTGGGTCCAAGACGATGTCGACACAGCGGAGGCCGGTTCGTTGGCCGACGCGACGGACATGGACGAGGTGCTGGCGACGACGCATCCGCCCAAAATGGCGCGGCGAATCAGCGTGGCCCAATGTGAAGAAACGTGTGGTTTGTTGTGTGGTGCGGAGGTGGGCATGGGCTTTGGTGGGGTGGAGGACGGCGTTGCAATCAGATTGCGACGGTTGTGCGGGTTGGGTTGAGTCTCTGCGTGAAGACGCACCGATTGTAAGTCAAAACGATTCGTTTGTTGCAATGGGCAATCGGGGGGTGGTCTAAAGTTCCGCATGATCCACATTGAAATTAGCGATTCGCCCGAAGACTTGTTGGCCGACGGGAATACCTGGGACCGCCTGGCGGGCGGGATTCCTTTTCGTCAGACCGTTTGGTTGAGATCGTGGTGGCAGCAGTTTGGCGACGCCGAACGAGCTTTCTTCATGGTCGCCCGCGATGAATCGGGTGATTGCCGCGGCTTGCTGCCGTTGGAGCGAACCGAGGGAGATTTTCGTCGGTTGCAAACGCTCGCAGCCGGAAACGTGTGCACCGATCACGTTTCGATTTTGGTGCTACCGGAAGATCGCGAAGAGGTTGCGACCGCATTTGCGAAACATTTGATTCAATGTTCCGCCGACCGAAAACATGGTTGGGACCAAATTGATTTTGATGGCACCATCGCCGGCGATCCCGCGATGGAAGTCTTTTCGCGATGCCTTGTTGCGGATGACGTGCCGACCAGCATCCACAGCCGGATGCATCTTTGGTTCAACCGCTGCGAAGCGACTTGGGAAGACTTGCTGGCAACGCGTTCGCGAAAGTATCGCAACCGAGTTCGCGGTTTGCTTCGCAAGTTGGATGAAAGCGATGGAGAACTCTTCGTCCGCGATGCGGGGTCTCCGGAAGAAGTTCACATGGGACTGATGAAGCTGATTGAGTTGCATCAGAAACGTTGGCAAGACGTCGGCGAACCCGGAACGTATGCCGATGAACGCATGGTTCAATTTGTCACCGATGCCACCATCGAAATGAGCCAACGCGGGCGACTGGTGTTGCCTCAATTGATCTACAAAGGTGAAGTCATCGCGACCGAGTTACACTTCATCGGTGATGATGGACGACAGTATTGCTACAGCACCGGTGTCAATCACGCTTATCCAGATCTGAAGCCGGGAATCATGTTGAACTCGCATATGTTCCGTGAAGCCCACCGACTTGGTCGAGCAGGCGTCGACTACATGCGAGGCGATGAAACCTACAAGGGACGCCTGCACTCGCGTCCGATTCCACTTTTGGAAATTTCTGTGTTTGCCAAGCACGCTCGCGGGCAAATGCGAATGGCTCAAGATCGTGCGACTCAGCTATTGAAGGTGCAGTGGCGCCGCATGAAGGATCTACCGCAAGATCAGCCGCTCACTCTTGACGAAGCCTTCGCCGAAGAGCATCGGGAATTTCTGCCCGATCAAACGATCACGCAGGACTTTGTTGAAGAGACACCGGCGAGCATCTCAGTTGCGTTGGACTCCACCGTCGAAGAAGAGGATGACCTTTCCGATTCACCCGTTATCTACTCGATTCGTGACTACCAGCGTGCGGATGACTTCTCGCCCGAACCAAGCAATTGAGAATTGAATATGTCAGCGATGCTAGCGATTCTCTATCGAGCGATACGGCGACTGCATGTGATGGATGTCACGTGTTTGTTGCACGCAACAGCGGAACAAGCGGCCGTCGCTGCGGAGCGTCGATCCATTGGCCTCGAGTCGGATGACTTCGTTGCTCGTGCAATTGAGCCAGATCAGCTCAAGCAGCTGCGTCAGGAAGGTCACATTGACCCGATCGTAGGATCCGGGATCGTCCACACCGATGCATCACGTGAACATGGTCCGGGGGATCAATGGCTGTTTGGAATGTGGGATGGCGACCGCGTGGTTTCTTTCGTTTGGGCGGCGACCGGCTACATTCCCGCGACTGAGAACTTCAGTCGGAGTGCTCACTTAGGATCGTCACTCAATATGCCTGCGCACTGTGGGTTTCTGTTCAATGCGTGGACCGACTTGGATTATCGCGGCCGCGGGCTCATGGCGACTTTGCTTCGAAAGTTGATCAGGGACGACGCCCTGGAACTGAAACTTCACGACTGGTTCGCAACGACGGATTGGACCAATACTGCTTCGCAAAGCACGTTCTACAAGTCTGGTTTTGAACGCGTCGGACGGCTGTATCGCGTCGGTCGCGGACGAATGCAAGCCAGCGTTGTGCCTGATTTGGAACGTCGCATGAAAGAGACGGTGCTGACCGAATCGCGCCGTCAAAAGCCAGGAATCGCTTTGGACGCACCCGGGCTACGCTGGTCTTTGTGATTGGCGAATCGCCCAATCCAATGCGTTGTTGATCGCCGGGCGATGCTCTTCTTCCAGGACGTCGTCGTGACTCAGACCGGAAAGTTCTACCACCAGTTTTTGCCCAGCATAAGCGGCATGGATCGCCATCTGATATTCCGGCAACACCAGTGAATCTTTCTCTGACATGAGAAACACAGCCGGGATCTTGCACCGGCCGGCCAAATCGATCGCATCGACGTTTTTGGGCAGCACCGCGGAGACGTGCTGCATCGCGGTGGTTGCCCGATAGCGAGCTGAGATGTTGAGGATGACGCGGCGCAAATCAGGTGGATTGCGAATCCACAGGATCGCGGATGGATACGCATCCATCAACGACGCCGCGACATGCATCGCGGGCAGGCATCCCAGGCTGTTGCCGCACAACCAAATTCGCGTTGAACAGCCATCGGCGGTTGTTTGTGTCCGGGCATCGAGAACCTTTTGGCTCCAGGCCGCAGCCGCACCGGACAAGTTCTTCAGCGTCGCGTGACCGGGACTTCCACCATAGCCAGGAGGATTCCAAGTCCAAATTTCCGCACTCGGCGAGATCGGTTGGTTGGGTTGCATCGGAAACGGAGTCGACCGCTCGGCTCGTCCACCGGTGCCTGGGAACTTGAGAACAAGATCGTTGGGCGGCGGAATGTCTTGCCAATCATCCAGGTTGCTGTTGTCTACAACTTTGCTGGTCGACGCACCGCCAACGCGATGGACAAAGCATTCAATCCATTCGTTGGATGCGGAACCATTGGCATTCGAATTCGCACGATCCAACAATGAAACTCGACAACGAACCTGAGGTCGATAGTCGATCGGCTCCGTGGTTGGACGAAGCACAAAGCGATTGAGTAGTCCAAAACGAATGCGTCGGGACCAGTTGCGAATTGGACGCATGCTTTTCATCCACCCATACTCGCTGCCATTTGGTTTTCGGATGGGGGGACATCTTCCGCGGCGATCTGGGGTCGAGGCATCCATCCTGCCAACGACAATCCGACCAGCGGGCTCAGTACAGAGAACAACATGAAATTCGAAAACAAAGCAATGGAAGTGAATACAACCGCACCAATGATTGCCGCCCAACGAGCGGGAAGCAACCAAACTGCGAATCCTGCGACAGTTTCGACCAGCACGACTTTGCGGCTATAAATCGTTGCGATGTTGCGAAGCGTTTCGCCATCAAAGCTGGACCGCAACCAATTGAAAACCCAGAAGTCTCGGTCGAGGAAATAGATTTCCCACAACACGTCGCCGGACCAGTATTCTGCCGTCCATTTTCCCGAAGCTCCACCCAGAAGAACGACCGAAACAATCACCCGACTGAGACGCCCCGCTTTCCGGTAGAGTTCCTCCGGCGTGTCGATTTCCAATCGCGTGGTGTACCAAAACGCCCACAGGCTGCACCACCAAAATGTGACAAAAGTCATGTCGTTGTAGCTGCCTTGATGCCAGATCATCACTGTCGCCGAGATCCATGTCACTGCAGCGGCAACGCATCGGCGCATTCGTTGTTCGGTGATCCAAGCGGCGACAACGGAGATGGCCGCCGCTAAGAATGCGATTCGCAACACCGTTGCTGACTGCAACCATTCCGGAAAGAATTCGTGGTGGATTGGAATGGCTTCGTAGATGCGATCGGCCAGCAGAAAGAACTTCCACTTCCAAAACAGACCCAGCATCATGCCGGCCCAAGTCAGGTGCAGCGGTGTCCATTCGGTCCAGCGAAGCTTTGTCGGAGAAGCAATGCTGTTCATGGCGATGTCTCCTCTGCCAACACCATCTGCCAAACGCCGGCATCGTCACGGGTCAATTCATAAGTTGATTGCATCGACTCGCCGCGATAGTGGGACTCAACCACCAACCATCTCGGGTCGTCTTCCTGCAAGTAACGAACTCGACCGTTGGCAAACGTGAACTCACGCACCGGATAGTGGTTGATCGTTCGTGTTGCTAAGACACCCAATCCACTCGTGTCTTCTTCCAGGGGCGACAACCAGAGCGGATCAACCAGCCCGGTCAGTTCACCTGACGGTGGCAATTCGCGAACTTCGGTTGTGTTTTTGAAGTTGTACATCGCCGGGATCGGCGATTGGATCGCCCACCAGGCGAACGACGGCGTTCGCAAGTGGAACCGCTGCATCGTCGACTGAACGATCGGCGGGCAAATGGGCATCAGCAGCAACCAAGCAGCGACAATCGCGGCGACGGTGAGCAGGATGCGATATCCCCAATCCGGTTTCGCTCGGTTCAACGAAGATTTCGCGGGAGCGTTCATGGGACCTTGGCCGATAGATGAAGTCCGACGGGATGTCGTTGAACGACCGCACGCCGAATGAGAATACTCAAGCGTACCCCACACCCAATCATCGGCACCCAAGGAGGCGTTTCTGCGACGTCACGCCACCGTTCGGCTCACGACTGGATCCAGACCGGAACGATTGTGCCGATTGTGCGGGAACGCTGTCATCCTCCACCACGATCCGCGAACTACATCTTCGCGATCAGGTCGATCAACAATTGGCGAACGGCTTGTGGCGAAGCGTTGGGGTTCTTCTTCTTGGCTTGCCCGATCAAGGCTCCAACCGCTTGCTGCTTGCCGCCCTTCACGTCCTCGACAACTTGCGGGTTGGCCGCCAGCAGTTCCTTGCACAGCGATTCCAACGCGTCGTCGTCAACCGCTTCGATGCCCAAAGACTGGGTCGCTTGTTCGATCGACTCGTCATGCGTCAGCAAGTGTTCGAACACATCGCGAGCGCGATTGTTGTCCAGTTTTCCGTCGGCGATCATGCGGATCAACTCGCCAAGCCGTTCGGCTGGAATGGGGAACGCGTCGATGTCGATGCTGCGTTCCTTCATCGTCCGCATCACGTCCTGCATCATCCACGACGAGGTGCGACGGCCATCGCCGCTGGCTCCCACGGCGGTCTCGAAGTATTCGATGACGTCCGGGCCTTGGTTGACGATCACGTCGGCGTCGTAGGGTTTGATGCCGTGCTGAGTCTGTAGTCGCTCTCGCGTCACCGCTGGCAATTCACCCAATGATTCGGAGATTGATTCCACATATTCACGAGGCAGACGCACCGGCAGCAAGTCGGGATCGGGGAAGTATCGGTAGTCGGCCGACTCTTCCTTTTCTCGCTGAGCAAAGGTTTGCTCGGCGGAGTCATCCCAACCGCGAGTGGTCTTGGGAGCATCGTCGATCGTTTGGCGATTCTCTTCCCAATCGACCAGTTGGCGTTGCACTTCGTAGTCGATCGCACGCTGAACATTTCGGAAGCTGTTCAGGTTTTTGATTTCGACGATCGGGGTCGCGATCTTTTTGCCTTCGACGTCGATGTGCAGGTTCACGTTGGCGTCGACCCGCAGACTGCCTTCTTGCATCTCGCAATCAGAAACCTTCAGGTGAGTGAGCAACAACTTCAGTTCGCTGAGGTAAGCCTTGGCCTCATCGGCCGACCGAAGGTCCGGTTGGCTGACGATTTCCAGCAGAGGCGTGCCGCATCGATTGAGGTCGATCTTGGTGTCGCTGATGCCCGACGCTTCGTCGTGCATGCTCTTGCCGGCGTCCTCTTCCAGGTGAGCTCGCACAAGACCGATTCGGCGTTCGGTTTCGCCATCGTCCGTGCTGATTGCCAGGTGCCCGTCGGCGCAGATCGGCAAATCGAACTGGCTGATCTGATAGCCCTTCGGCAAATCGGGATAAAAGTATTGCTTGCGATCCCACTTGGTCAGCGGCGGGATGTCGCAGTTGAGTGCCAATCCGGTTTTGACCGACAACGCGATCGCTTCGCGGTTCATCACGGGAAGGGCACCCGGCATTCCCAAGCAGACCGGGCACACTTGAGTGTTGGGCGGGGCACCAAATTCAGTGGTGCATCCACAAAACAGCTTGGTTTGCGTTTTTAGTTGGACGTGGACTTCCAGCCCGATGATGGTCGTGACGGGATATTTTTGGCAGGCCAAGATCGCGGAGGCAGTCATGCGGTGAGCCGGTGAGTCAGGAAAAACGGAGATTCACCGGCAATATCCCGCATCCATCCCATGGGCTCAATCCCCAGCCGTTTTGACCGCGATCCGAGTCACCCAGTTCGTCAGATCACGAAAATAGGGCCGCGGGTCGGGTTCGAACTCAAACGTGTGAGCCGCTTCGTCGTAGCACGTGCATTCTTTGTCGCTCGCCGCCATCCGATCAAACATTTCGCGTGTTTTCGGGTTGTCGACGATCCGGTCTCGCCCGGCCAAAACCAACCAAGTTGGAGTGCGAATCGTCGGGGCGACTTCCCGGGCGTGCTGGGTCAGCTTTCGGTCTTCCAATGCGAATCGGACGCTGACTTTCCGCAGCGTCAGCGAATCCTTTTGGATGAACGATTGCCAGCGAGCGACTCCGGTGAACAACGCGGGATCCTTCAGCGGAATCGGAACCCGCAATCCGCCAAGGCCCAACCGCGAAAGTCCGCCGAGCAATCGGTACTTGGCTGGCGAAGGGAACTGCGCCGCGTAGATCCCAGGGCAAATCAGTGCCAACCCATCGATCAGATCAGGATGCTCGGCCGCCAACACGGCCGCCAATTTTCCGCCCCAACTGATTCCACCCAGGATCAACGGCACATCGCGCGGTTGAGTTTTCAAAAAGCAAACCAAATCGTCGATCCACTGACGCCAGTCATCGACATCGCCACGACGAAACGGGTTGCCTCCCGAACCGCGTCGGTCCAGGAAGTGGACTTCAAATCCATTTTGAGCCAGAGCATCGCAACTGGCCAAGTACCATCCCGAGTGACTGACGATGCCGTGCAAAAACACCACGCGACCGCGCGGACGAGTCACACTCCAGCGCCGCGACATCAATCGCAGCCGACCGGCACCGTCGAACATCTCGATCTCGCACCGTGGCGATTGCTGCATGCTATTCATTGAGCGTCGACCACAAACGTGCGTTCCGTTTTCGCGTTTTGTTGCAGCCAATCTTCGCGAATTGTGACGCCCAGACCCGGCGAATCGAGTGCCGGTGCCCACCCGCCGTATCGGAGCGTGATGTCCTCCTGCGTTGGCAAAGTGGTCAGCAAGTGTCGATCGTACGAACCTTCGAGGTAGCGAATGTCGCCAACGGAGCTGGCCCAGTGTCGGCCGGCGGCCGAGAGGACACCGGACTCGCCGGGGTGGCACCCGAGTTGGTAACCGAGTCCCGATGCTCGGGCAAACGCGGCCAAGCGGAGGCAACTCAAGAAGCCGCCGCACTTGGAAAGCCGAAGGTTGAACAGGTCGCACGTGCCCCGCTCGATGGCCCGCTTGGCATCCATGCGGCTGGTCAGTGATTCGTCCAGCATGATCGGAACGCCAATCGATTCGCGAAGCGACGCGAGAGCATCGACCTCATCATGAGCCACCGGTTGCTCGATGCAAGTCACACCAAACTCGCGAAGCGGACGCATCTTCTCGATGACTTCCTCGGGACGCCAGGCTTCATTGGCATCCAACCGCAGGTCCACTCCACCGCCGATCCAGCGTCGAATACGAGCGACACGTGACGGGTCGTCTTGCCCGTTCACACCGACTTTGATTTTGCATTGAGCGAACCCATAGGCACGCATTTTAAGAGCGGAGATGCGTTCGCTTTTGGCACCCGAGGATGTGATCGTGGTGGAGTAGCGAACGCGAGGTTGTCTCACATGGATTTCCGCTGCTTCGGCAACGTGCGGCACCACCGCGCTGACAGGTTCGCCGAAGTGTCTGCCAAAGGCATCGAGCAAACTGAGTTCGACCGCGCAGCGCAGTGAATTGGAACCACAGCCACGAGGATCATCGGATTCGTTGTTGAACTGCAATGCATCACAGATTGCGATGACCTCGGGCCAGTTCGATGCGGACTGCATCAACGCGGGATGAAGGTTGGATCGCGAGAGTTGTTGCAAGCATCCTTCGGGCGTTTCTCCGGTCACATAGGGACGCGGGAGGCCTTCGCCCCAGCCGATCGTGCCGTTGGACAACTGGCATCGGATCAGCAGATTGATGCTTTCGGTTCGCGTGAACGAAGCGTGTTTGATTTCGCGTTTGAGCGGCAGCGGAACCAGGAACGCGGTGAGTTCAGTGACTCGCATTTTCTGCCGCCCACTTCAGTGCGTCTTGGATCCCTTCGCGAAAATCGATTCGCGGTTGATAGCCGAGCAAGCGTTTGGCCTTCTCGATGCTGAAGTCCAAATTCAGCGTCATGAACTTCATCGTCGCTCCGGTCAGCAAAGGAGGCTCGTCCGCACCGCGAATTCGGCCGTAGGTTTCAAGGACCGGGCGAGCGACTTTGGCGAACCACAGCGGAACACGTTTGGGAGGTGGAAGCTCAAGGAAGTCCGCCACCGCGCCGAGGAATTCCGCTCGCGTGACCAACCGCTCGTCTCGCAAATTGAAGGTCTCACCCACCGCCGCGTCGTGGTCGATGCACAGGAACAATCCGTCGATGAGGTTGTCGATGTTGGTGTTGTTGAGCACTCGCTGGCCGTCGCCGATCATCCGGATCGAACCGTTTCGGAATCGCTGCATCAGCCTTGGCAAAATCCGTCGATCGCCTTCGCCATAAGTGAATCCGGGCCGAGCGATCACGGTTGGCATGCCATCTTTTTCATGAGCGACATTCACGAGTCCTTCCGCGAGTGCTTTCGTGTGGGTGTAGCCATCGAAACCGTGAAGGTCGACGGGCGTGGTTTCATCGGTGCCGAAGTGGTGCTTGGCTTGGTAGACACCGAGTGCACTGAGGTGAACGAGCCGACGCAATCGGTCCGAGCCTGATGCAAAACGCAGCAGGTCTTCGACCGCGTCCAAGTTGATTGCTCGGTAGGTCGACACCGGCCCCCAATCGCCCACATGAGCTGCGGTGTGAACGATCACGTCGCTCTTGCGAATCGCGTTCTGGTACGCGGCGTTGGGATCGGTCAAATCCGATTCGACCCACTCCACATCGCAGCCATCCAGAACCGAACGATCCGATCCCGATCTCACCACCGCCCGCACGTGGTGACCCGCGGCCGCCGCACGTCTCACCACCGGGGCACCGATCATGCCCGTCGCTCCGGTCACCAGTATGCTTTCGGGATGGGGCATGGTTGCAAAAGAATGGTTGTTTGCGGAAGCGATGGTGGGGAAATCTTCGGAACTGTGTGGTTTTACCAGCGTCCAAGGTCAACGAAAACGCAAGCCTAATCATGGCGCACGTCGTGGGAACCCACCCTGCTCCATCGAAACCACTATCTTCACCAGTATCCCGCGATTGAAGGGCGAAAGTCTGGCGGGCCGTTTCTCGTTGAAATCGTCTTGCCACCGAAAATGAGTGAGGGCGATAGCCAACGATGGAGACAACGAACCATGCGATACGATCGTAGCTTGGGCACTCCTGCCCGAGATTCATTGCATCGTGTTTTGGACACACGTGCCCGGGGTGACTTGGACGGGCAAAAGTGCCCATCCTACGGAGATGTTCGATGAGCGAACCATTCAATCTTGATGCGCCGCCGGGGTTTCGAGGGCTTGATCCCGACAAACCTCTTCGCAAATACATTCGCCACCTCCCTCACTGGCGACAAGATGGAGCCACCTACGCCGTTACGTTTCGACTTGCCGATTCACTGCCCCAAGCGAAGCTCGAAATGCTAGCGTCTATGCGCCGCGAGTGGGAAGCGAAGTTTCCTGAACCGAGGTCCGAGAAAGCTTGGCAACGGTACGCGCGAACCGTCACCAGTCGCGTCAACGAGTGGCTCGATCAAGGTTCCGGGGAATGTCATTTTTCCAATTCGCATTTCGCGAATGAATTGGCGCGAGCCATCCTGCATTTCCAAAACGAACAATATCACGTGGCAAGCTATGTCGTGATGCCGAATCACTGCCATTTGATTGTGCGTCCGTTTAGTGCCTTTGAACTGGAGGATCTGTTGAGGGCGATCAAGGGTGTGACTTCACGGTTTGTCAATCGTGAGTTGGGGCGCATAGGTGAGTTGTGGCAACAAGAGAGTTTTGATCGAATCATTCGAGATGAAGAGCATCTCTACAACGCGATCCAGTACATCGGCAACAACCCGTTGAATGTCGGATTGCCTGAATCGCAATGGTTTCGTTGGGTCGATCCAGAATGGGAATCGCTCCAATGGGGATTCCGCGAAGCATAAAGTAGGATGGGCACTCTTGCCCGTCCGTCGGAGTGATGTCGTCCGTCAGAGTATTCTCGGGCAAGAGTGCCCAAGCTACGTGACGGGTAGGAGTGCACGGGGTGGCTTGGACGGGCAGGAGTGCCCATCCTACGTGGCGGCCAACCATGGCTGGCTCTCTCATCCGAAGATGATTTCGAACGTGAAATCATTGGCGAGATGACTCACTGAAGTCGCAGGAATTTTCCGGTGGCGGATTCGGGGCAGGCGGCGATGGTTTCTGGCGGGCCTTCGGCGATCAGGTGGCCGCCTTGTGAGCCGCCGCCGGGGCCAAGATCGAGCAGCCAGTCGCAGGCGGCCAGCAGATCGGATTGGTGTTCGATGACCAGCACTGTGTTGCCGGCTTCGACCAAGCGATCGAGCACGACGAGCAGTCGCTGCACATCAGCAAAGTGCAATCCAGTCGTGGGTTCGTCGAGCACGTAAAACGTTTTGCCGGTTGCCGGTCGCGCGAGCTCCGTGGCCAATTTAATCCGTTGGGCTTCGCCACCGCTGAGCGTGGTGCTGGATTGCCCCAGCGTCACATAACCCAGTCCAACGTCGACGAGCGACGTCAGCAGGTGATGGACTTTGGGCACGTTTTCGAAGAACTCTTGGGCCGCGTCGATGGTCATGCCGAGCACGTCCGCGATCGTCGCTCCCTTGAATCGGACTTGCAGCGTTTGGCGGTTGAAACGTTTGCCGCCGCAGCGTGAACACTCGATGAGCAAGTCGCTGAGGAAATTCATCTCGATGCGTTCAAAGCCGTTGCCTTTGCACACGTCGCAGCGACCGGCCGGACTGTTGAAGCTGAAACGATTCGCGGCGAACCCGAGCGTCTTGGCTTCTCGCGTGCTCGCGTAGACTTGCCGAATCGGGTCCATGACACCAGCGTAAGTGGCGGGGCAACTTCGCGTCGTTCGGCCGATGGGTGTTTGGTCGATGGGGACCAGTTTGTCGATGTGCTGAGCGCCGGTCAGCCGTTTGTGGGGGCCGGGTTGGTCGGCGACCAATTCCAGCTTCGCAGCCAGAGCTGGGTAGAGCGTGTCAACAATCAGCGAGCTCTTGCCGCTGCCGGAAACGCCGCTGACCCCGACCAAGCATCCCAGCGGGATTTTTGCGGTGACATTTTGCAAGTTGTTCAGCGTCGCGCCGCTGAGGGTCAACTGATGTGATTTGCGAGGGGTGCGTCTTGGCCGGTCCAGTCCAATCTTCGAGCGTCCGGACAGGTAGGCTCCCGTTGGGCTGGATTCATCGTCGGCGACTTCTGCCGCGGTGCCTTGGCTGACCAACCGGCCGCCGTGCCGTCCTGCGCCGGGGCCGATGTCGATCACATGGTCCGCGGCTTGGATGGTGTCCTCGTCGTGTTCGACAATCACGATGGTGTTGCCGGCGGTTTGCAATTCCTTGATCGCCGCGAGCAACCGGTGGTGGTCAGCGGGATGCAGTCCAATCGAAGGTTCGTCCAGGACGTAGCAGACGCCGACCAGGCCGCTGCCGATGCTGGTGGCCAGACGGACACGTTGCATTTCGCCGCCGCTGAGCGTTTCCGCTGAACGGTCCAGCATCAGGTAGTCGACACCAACACGGCGCAAGAAATCGATGCGGCGAACGACTTCGGATTGAATCGGTGCGGCAACTTTTTGTTGCAAAGCGTCGAGCGGTCGGGCAACGTTTTCCATCCACGACTGGGCGTCCGGCAACGGCATCCGGCACAGGGCGTCGATGGAAACGTCGTGAATCGTGACGGCGAGCGATTCCGCTTTCAATCGACCACCTTCGCAAGTCGAACAGGTCACCATGTGCGATTTGTCACCGCGGACGGCAACTTTGCCGAGGCCTTGGCAAGTCGGGCAGGCACCGTAGGGACTGTTGAAACTGAACGTTCGCGGTTCCAGTTCCTCAAAACTTTCACCACACTCCAAACAAGTCATCGAAGTGCTGAACAGTTTGGTTTCCGGTTCGCCGTCCCCGCGATCGATCAAGGCCGAACACATTCCACCCGCAAGTCGCAGTGCCAACCGAGTTGACTCATCCAGACGAGCGTCCACTCCGTCTTTGATGATCAGCCGATCGACGATGGCTTCGATGGTGTGATTTTTTCGAACCGCCAGCGGCGGCACATCCTCGAGCAGATACATCTCGCCATCGACGCGAGCACGGACCAAACCGTGGCCGGCGATTTGCTCGAGCACATCCGCGTGAGCCCCTTTGCGGCCGCGAACCATGGGGCTCATCAAAGTCAGCTTGGTGCGATCGGGCAACGCCGCCAATGTCGCGACGATGCGATCAGGTGTTTGCGTGCTGATCGTGCTGCCGCAGGCGACGCAGTGAGGAACACCGACTCGCGCGTACAGCAGACGCAGGTAGTCGTAGATCTCGGTGATCGTGGCGACGGTGCTGCGAGCCGAATGCGAACCGCTTTTTTGATCGATCGATAGTGTCGGTGCCAAGCCGTCGATCCAGTCCACATCGGGACGTGGGATGGCGTCGAGGTATTGCCGGGCGTAAGTCGACAAACTGTCGATGTATTGCCGCTGGCCTTCGGCGAACAGAGTGTCAAACGCGAGCGAGCTTTTGCCGCTACCGGAGACTCCCGAGATGACCGTGATCGCGTCGCGAGGGATGTCGACGTCGAGGTTGCGAAGGTTGTGAACCCGGGCACCTCGAATGCGAATCAAGTTGTCCGTGGACGGCGAAATCATGCCCGCGTCATCTCGATCAAAGTCATCACCATGGTCAGTCCGTTGAGCACGAAGTGAACGATGATCGGCGGAATCAGCGAACCAGTTTGGCGATACAAATAGCCAAGCCCGAGTGACAAGAAGAACAATGGGATGGGCGCGAGGCCCTGTCCCCAGTGCAGCAACGCAAACACAAGGCTGGCAACGAAGACGGGCCAGATTGCAGTGGGAGTCCAATCATTGGAATCCGTCTGCATTGCCGTGGGCACTGTTATTGCAAGCGGTTCGGTGCCCGCGGCAGTCCCCGGAGCCATGTAGGCAGCTTCGGTGATGGTTTTCGCTTCACGCTGAGGTTCAAACGTGGGGTCACTATCCGGTGTCTCAATGGAGGCGGCTGACTGCTCAAACGATTGTCGCACCATCGAGAGACGCCAGTCGGCCAAGCGTTGCAGGCCGCCCTGCAGCAAGCCGCGGATCCAGAATTCTTCGACGATCGGGGTCACCAATGCAGTCGTTACGAACAGCAATGCGAACACGGCGTAGTTTGGGCCCGTCTCGGATTCGTCCGGTTGAAGTGCGTCCAAAACGGGATGCGAGTATTCCTGCATGAGCGACACCGCAGTCATGATTAACATCGTCGGTGGAAGGATCATCAACGCGGATCGAAACCCGAGACCGATGTCGCCGCGTTGCGGAATCAAACCGATTCGAGAAATGGCGCTGCGATGATTCAGGCACAGGATCATCAACGTGATCACCGTGGCAGTTAGCATCCCCAACGTACTCAGTGTGAGTTGCGGCACGGACAACGCCGGCGATTCTGCCGCCACGCTTTCTTCGGCGGCGTTCGGGGCAGCTTCGTCGGGTTCGCTAATCTGATCAGGGGTTTCCGCGATCGGATCGGTCGCAACCAACGGTTCCGTTTCGGGATCCGATGAGTCTGCGGTTGCGTGTGCCGCCGGTTTTTCAATCCACCCCACGGCTTGAAAGGCACCCTGCAGCAACGAGGAGCTGAAGATCAACGCGCCAATGAATACCACAAAATAGAGTACCGACCAAAAAGGCAGGTGACGCGGCCGGACTGGGATAAAGGCCTTCGGGCCGAATGGACGTTTGCCTCGATACAACAAACGGATCCATTGCGACAGTGAAGTCGCGAATGCGAATATGATCAGGATCGACAAAATCGACAAAGCAATCTCAGGCGGTCCAAGCTCAACCACCTCGGCCGACTCACTTGCCACTTCACTCGCGGTCGTCAAATCCGTTGAGTCCGCCGGTGCGGTGGCATCGCCTTGAGCCAAGAGTGAACATGCCCATTGCGATGCTGTGTGGAACCCGAAACTCATTGGGTCGGGAGCTCGCTGGAGACGGTGCGAAGCTGGGCGTCATCTCGTGACGAAGCACTACTCTTGGTCGTTGCGACGTGATTGGTGTGCGAGATGTTGTCAGTGGGCATGGCTTGTGAGGAATCTGGATTGGCGGTGGCAGCTTCGGGTTCCGCGGGAACTTCCAACCCCGCGTCGGACTGCATCACGCGTGCTGCGATCAATGTGTAATCGACACCGGAGTAGACCGTCAGCGCGATGGCTGCCCACAGCAATCCCCACGATGCCCAAGCCAACCACATGGGAACGGGGGTGACAATGTAAGTTAGCAACACGGCAACCACGGCCGCACACTGCAGGACCATCTTCCATTTGCCCAGCCAACTGGCCGAGAAGTCGCCGCCGGCACCTTCGATGATGCCACGCAGACTAGTGACCAGCAATTCGCGAGCGACAACGATCGTGGCCATCCAAGAAGCAACTGGGCTGTCCGGGACCGCCACCAAAGCGATGAACGAGCCGCAAATGATGATCTTGTCGACGAACGGGTCGAAGATCCGTCCAAGTTTGGTGACTTGTCCGTATTTGCGAGCCCAATAACCGTCCATCCAATCCGTCGAGGCCGCGATCAAGAAAACGATCATGGCAGCCAAGTGCATTCCCAACGGGATCAACGCCATCACCGCGATCGCCAACACAAAACGTGCCGACGTCAGTGCGTTGGGGACGTTGTAGATCGAAGGACCAGCCATGAGGCGACCAAAATCAAAGGGGACAAATAAGCAAGTGGTGATTGGTTCTAAGTCGCCGCGGCAACCAAATCGTAACCTTGGGAAGCAACGATCTCGCACGGTCGAATTTGGCCGATTTCCACCGGCGAGTCTGGATCCACTTGCGAGACATAGATCAGACCATCGACATCGGGTGCTTCGCTTCGGGTGCGACCGATGAAGACGCCTTCCTGTTCAGGCATCTCTGCGTCGATCAAAACCTCTTCGATTCCACCGACGCGAGAGTCATTCCAATCAAACGCGATTTGTTGTTGCAGTTCCATCAAGTCATCGCGGCGTCGCGCGGCCACCTCGGGATCGACACGGTTGGGCAATCTCGCGGCCGGAGTGTCTTCTTCGATGCTGTAAATGAACACGCCCAGGTTTTCAAATCGAGATTCCTTGACGAAATCCATCAGCTCGACGAAATCCTCTTCGGTCTCGCCGGGGAATCCCGTGATCATTGTCGTTCGCATCACCAACGAATCAATTCGCGAGCGAAGCTTTTGGACGATGTCGGTTTGCAGTGCGCGTGTGGTTTTGCGAGCCATGCGTTTCAGCATTTTGTCGCTGGCGTGCTGCAGTGGCATGTCGATGTACGGCACGATTCGCTTGGCCGATGCCAATGTGTCGATCAGAGCGTTGTCGATGTACATCGGGTAAAAGTACATGAGCCGAATCCAATCGATCGATTCAATTTTGTCGAGCTCTTTCAACAGCTGATTCAGGCGAGGTTCGCCGTAACGATCCATGCCGTAGTAGGTCGTGTCCTGTGCCACGATGACGACTTCGCGAACGCCGCTGTCACCCAAACGTTTGGCTTCGTCGATGATTTGTTCGATTGGTTTGCTGAAGTGCTTGCCGCGCATCTTTGGAATTGCGCAGAACGTGCACAGTCGATCGCAGCCTTCGCTGATTTTCAGATAGGCGAAGTGACGCGGGGTGACAGCCGAACGCATCGCATCGCTAAGCGGATTGACCGCGGCGGGTTTGAAAATCGTGCGTTGTTCTTGCAGTCCCGAATAGAGTTCATCGACAACCGAAACGATGTCGTTGCGACCGAAGACGCCGACCAAGGCATCGATGTCAGGTCGAGCCTGCAGCAGCTTGTCTTGTTGTCGTTCGGCCAAGCATCCCGTGACGACAACGTTGCGTAGTTTGCCGTCGCGTTTGAGTGCCAGCATTTCATCGATCGCGGCCATGGACTCATCACGAGCCGAGTCGATGAACCCGCAAGTGTTGACCACGACAAAGTCGGCTCCGTCGACCGAATCGACCATCCGGTAACCGTCGGCGTCGAGGCGACCAAGCATTTGCTCGGTGTCGACGAGGTTCTTCGGGCACCCCAGCGAAACGACCGCGTACCGCCCCCGCGGTTTGCCCGTTTCCGGATCGATCATCGGGTCGATTCCCGGTGTAGCGACCGTCACGTTGTTCTGCGGGAGAATGGGAAGTTGCATCAAACGAAATCAGGATCGAGGGTGGAGAAGCAAAATGCCGCCAAAATCAATTCGCAGGATAATTCGAGCGTTTTCATGGCAAGTCCTTCATTAGAACACAAACCGGCGTTTTCGCAATTTGCAAACGCTGCCATTCGCCGGCGGCGGAAGTCGGCCGAAACGGAATGCTGCGGCGTCTTCTGATCCAGAGCCCAAGTCCGGGTGGCGCACTCGCGAAAAGTGGTGAAGTCGTAAAAAACGGCTCCCTTGCGTGAATTAGTCGGCAAATTCACAATCGTCAGCCCGATTGATTTTTTCCACCTTCGCAAGTGCATTTGCCGTGACCGATACGCCTTCCAACGCTGACGACCTTGATTTGACCGACCCGCACGCGGCTCGTCGGCACAAACTGGAAGAAATCACCGCGAAAGGCATCGATCCGTGGGGCCAGCGTTTCGACGACCGTTTGTTGGTCAGCGAGTGCCGCGACCGCATTCCACAGATCCAGTGGCAACAAAAGGACGGTGAAACGATCGCCCTGCCCGATGTCGAAAGCGAAGAAGTCGACTACCGCCAATGGAAAGCCGACAACGGCCCAGGCGAGGAAATCGGCCCGATCGTTCGCGTTGCCGGGCGAATCTTGCTGGCCCGGCCGACCGGCAAGTTGATCTTCATGAACATTCGCGACTGGACCGGTGACATCCAGATCTTTGTTGGCAAGAAGCAAGTCGGCGACGAGAACTTTGATCTGGCCAAGCTGTTTGACTTGGGGGATCTGATCGGTGTTCAAGGTCGACTGGGCCGCACCAACACGGGCGAGCTGACCGTGTTCGCGGAAGAACTGATCTTGCTGACGAAGATGTTGGAAGTCCCGCCGGAAAAGCACGCCGGGATGACCAATCAAGACCTGCGTCAACGCATGCGGTATGCCGACTTGGCGTTCAACGATGGCGTGATGCAGACGTTCCTCGATCGTACCAAGATCATCAAAAGCATTCGCTCAACGCTGGACGACCAAGGGTTCTGCGAAGTCGAAGGCCCGACGCTGCACACCGTTCCCGGTGGTGCCGCTGCTCGTCCGTTCGAAACGCATCACAACGCTTTGGACATGAAGCTGACCATGCGGATCGCGTTGGAACTGCACCTCAAGCGATTGATGGTCGGTGGGATGGAACGCGTTTACGAACTGGGACGCGTCTATCGCAATGAAGGCTTGTCGCCACGGCACAACCCTGAGTTCACGATGCTGGAAACCTATCAGGCGTACGGCAATTACGAATCCATGATGGATCTGACGGAGAAGATCATCTGCGACGCGATCGAAAAGATCGGCGGTGGATTCAAACGTGAATACAACGGCACCATGTTGGACTTCACGCCGCCGTTCCAGCGTGCGACGTACGCGGAATTGTTCCAGAAGGCCACCGGCATCGATCCCGCTGACGAAGACGCGGTCAAGGAATACGCCAAGGGGCTGAAGCTGACCATCGATGGCAAGCACCCCGATGTGATCCGCAACGAGATCTTTGAAGAGAAGGTTGAGGATTCACTGCAAGGCCCGATCTTCGTGACGGATTATCCGGCCAGCATTTGCCCGTTGACCAAACGCAAGAAGGACAATCCCGAAATCGCCGAGCGTTTCGAGATGTTCATTTGCGGAATGGAATTGGCCAACGCCTACACCGAACTGAACGATCCCGATCTGCAGGAAGAGTTGTTCAAGACTCAACTCGAAGGTCAGGACGACGAAGATTCGATGGCCAAGATGGACCACGACTTCGTCCGCGCGTTGCGTTACGGCATGCCGCCCGCTGGTGGACTAGGGATCGGCATCGACCGCTTGGTGATGGTTTTGACGAACCAAAAATCCATCCGCGACGTGATCCTGTTCCCCGTACTTCGTCCTGAGTGACCCGCGGTGTGGCCCCAAAGCCTCATGGTTTCGGGGCGACCGTGCCTTACCGGATCATCGGTGTCACACTGAATCAAAACAGTGTGATTAAAACAGTGTGTAGATAAACGGTGCCGCGCCGCTGCTGGCCATGATGCTGAGCAAGCCCACCAGCAACAGCGATCCGATCAGAGGGATCATCCACCACTTCTTGTTCTCGCGCAGGAACATCACGAATTCTTGCAGCAGGCCAATGTCCTGCTGTTCCGATTCGCGTTCGAAATCGCTGGGAGGCGTTGGCTCGGTGGGCGTTTTTGGATCGGACATAGGGAAGCTAAAACTGCTTGAAGTATTGGTCAGGTGTGGGCGTTGATTCGCGGTCGTTCCAGTTGCTGGAGCGGCCTTCTTGTTTCAGATTCAGTGGGTCGTGCCCGGTCGCTCTCAAAATCAAAGCGATGGGAGTCAGAACGACAAAGTAGATCGTTCCAAACAGCAGATGGCCAACACAAAAGGCGATCGGGTATGTCGCGTATTGCCAGCCGCGAATGATGGGTTGTTGGGAAGCGGTCCAAGCATAGTAGACGGCCGCTACGGCGAGTCCCGCGATCAGCAAAACGAGATTGAGCCATTGCCCAAAGTCGCTCAGCAAAAACGAAGCGAAGATAAGGAGTAGGCCCAGCGACAGCCCAAACCAGCGACGCATCGACGGTGATGGAGGAGCATTGAGATCGATTAGTGGCATGATGGATTAATCAATCGGGAGCCAGATTGGACAGGTAGGTTTGACTGGAGGCGACCGCACTCTCGGGCTGTTCCTCGCGGAGCATCAAATGATTGCCCACGACCAAGACATCCATTTGGGTCGCCATGAAGCAACGGTAGGCGTCCGCCGCCGTTCGCACGATGGGTTCCCCTCGCACGTTGAAGCTGGTGTTGATCAGTGCCGGACAACCAGTTTGCTCGTGGAACTCTTTGAGCAAGGAATGGAATCGAGGCTGGCGATTTTCGCTGACGGTCTGAACTCGAGCCGAATAATCGAGATGCGTGATGGCGGGCAAGTCACTTCTGACTTGGCGAACGCGTTCGATGCCATCGACGGGAGCGGTCGGCTCTTTCCTTCGAGATGGCAAGACATCAAACGTGAACAGCATGTAGGGACTGGATGAATCCTTTTTCATCTCGAAGCAATCACCAGCGCATTCTTCCAAAACCGAAGGAGCAAATGGCCGGAAAGATTCGCGGTATTTGATCTTCAGGTTCATGGTCGACTGCATCTCTGTGTTGCGAGGGTCGCCCAAGATGCTGCGGTTGCCAAGCGATCGCGGGCCAAACTCCATGCGTCCCTGGACCCAGCCGACCACCTTTCCTTCTGCCAACAACCCTGCGACACGTTGGTCGAGTTCCGCCACATGATCGAATGTCTGAACAACGGCACCTGACCGTATCAAGGCATCGAGTTCATTCGATTCGTCGATCGTTGGACCCAGCAGCGATCCGTGTTGGGCGTCCTGAGGATTCGCCGTTCGCGAGTTTCCTAGCAGTCGGTGCCATATCAGCCAGGCGACTCCGAGAGCGCCGCCGGCGTCTCCGGCCGCTGGTTGAACCCAGATGTTTGCGAAAGGTCCCTCTCGCAACAGTCGTCCATTCGAAACGCAGTTAAGAGCGACACCACCCGCTAGGCAAAGCGAATCACTTCCGGTTTGACGGTGAACATGAGAGGCGAGCTTGAGGATCACTTCTTCCGTGACGACTTGGATGCTTGCCGCGATATCCATGTCGACTTGTCTGACCAGTGACTCTGGATCACGGCGAGAGATACCAAGCAAGCGTTCCAGCTTTTTGCCTGTCATTCGAAGTGTATGAGCGAACGTGAAGTAGTTCATGTTCAGCTCATAGCTTCCGTCTTCGTTCACGCGAATCAATTCTTTGCGAATGACATCGGCAAACGTCGGTTCGCCATAAGGGGCGAGCCCCATCAATTTGTATTCGCCGGAATTGACTCGGAAGCCACAAAAGTAGGTGAAGGCTGAATAGAGCAAGCCAAGTGAGTGTGGGAACCGGATGTCTTGTTTCAGTTCGAGCTTTTCGCGATTCCCAATTCCCCAACTGGTCGTGGTCCATTCGCCAACACCATCCACCGTCAGGATTGCCGCTTCATCAAACGGGCTGGGATAGAAGGCACTCGCCGCGTGTGATTCGTGGTGTTCGCAGAAAACGATTCGCCGTTTGGTTCGGCCACCAAGGTGCCTGCGGATTTCGCGAGGAATGTGCAGCTTGAGTTGCAACCATGGCGGCATCGCGCGCGAAAAGGATGCGTATCCACGTGGAGCGTATGCCAAGTAGGTTTCCAGCAACCTTTCAAACTTCAGCAACGGCTTTTCGTAGAACCCGACGTAGTCGATGTCTGAGACGCTGGCACCGATCGAGTCCAGGCATCCAGCCAATGCCTCGCTGGGGAACGCCGCGTCGTGCTTCTTTCTCGTGAAGCGTTCTTCGCTCGCAGCTGCGACCACAACGCCATCGTTGATCAAGGCGACGGCAGAATCGTGATAGAAGGCAGAGACGCCAAGGATGAGTGTCATGGCAGCAGTTTAGTTAGACCTTCCGTCCAGACAACTGGCCGCTGCCGCGAACCCTTTTGTTCGACGGTCAATGCAAGTTGAGCTCGAGTGGTGAAATGTTTCGATGTCTTGCCGAATCGAAGGACGTAGGCAACGACTGATTTGCAACCAGCCAAGTGTTGCTATCGAAGGATAAAGAAATGATATCAAAACCACCGCAGCAGCTTTGCGGTCACCAGCAGAGCCTGGGGATTTGCCGTGCTTCAATCCCTACGATCCACAGAGATTGACATGGGTGCCGGCGATTCGGAATCACTTGCACTCGAATCCGCGAGGTCTATCAAACCGTGTACCAAAATTGTGTCGACGACGCGCAGTTTCATGCGCATTCATTGCTTGACGTGTAAGGCAATGCGTCTGATCAAGGGGCACAGTTCGAAGAGCAACGAACATGGTTTTAGATGTGGATTCCGAGGCGTCTCTTTCGCTTGCGCAGATTAGCGGAGTCGAAGGGGGAAGCTTTCAGGCTGATTGGTTGATTCTGTGCGCGGTGATCGTGCTGCTAATGCAGGCCGGGTTCATGTGTCTCGAATCAGGGTTGGTTCGAGAGAAAAACTCAATCAACGTCGCGGTGAAGAACCTAGCGGACCTGATGATTTCGGTTGCTTCGTTCTGGACCATCGGTTTCTCTGTCATGTTTGGGGCCACCGTCTTCGGTCTGTTCGGTGTTGGGCAGTTGATGCCCAATTTCGGCGTTTCGGATTCATTGGCTGCTTTTTTTGTTTTCCAAGCTGTCTTCTGTGGTACCGCGACGACGATTGTGTCAGGCGCAGTCGCTGAGCGAATGCGTTTTCACGGGTACCTGGTTTCCTGTGTTTGTGTCTCTGCTTTGATCTATCCGGTCGTCGGACATTGGGTTTGGGCGAGCGGGGCCAATGGGATGTCGATCGGTTGGCTGGAGGGTCTGGGGTTTCGAGATTTTGCGGGCAGCACCGTTGTGCATAGCGTCGGCGGTTGGGCGGCTCTTGCCGGCTGCATCGTTCTCGGTCCTCGCTTGGGTCGTTTTCGCAAGGATGGTCGCGTTCGGGATATTCAGCCCAGCAACCTCACTCTCGCGTACCTTGGAACGTTCATCCTCTTTTTTGGCTGGTTTGGGTTCAACTGCGGAAGCACTCTCAAAGCCACCGGAGAGATCGCTCCCATTGCAATCAATACCCTGCTGGGCGGTTGCTTCGGTGGTTTGTCTTCGATCCTCGTCTCGTCTCTTCGCACCGGGATCCCAGATCCGCGTTCCATTGCAAATGGTTTGCTAGGTGGCTTGGTTGGAATCACCGCATCCGGAAGCATGATCGACCCCAGAGCGGCGGCGCTAATCGGTGCGATCGCCGGAGTGGTGGCGGTCTATTCGGATGAATGGTTGGTGCGTCTACGCATTGACGATGCGGTGGGCGCGATCTCCGTGCATGGATTTTGTGGTGCTTGGGGAACGATCGCCTTTGCACTGTTCATTCGAACTGATGAACTTGCCCCAGGAATGTCGCGTTGGGAATTCTTGGCTGTTCAGGTATTTGGCGTTGTCGTGACGTTTGGGTTTGTCTTTGGTGGAGTTTTCGTACTGCTTCGGGGCTTGGGAAGGTTCATTCAACTTCGAGTCGACCCTGAACCTGAGCGACTAGGCCTCAACGTTGCGGAGCACAATGCATCCAGTCGTCTATTGGATTTGGCTGTCAGTATGGATGCCGCGGCGAGAATGAGAAAGCTCGAACCAAGCTGCAAAGTTCGGTCAGAATACGGCACTGCGATCGGTGATCTCATTGATAGCTATAATCAGATGATCGACCACATTTGCGAAGATCAGACCGCTTTGGCAGAAGCGACGAAGCGTGCCGAGGCCCTCACCGCGATTTTGGATGATTCGCCAAACGAGATCGCCATCGTCCACGCTGACACTGGGCAGGTTCTCAGTCTCAACCGAGGTGCCCGTGTCAATTTGCAGCGGGATGAAGATGAGTTCTCGGAATTGACATTTGATTGCCTTTTCAACACCGAGTTTGGCGAACTTCAGAAGTTCCGGCTCTCCGCGTTTGATGATGAAGCTGGTTTCACCCAGCAGCTAGCAACAGCGGTTCGAAAAGACGGGACAACCTACCCCGCATCGATCTGCGTGCAGCACGCTGAGTTCTTGGGGTATCAAGTGCTCGTCGTATTGACCGTCGACATGACCAGTCAAGTCGAGTTGAAAGAGCGTTTGCATGCCGCGGAAAAAATGGAAGCCGTTGGGCAGTTGGCAGCCGGGATTGCGCACGAAATCAACACGCCGCTTCAGTGTATGTCTGGCAACGTTGAGTTTCTGCAGTCAGTCCAACAGAACCTGCAGGACACACTGAGGCTGGTTGCTGAGGGCGTTTCCGATGAGCAGGCTTTGCATGACATCAGTGAGAAGCTCAGCAGTGATCGATGGTCGCGGTTGTTGGGCGAGAGCGATGCCGCGATCGAGGACACTCAAAAATCAATCGGTCGTGTCGTTCAGATCATCGGGGCAATGCGAGTGCTATCGCATCCAGGTCAGGCTGGCAAAACGGACACGAGCATCAATGGAATCCTTCGTGATTCCGCCGCGATCTCGCGAGGAAGGTGGAAGTACGCTGCCCAAATGGACTTTGATCTATGCGATTCAGAGCCCAGCGTTGCTTGTCACGCCAACGAGTTATCGCAGGTTTTCTGCAACCTGTTTGTTAACGCGGCAGATTCAATCGAGGAAAAAAACGAAAAGGTTCCGGAAGCCGGCCTGGGAAGCATCTTCGTGAGTTCATCGATCGAACAAGATGGCGTTTTGATCAAAGTGAGGGATAGTGGCGTTGGCATGTCAGAATCAGTTCGACGCCGTTGCTTTGAACAGTTCTACACCACCAAACCCGTTGGAAAAGGCACCGGCCAAGGTCTGTCAATCGCGTATCAAATCATCGTCGGTAGGCACGGTGGGAACATCGAGATCACATCCGAAGAGGGCGTTGGTACCGAGTTTCAAATCTGGATACCAATGCACGCTCCTGATGACGCTTGCGATGGGGCGACGAAGACAAATGCCGGGCAAACCAATGACGCAACGAGTCTTGCAGCTGTTTAGTCTGCCCTGGAATGGGTGCTTGGCCGTTGGCCTGTGCGAAACGAGGAATTGGCGTTGATCGCGACCAGCTGCCTATCGCAACCGGTCTTTTCGCAGGCTGCCGGTATGGATGCATCACTGTCTGGATGCATCACTGTCTGCAAATCAGCCGTTGTGTTGTTCCAGACGGCGAGCGATCTCATCTTTGACCGCGTTTGCATCGGCCGGCAAGTGGACCGCCGGGTTGGCGTGTTTGCTGTCGATGCCTTCGAGTGTGGACTCGTGATAGCCGACTTTGAAATCGGTGAACTTCAGCCCGTGTGCGGTGCTGATGACAACGGTCTTGTCCTTCGATGAGATCTCGCCGCGATCGATCAGTTTCTTCAGCACGGCCAAGGCGACGCCGGTGTGAGGGCAAGTGAACATGCCGGTCAGGTCAGCGGACGCGGACGCTTCGGCCAACTCGTTCTCGGAAGCTTGTTCAACAATGCCATTGGTTTCTTGGACGGCTTTGACCGCTTTGGCGTAACTGACCGGATCACCGATGCGGATCGCATTGGCGAGAGTGTCCTGAGCGGTGACGCTGACCTTTTCCGCAAAGCCGTTCTTGTAAGCGGTGTAGAACGGGTTGGCTCGTTCGGTTTGGGCGGCGACCAATCGAGGCATGCGGTTGATCAGTCCCAAGTCCATCATCAGCTTGAATCCCTTGTAGAGAGCGCTGATGTTTCCGAGGTTGCCAACTGGGATGATGATCCAGTCCGGCACTTCCCATTCGAATTGGCGAACCATTTCGATGCCGACCGTTTTCTGTCCTTCGATGCGAAGGCTGTTCATCGAGTTGGCGAGGTAGATCGAATTGTCCTTCGTGACTTCTTGGACGATTTTCATGCATCCGTCGAAGTCCGTATCGAGAGCTAGCACGTGAGCGCCATTGGCGACCGGCTGGATCAACTGAGCCGTGCTGACTTTTCCAGCCGGCAAGAAGATCACCGCGGGGATACCGGCGTAGGCGGCGTAGGCGGCTAATGCCGCGCTGGTGTCACCGGTGCTGGCACAGGCGACAGCTTTGACGCTGCTGCCCTGAGCCATCATTTGTTTGACGACGCTGACCAAGACGGTCATGCCCAGGTCTTTGAAGCTGCCCGTGTGGCTGTTGCCGCAGAGTTTGATCCACAGATCCGGCACGCCGAGTTGGGCGCCGAGTCGCTCGGCCCAGAAGAGGTTTGTGTTTCCTTCGAACATGCTGACGACATTTTCGTCTGCCAGCGAAGGAACGACCCACTCTCGCATGCCCCAAACACCGCTGCCAAACGGCCATTTTGAGGTGCTGGCACGGGAGTCGAAAAGCTGTTGCCACTGATAGGCATTCTTCTTTTTCAGCGGTTCTCGCTCGTGATAGACCTCCAACAGACTGCCGCAGGTTGGGCAGGTGTAGATCACATCAAAGATCGAGTGTTTCGCACTGCAGCCTGAAATGCAGCGGAAATAGGTGGTTTGGTGATCCACGTCCGGTTTGGACTCGACGGCGAGAGACATGAGGAGATCCTGGTGCGATGGGAATAGGGGCCGATATTATGGTCACAGCCCACTCACAGGCAAAGGGCGAACCAAAAGTGGCTTGAACTGGGTTTGTCGGCCAGTTTTGGGTCGCTTCGCCAGCATTCCGTCCGAGTGACGGTCCCGCCGCCAACCAGGCTCAGCGGACCCCGTAATATGGGACGCCGTAATACCGTGGCACGGTGTAGTAGGTACCGGTTCCGAACTGCACTCCGCCCGCGGGGCCGATCTGCAGTCCGGTTCCACTGACGGTTCCGGGGACAAAACCGTAGCCGTAACTGCGGTAGCCGTACCCATATCCGCCGTATCCGTATCCACCATAGCCGCGACGAAAGCCATAACGACGTGGGGTGTTGTAGTAATAGTTCGTCACCGACCCGCGATTGGCGTTGCTCGTGCTAACGGTGGGGCGATTGGCGGAGTAAACGCCTTGCTGCCCGATGACGGCGCTTCCGCCACGATTGAATCCGTTGCTCTCGATTCCATAGCGATAGCCCTGGGCGGATGCGTCAGAGGCGAGTGCAAATGCACCCAGCATCCCGATGACCAGGGTTGCGAGACCGGCCGAGGCCCATGGCGGCAAGCGGCGACGAGTCGATTGAAGTGTTTTGTTGGACATGTTCATAGTGCACCTGAATGGTTGCTGGGGAGGAGAGATCGGAACGGTTTGCGACGGGATCCACTGAATTTTATGCGTCGCGAAAACGGAAGTCCTGGGAATAAAATGTCTGATCAAGTCACGGCTTCCGCCAAATCTTTCTTGGGTTGGATGCGATTAAGTGGCACTGTTGGCCGATTTTCACGTGCCTTCGGTGTGCCGTAGCACTGGTCCATAGACGGCGAGCCACTTTGTTAGACTGGCGGCGATTCGTTTTTTGCTTCTCTTTCGCGAATGGTTGCTATGGCTCGTTATTGGTTGATATGTCTCGGATTGGTTCTGGTGATTGGATGCAGCAAATCTGATTCCAGTTCCTCGGCGAAAACACAATCAGGTTCCGATGCGGTCGCGGATGCATCGGCGGATGCGACTGGTTTCCCGCGAGAGTGTGGCGACTACACCGTTTTGGGCATTTTGACGGACAACCAAGACAACTCAAAAGCAAAGGAAAACGCCGAGACGACTTTGCTGCGTCACCCGGATGTGGCTTGCTTGGTCGGTTTGTGGAGCCAGAACACACCGATGATTTTGGCCGGTCTTCGAAGCAGCGATGCGCTCGGAAAAGTCGCGGTGGTTGGTTTTGATGAGCACCCGGACACTTTGGCGGGGATCCGTGACCAGTCGGTTTACGGCACGATTGTGCAGCAACCCTACGCATTCGGTTATCGCAGCGTGCAGTGGCTGACGACGATGGCGAAAGGCGGCGAAGTCGAGGTGCCGGAGTCGGGAATGATCATCATCCCTCACCGATCGATCACCGGTGCAAACGTCAACGAGTTTGCCGCAGACATCGATGCGATCAAGTCAGGCAAAGGACCGATCTTGTCCGGCGACGAGCAGATCGACGGATCGGGAATTCGAGTGGCCTACATCACCAATTCGTTGGATCCGTTCTGGACTTTGGCCGATGCCGGTTGCAAGCGTGCGGCGGAGCAATTCGGGTGCGAAGTTGATGTGCAAATGCCTTCGAGCGGTTCCATTGAAGAGCAAAAGCGATTCTTGGAATCCAATGTCGCGGCAAAGGTGGATGGGATCGCGATCAGCCCAATCGATCCTGAAAACCAAGTCGGCATGATCAACGATGCGTGCGAAGTCACCACGGTGATTTGTCAGGACAGCGATGCACCGGCTTCTCGTCGCAAGTTCTATCTCGGAACGAGCAACTACTTGGCCGGACGTGCCGCCGGCAAGTTGATTCAAGAAGCAATTCCGGAGGGCGGCGAAGTGATGCTGTTCGTCGGGAAGATGGAAGTGCTCAATGCTCAAGAACGCAGTCAGGGCATCATGGATGAACTGGCGGGCAAGCCGATTCCGGCCATCTTGCAAGGCAACTGATTGCCAAAGCGATGCCGATTTGAGAGCAATCCTTCGCCGGTGCGATCCGCATAACCGGAATCAGTGGCGGCGAGGGCGAGCATTCAACCGTCTTTCCCTCTTCTCGCGGGAAGGATTGAGACGGCTCGGGTCGAAAGGTGACGTAGGTTTCCGTGTCGAGCGAGGGTGTGCCTGGTTCGATGCGACGTGGAAACCTTTTTGAGAGTTTGACCATGAGTGCCATCCCTCCCGCTGTGCAGCAAGTCCTTCAGGCTCGCCAGGACGCGACGCAAACGCAGATCGATGTCGCGTTGTTGGGGCAGAATCTGGATGTGCAACGGCAAACTGGCGACGCGATCGTTCAGATGATCTCCGAAGTCGTCGACGTTCAAAAACAACTCGCCAGCGGCCACATCGACGTCCGCGTTTAGCATTCGGCGAGGGCGTCTGGTGGTTGGCGAGCACGCGGCGAGCCAGCATCACGCTCAGCCAGCTCAATATTCCGCCAGCCAGCATTCTGTGAGGCAGGCACCAACGACGGCTTTGATCAGCCGGTCGTTTTTTCAGCGGCCTTCGCGAAGGCGGTAGCCCAGGAAGTTGTCCAGCTCCGCTTCTTTCTCAATCGCCTGGACCGTCCGTTCGATGTCGTATTCGACTCGTCGAAACATCACCAAGTCCGGTTCCACAATCGCGTAGCAACTGCGTGGGTCGCCATCACGCGGCTGGCCAACGCTGCCGACGTTGATCATCAATTTCGCATTGGGATCGGCCAGTGAATATCCGGTTCCGGTGTCAGCGGGACGGACGAAGCGTTGCTCCATCGTGAACACACCGGGGACGTGGGTGTGCCCTTGGAAGCAAACTCGCGGGACCAACGAAAACAGCTTTTCCATTTTCTTTGTGTTCTGAGCGTCTTCCGGAAAGACGTATTCGTTCGTCGGTCCACGCGGTGAACCATGAACAAACAACCAATGGTCTTCACGAACGGTACGAGGCAAAGCGCACAGGTATTCGATTCGTTTGCGGCTGGCTCCCGGATCGTCGCCGGTTTCTTCGAGCTGGCTGCGGGTCCAGAAGATTGCTTGTTCGGCCGCGACGTTGAAGCCTTCCGGATCGAACAGCGAACTGCTGTCGTGATTCCCCAAGACGCAAAAGTTGAAACCCATCACGGTATCGAGGCAGGCACACGGTTCCGGGCCGTAACCGACCACATCGCCCAAACAGACGATACGGTCGACCTTTTGTGATTCAACGTCCGCGAGGACGGCTTCGAGCGCGGACAGGTTTCCGTGGATGTCGCTAAGAATGGCTGTACGTGTCACCCGATCAATGTCCTCGCTTCAGTCGATCGCCGAGGGCATCGTCCAGGTCGGGTTGAGCGTAAATCTTTTGAGCCGTCTTCTCGAAGTCGTATTCGACGCGGCGGTAGGTCACCGTCTTCGCGTCGGTATCCAAGATGATGTAGCACGATTGATTGTTCTCGTCTCGCGGTTGGCCAACACTACCGACGTTGATCATCAGCTTGTTGTTGCCCAACGCGTAGGTGTGATCGCATTCGTCCGGCGTGACGAATTCACATTCGGTGGTGAACACGCCCGGCAGGTGGGTGTGGCCCATGAAGCAGTATTGATCGATCTTGCCAAACAAGATTTCCATCTTGCGAGCGTCGTACATGTATTCGGGGAAGACGTATTCGTTGGTCGGATCGCGAGGCGAACCGTGGACGAACTTGAATTCGCCGTCGTCGATGAATCGCGGCAGTTCGCCGAGGAAGTCCCACCGAGCGTTGACTTGTGCGGGACCGCCTTTGCCACTGTCCAGCTCGTCACGAGTCCAGTAGATCGCTCGGAGTGCCATTGGGTTGAAGCCATCCGGATCAAACAAAGCCGCTTGGTCGTGGTTGCCAAGAATGGTGTGTTTGCACCGACGCATCACCAGATCCAGGCACTCGCATGGATTGGGGCCGTAGCCGATGATGTCACCCAGGCATATGACTTCTTGGACACCGACTGAGTCGATATCTTCCAGAACCGCTTGCAGCGCTTCGAGGTTCCCGTGGATGTCGCTGATCAACGCTCGCTTCACAAAATTCCTCGGTCACCTCACCTGGATGCTAAACCTGCCGGGTGTCATTGTAGTCTGGACTAAATTTGCACGACAATCCCACGCAATTGACTCGGCGAGTTCCCGACGATGCACTCCAAGACCGAATCTGACAACCAGCGACCCGTGACCGGATTGGCTCTCGAAGTCATCGGTCGCGAGGGATCCGTGGCGTTCATTCGAGATGGTGATGTGGTTCAGTCGACCGACTTACCCAGCGAAGTTCGCGCGACCGCGTCGTTGACACCTGCTCTTGAGTCGTTGCTGGCAAGCACGAACACAGCCGCAAACGACTCCGAACCTAGCCAGGCCGAATCGCCACTACCAACGCAAACCAGTCGTCCAGATTTCATCGCGGTTGCCGATGGGCCGGGATCGTTCACCGGTTTGCGTATTGCCGCAGCCACAGCGAAAACACTGGCTTATGCCTGGGGAATACCCGTGGTGACGTTGGATTCGTTGTCAGTTTGGGCTGCGGCCGTGTTGCCGGCGGGATCAGCCGAGGCGGAAATTTCGCACGCCGATATGCCTCGCGTCGGTCAGCAAATGATCGTTGGCTTGGATGCCTATCGAGGTCAAACGTTCGTGGGGACGTTTGTTGCCACGGAAGCCGGATGGCAGCCGGACGAAGAAATCGAACTGCTCGATCGAGCTGATTGGCTCAAGACGTTGGAATCGGCCTCGTCCGGAACGTGGCTGACCGGAGACGCGATCAAACCCGGTCTACCGACGGAGAATCTGCGGGTGGTCGACCGAAAGCAACCTCTGGCTTCCGCTCTGGCAAAACTCGCTTACCAAAAATATTTGGCGGCACAAACCACCGATCCGATGGAAGTCTTGCCCAGGTACTTTCGCCCGAGCGCTGCCGAAGAGAAGGCAGCGTCCTCCAAATAACCGATCGATTGCCGACCGGTTTTTGGGCTTCTATCGCCGAACGGATGTTCATTCGCCGGCGTTTGGAAAGACCAGATCGGTGATTAGCGAATCGCACTCATGTAGAAGCTGAACATACGCTCGTCGTCGGTGTCAGCCTTGAGTACCGGGAATGCGAAGTCGAACGCCAGCGGGGCTGGGCCGAGCATCGGGATCGCAACGCGAAGACCAAAGCCAGGAGCGACTCGGAAATTGTCCGAGTTGATTTCGATATCCTGTTCAACCGTTCCGAAGTCGACAAACGCGACGCCTCGAAAAGCATCATCCGCAGTCAGCGGGAACATGTACTCGACCGAGTTCAGCCATTGGAATTGGCCACCGACCTCGACGCCATTGATGACGGGGCTGGCACCGCGGAAGTCGAAACCTCGAATGGTTGCGTAACCACCGGCGAAGTAGTTTTCGAAGATCGGTGTTTCATCGCCACTGAATCCAAGCTGAACGCTGTACGAAAGTGTTTGCTTGCCTGAGCCGTCGGCACGTTCACGAAGCAGCAAGTATTTGCGGTACTCGGCTTCAAAGGTGGAGTATTCATAATCGCCGAAGGTTTGTTCGAAGCTCAGCTCAAAATAGTGACCACGACTGGGTTGAAGCGGGCTGTTTCGAGTGTCGTGAATCAGAGAGGCCATGCCGCTGTACAGGCCGTTGTCTCCGAGCACGTCGTTCAGCTCTGGCACCGTGTTGACTCGTGGGTCGGTGATTTCGACGTTTTGGCCGCTCACACCCAATGACACGGAAAGGTCAGGCGTGACGCGATAGCCAAAACTGATTCGGCCACCGAGACGGTTTTCATCCCAGTCGTCGTATCTACGGTCGTACAAGAATCCGCTGAGCGACATGCTGATCGGCAGATAGCCCAGCAGGTTCGGGTCGGCGAACTGGGCTGTGTAGCGTTGGTAGTTGCTACCGGGAGCGGCTTCCAGTCGAAACGTTTGCCCGGCACCACGGAACGCGGTTCCGCTGAACAAATCACCAAACGAGCGAGGCCAACGGCTGATGTCAAAGTTGCGTTCGTCGATCGTGACTTGGCCGGTGACGCCTGCGTCACTGTTGACCGCACCACCGAACATCAAACGTCCTGTCCGTGCGGGATAACCCTGGATGATCAGATCGGCTTCGCGAACGGTGGGTTGGTTGACAACGGGAGGTGCCAAATTGGGCGACGATGGAAAGCTGCCCTGCAACGGCCCGGGCAAAGCACCACCTTGGTAGACGTCACCTTGGTAAGTCTGATCCGGGTAGGCTTGGCCTTGGTAGCCGCCGTTTTGATAGGTCGGCGCGGCGTAGGGATTGCCAGGAGCCGGAGCGGGGGCAGGTGTGGTTGGAACGGCGGTTCCCGGGCCACTGTAAGTGGAGGGGCCACCGTAAACCGATTGTCCATAGGTCGAGTTGGCGGGTGCCGATGGTTGGTTTTGGTATGACGGTGGCGCGCCATAGGCCGAGGGCGGCGGCGTCGGAGGCGGGTATGCGGTTTGGGCTGCACTTTGCGACGATGAGACGAAGCCGGATGATAACGCGAGCAATGCCGATGCCGAGACGCGAGTCCACAGCGAGCGATTGATGTCATCGAGCCAGCGCGATGCCGTGTGATGCTTCGAATTCATCGAAGCATCGGGTTCAGAAGATTGGGTCACAGCACGCATCCATGACTTGAAGCGAAACTTGAGCGGGAGTGATTTCAATGTTGCCTTGAAGTTCATCTTTGCGATCCCTCCAACGGCTTCACGATGATGTCTGGTGGTTCAGCGATTGTTGGGTTGGTTTCCAGCAGATTGCTTCGTTCGATTCGGTTGCGGCCGGTTTCTAAGTCGCGTCGGTCGATGTAGTCACCTTCTCGCATTTCGATCAGGTTCAACATGGTGGACTCTCGCATCAGGTGAGGTTCACCGTCGATTTCCACCCGAATGCTGTTCACTTTCCAACGATCGCCTTCGGTGATTTCGTAGACCAAGTCGACGATGCCGTTCTCGTCACGCATGATCGTTTTTGGGTTGACCTCGGCGTAGATGAATCCGAGTTCGCCATAGCCGTAAACAATTTCGCCGATGTCTTTTCGCATCTTGGTGCCGCTGAATGTGTCGTTTGCTTTCAGCTCGAGGCGTTTGCGAAGCGATTCTTCGGTGACGTATTCGTTGCCAACGATTTGAACGTCACCCACTTTGAAACGTGGGCCTTCGTGGACGACAAAAACAATCGTCAACCATGTTCCGGTTTCATCGAATTCTATCCGGCGTCCGACGGTCGCGGTGAGGAAGCCGAGGTTGTGGTAGTACGATGCCAACACGTTGACGTCCGCATCGATTTTTTTCATGTCTGCGACGTTGCCGATGTAGCTCATGATGCCCATCATTGGGCCGCGGCTTTGGATGACCTTCTTCAGACGCGATTCGCTAACGATCGAAGCACCCTCGATTTGAATGTCTTCGATGCGTTCTTTGGGGCCTTCGTTGATTCGGAAGACAACCGCGTTGGTGTCACCGGGCAGTCCGATGCCGGCTTCAATCGCGGCTTGGTTGAAGCCTTCCTCGTGGTAGTAGTCGAGCAATCGACGCTTGCCAGTTTCGATCGCGAATTCGCTGAGTGGGTCGCCTTCGGTGATGCCCGAACGGCCCGACAATTCACGGTCGTTCATCCGGTAGTTGCCGTGATAGATCACCTTCGACACCATCGCTCGTTCGCGAACATAGAACGTGACCAGCACGCTCTTCTGCGGTGCGTTGCTGGACCCGTTGGCTCGGGTGATACGTTCTTCGGTTTCGAAGGTGACGTGATCGAAAGAACCCATGTCGTTCAAGCGACTGACGTCCGACAGGACCGTTTCTTCGCTGTAGAAACGACCTTTGCGGGTTTGCAGTTCCGCCAGGATATCGGTGGTGCTGATGACCTGATTGCCGATCAGCCGGACTTCGGCGACGACCGCATCACCATCTTCGCGACGCAGGGCCATGCCATCGCGGTTGTGGATGTGGTCGCGAAATTTTGGTTTGGTTGCGGCTGCAGGTGCCTGAGCTTGGCCTCCGCCCATTCCACCACCGCCACCGCCGAATTGTGCGAGGAGATTGGTTGGTGAGCAGGCAATTGCCAGACAGCAAACAAAACACGCCAGGAAGCGGTGTTTTGGGAGGTCGCAGTGGTAGAGTCGAGACGGCATGAGCAGCCATATCCGTGGCACGAGAATTGAGGTCTTCCCGTCTCTACCAATGCTCGCGCGGGTGCCACAAGGCGAATACGTCCCCACCCACGAACTTCAATCAACTTTGCAAAATTGTTCGATTTGCTGAGAAAGATCGATTTGGCAAGCGGCAGCCATTCCGCCACATCGAACATCGACTTGGGCTGGCGAAAGCGGTCGTGAAACACATCTGTTTCCCGCTCGCGATCGGTTGAGAAAATGCCGCTTGTGAAGTTGCCCCGAGAAGGTACCCAGCGAAGGATCTCAGGGGGCGCCGTGTTCGATTAACTTCTGCTGAAGCGACTCAAAGAAACTGCGGTCTTTGGCGTATTGGTCCGGATCCATTTGGTTTTTGAAGTAATCCAAGTAGTCGATCCAGCCTTTGGTTTCATCGACGAAAGAGTATTCGGGATCAGCCATTGGATTGACCCAATCTGGATCGCCCGGTTCGCGTTGGCCGGTGATTTGGCCATTGCCGTCGACAATGAAATTCGCCGTCAGAACGGGAAGCTTCATTCGCAACTCGTAGATCGCACGCTCGCCCCAAGACATGCCCGCGGTCGCTTCCTCCCAAGCCTGTGTCACCTCGGGCGACGTTGTGCTGTCCGGGAACCGAATGCCGTTGGCTGCGCCCGATTGAGTGATCCCGTCGCGGTTGAGGTCGACCTGCGCCGCCGGTGGCACCAATAGATTCAGAGCCCCTTCTTCACTCAGCGAATCCACTTGGATCGGATCCGCCAATCGATGAATCGTTTGAACGGTCTTGAGTTCCTCAGGTGGCAATCCGCGAAGGAATTCTTTCGGTGCCGCATAACCACCTTCGTCGTATGCCTTGGACATGACGTTCGCATAAGTCTCGCCCAACGCGGCGGCATCCTCTTGACCGCGATAGCGGCCGAGTTGTTCGACTCGGTACCAATTGGTCCACGACTGCTCGATTTGGGAATCAAGCGGTGTGTCAGTGGCGACCGGTTCTGCGCTCGCATATCCCTCCCGTCCAAAGTTTGCCAGCACTTCGCTGAAAACACTTTGCACGTTTTGGTTGGCAGCTCGACGATGGTCTTCGAGCGTCATCACACCGGATTGTCGCGTGTCGATTCGCACTTGAGGGTTCGCTCCATGCAAGCGGGACGTTCCTCACGCTTATCGACCAATGCCGATGTTCAAGTTTGATGGTTCACGATGGATTTTCGCAGAATATCGATTAGGTCGACTCTATCGCGAGAGTTTTAGATCCACAAAAGATCGAACCTGACTGGTGATAGCACGTTCAGTGGGCAGTCGTTCCATCGAGCTCGCACCGTAGAAACCATCGATCGGGCAACGGTCCATGACGTACTGAGCATCATCTGGTTCCGCGATCGGGCCGCCATGACACAGCACGAACACGTCCGAACGAACGTCACGTGCGGCGGAAGCGATTTCGCTGACCAAACGCACACTGTCATCCAGCGTCATCGCGGTTTGCGCGCCAATGGTTCCCGAAGTTGTCAGCCCCATGTGCGCGACGATGATGTCGGCACCCGCAGTTGTCAGCTCACGAGCTTGTTCCGCATCAAACGCATACGGTGTGGTCAGAAGATCCATTTCGTGAGCCGCGGCGATGCATTCGATTTCCAATTGGAAGCTCATTCCCGTTTCTTCCAAGTTGGCTCGAAACGTTCCGTCGATCAGGCCGACGGTGGGGAAGTTCTGAATGCCGGCGTAACCGAGAGACTTCAGTTCTTGCAAGAAATGATCTCGCAATAGAAACGGATCAGTCCCGCAAACGCCGGCCAGCACAGGTGTGTGCTTCACGGCGGTCAAGATCTCCGGTGCCAATTCCTTCACGATTTCGTTGGCGTTGCCATAGGGCAGCAGTCCTGACAACGAACCTCGTCCCGCCATTCGGTAGCGACCCGAGTTGTAGACAACGATCAAGTCGATGCCGGCTTCTTCTTCGCACTTGGCCGAGATTCCGGCGCCCGCGCCGCCGCCGATGATTGGTTTGCCAGCCGCTTGTTTCTCTCGAAAGCCGGCCAGGATAGATTCGCGTGTTTGAGTCATGGTGCGTGGTTTTGGATGAGTCATCAATTGAGAAGCGATCGATTCTCAAGCGGATCCGTCTTGCGACTGGATCCACATCGATCGAAAAGTACCAGTCAACGCTTTCGCGAATTCGGGATCGTTGATGTGATACGGTAAGCGACGAACCGTTCGCTTGGGAGTCGTGTCGATGCACCGCTCCAGTTCGCTGAACAACGCCTCGTCGGCTTCCAAATCAAAGAACGGTTGCCCTGGAGCGTCTAATGCCGATACCCCTTTTTCCGGAATCAGGATTGCCACCTCGGCGGTCGAACGATTCATCTTCCCGGCGATCCATCGAGCGATTTCGCGGTTCTCGTCCGGCGTGGTCCTCATCAACGTGATTTGTGGATTGTGAACGTGAAGCAACCGGTCTTTGAATTTTTCAGGGACGGTCGATCGGGCTCGGAAGTTCACCATGTCGACCGCGCCCAGGCTCATCACATACGGGACTTCCGACTCGATGATCGCATCGAATCGACTCGGGCCAGCCGGGAAGATGCCTCCGACCACTTCGTCCGCGACTTCGGTGGTGGTGATGTCCAAGACGCCGCGAATCAATTTGGACTCGACTAATTTGTCCATCGCTCGACCGCCGGTACCGGTCGCGTGAAAGACCAGCGGATCCAATCCTTCCGCTTCCAATGCAACTCGAACGGCGGTGGCGCAAGTCGTTGTGACCCCGAACATGGTCATTCCAATTGCCGGCCGAACCTTCGTTGTCGGACTCGGGATGGAAACCATGCCCGCCAAAGCGTGCGCGGCGTTGGAAAGAATTTTCGTCGATACTTGGTTAAGCCCAGCTACATCGACGATCGACGGAAACATCACGATGTCGCTGCCGCCAACAAATGCGGAGACGTCTCCGCCGCCGACGGTGGACACCATCACTTTCGGCACGCCAATCGGTAGAGCCGCCATCGCGGGGCAAATCAAAGCGGTTCCGCCGGTGCCACCCAGTCCGATCACGCCCGCGACGCGTCCGGACCGATGTTCGTTTGACAAAAAAGTCTGCAACGCATCGCTCATGGCTTCGATTGCTTGGCCACGATCTTCGCATTTCAATGCATCCGTGTTTGGATTGCAGCCGGCCACCGCGTCTCTTGTGACCGAAGGTTCGATTGACGGCGGATCAAGTGTTCCGACATCGATGGTCGCGACGGACAACCCTTGCGATTTCAATTGTTCCGCGACGAAATTCAATTCCTCGCCTTTGGTGTCCATCGTTGCAATCGCGTAGACCAACGGGACAAGATCGGAGGTGGTCGGTTGCATGGCGAATCAAACAGTCAGACGGGCAATCGTTGGGATCAACTTTTGTTGATCGAGAGGTTTGATGGTGTGGTCAGTGCAAGCCGTGGCCAAGCGTTCTTCCCGATCGCTTTTTATCGCATCGGCGGTTGGCGTGATGGTAGGCAGTTTGCGGTCTCGGCGTTGCAGTTCCGCGGTGGCTCGCAGGCTTAAGTCAGTTTGCTGACCAGGGCGACGAGCTTGGCAGCGTCAATCGGTTTGCTGAGGTAATCATTGCATCCCGCTTTCAGACACAGGTTCATGTCCCCTTGCATCGCGTCCGCGGTCAGCGCGATGATCGGAGCATCGTAACCCAATTCGCGAAGTCTTTTCGCCGTTGCGTACCCGTCCAGCTTAGGCATTTGCATGTCCAAAATAATGACATCGGGCAAGCGTTTGGCCTTCATGCTTTCGATGATTTTTTCGACCGCTTGCAAGCCATCCTCACATTCATCAACGGTCGCGCCGGCTTTGGTCAAGATACGGCGACTCAGGAATCGAATGTCGCGACGATCATCCACCACCAACGCGTAACAGTTCAGTTTGATAGCCGCCGCCGATGAGCACTCCGGTTCGTTCGCTAGTTTTGAATCGGGCTGAGAGTGATCCACCATCGCAACGCCTGTCACGTCGCCGGGGAACACACTCAGAGTGAATGTGCTGCCCACGCCCACTTCGCTTTGGAAGTGGATGGTGCCGCCCAGCATTTCTGCCAATCGTCGGCTGATCGTCAGTCCCAGACCCGTTCCGCCGAAGGTCCGATTCACACTGGAGTCTCCCTGCGAGAAGGGCAAGAACAACTGCTCTTGTTGCTCGGGAGTGATGCCGATGCCCGTGTCGATCACGTCGATGCACAAACGGATCGGATCAGGTTCCATTCGCACCACCAATCGCACATGGCCTTTCGGAGTGAATTTGATCGCATTGCCGACCAGGTTGATCAAAACCTGTTTGAGCCGTTTCGCATCGGACTGAATCGATGCGGGGATCTGTTGGCCGTAGTCGACGGTCAGTTCCAGTCCTGCTTCTTTGGCGCGGACTTCCATGATGCTTCGAACGTCTTCGATCAAATGAGCAGGATCAAAACGCTCTGATTCCACGTCGAGTTTGCCGGCTTCGATTTTGGACAGGTCCAAGATGTCGTTGATGATGTCCAACAGGTAATCGCCGTTTCGACGAATGGTCTGAAGATGATGCAGACCTTCGGCGTCTTGGATGATGTCTTGCAATAGCTCCGCGTATCCCAAAATCGCAGTCATGGGTGTACGGATTTCGTGTGACATGTTCGCCAGGAATGCACTCTTGGATGCGCTGGCTTCGTTGGCTCGTCGCTCGCTTTCTCGCAACGTTTCCGCTTGCACGTGTTCCTGCGTTGAATCCCAGTTCACTCCGTACATCCGAGTGACGTTGCCGGACTTTCCGCGGACGACTTCGCCCATGCCGGTGATCCATCGCATTTCACCATCCGGTCGGACGATGCGGAACTCGTATTCGTAGTCGTGGTTGCCTTCGATTGCTTCTTGCCAATGTCGTTTCAGTTCCTCCACATCATCGGGATGAGTCAGCGAGAAACAGAGTTCGGGACTGCCCTTTCGATCGTCCGTTACACCGAATAGCTCGTACATCTCCTTGGTCCAGTAGCTCTTCTTTGGCGTCCATTCCCAAGCCGCCATCCCACCGGCACGAAGTGCCATTTGCATCCGTCTCGACGCATTCTTTTTGGCTTGCTCCGAACGAACACGGTCGCTCACATCGCGAACAATGCCAACGTATCGGTGCTCACCAGACAACGATGTCTCACTGACCGACAAATCCAAACTGAAAGTGGACCCGTCTTTTCGCCGGCCGGTCACTTGGCGTTGTTGGCCGATGATGTGACTGTGACCTGTTTCTTCGTAGGTCTTCAGATAGCCGTCGTGCTCGCTGTGTTCCGGTTCGGGAATCAATACATTGATGTTGCTTCCGGTTAGTTCGTCGACTCCGTAACCAAAAATTTTGGCTGCGGCGATGTTGACGGAGTTGATGATTCCACGACGATCGATCGTGATGATGCCGTCCACCGCCGTGTTGAAGATGGCTTCCAATCGGACCGCGACTTCTTGCTGTTTCAATTCCGCTTTTTTGCGATCACGAATGTCGACTCCTGACGGAATCAGGTATTCGATGTTGCCGTCGTCATCGAATACTGGAGCGATCATGAAATCGATCAGCACTCCGTCGTCGCCGTGAGCAAACAGGGACACGTCGTATCGCACGGGTTCGCCCTTGAAAGCTCGGTCCATGGCGTCTCGCATCTGCTGGGCAACTTTTGGATCGTAGTTCCACCACGGTGCTTCATGGAACGGTTTGCCGATCACTTCGTGTCGATTGACTCTCGCGTACTCGAGGGATCGATCATCGACTTCTAACAGCAAGCCATTGCGATCGATCACACCAACCAGACCGAGTTGGTTGTTGATGACGCGGCGCAAGTGAGCTTCGCGGTCGGCCAATTCCAAACGGCTTTGCTTTTGATCGTGGATGTCGATGTTCATTCCGACCCA
>TARA_R110002072_G_scaffold42064_16_pt1 | contig 73470 bp, 70 predicted proteins | sample TARA_R110002072 | Tara Oceans TARA_R110002072 (sample SAMEA4397118) | marine metagenome | biome: Polar Biome; feature: [SRF] surface water layer (ENVO:00010504); material: water (ENVO:00002006), including particulate matter (ENVO:01000060) such as... | depth 5 m
CTGCACGACTCGTACTATGTCGTCGCCCACTTCCACTATGTGATGATGGGCGGGACCGTGATCGCGTTCATGAGCGGCTTGCACCACTGGTGGCCCAAGATGTTCGGCAAGATGTACTACGAGCCGGGCGCGATCCTCGCGACCGTCATCGTGTTCTTCGGGTTCAACCTGACCTTCTTCACCCAGTTCTTCCTGGGCACACAGGGCATGCCCCGTCGCTACGCCAACTATGTCGATGAGTTCCAGTTCCTCCACCAGCTCTCGACCTACGGGTCGCTCTTGCTGCTGCTCGGATTCCTGATCCACCTGGCGGTCTTTGTCCACTCGCTGTTTGCGGGCGCCAAGGCACCGGCCAACCCGTGGGGCGGGCTCACCCTCGAGTGGGAATGCACATCCCCACCGATCGAGCACAACTTCCATCACGAACCCCTCGTCACCCACGGCCCATACGACTTCGACAAGGTCGTCCCGCCGCACTGGGATCCAAAGGACTACCCGATGCCCGAGAATCCCGGCTCTCACTGACCGGTTCCGACGCATCGGATGACTAGACCCAGACCCATAGCCGACCCCGGCTCGACAAGCACCGTATGACCTCCCAACCGATGCCCAAGGGCAACGACAAAGGGCGAAACCATGACCACGATTGACACCAACACCTCCGGCGTCCCCGCACGCATCCTCCAGAGCCCCAAGCACTGGCGCAACCGCAAGCACGAGCCGCACTGGCGCTCGGGCGACGAAGAGTTCGACGCCGCGAAGCTCGGGATGTGGCTCTTCCTCTCGACCGAAGTCCTGCTCTTCGCGGGGATCTTCTGTGGATACGCCATCTTCCGCATGCTCTACCCAGAAGCATGGGCCAACGGCTCACACTACCTCGACTGGCGCATGGGGGCAGGCAACACCGCCGTCCTGCTCATCTCGTCATGGACCGCGGCCAACGCCGTGCGTCTGGCCCAGCTCGATAAGCAGTTCTGGTTCAAGATCAACATCATTGTGACCATCTTCTGTGCACTGCTCTTTGTTTTCATCAAGCTGAAGTTTGAGTATTTCGCCAAGCTCCCGCAGGGCAAAGCACCCGGCGCGTTCTTCTCGTATCCAAACGCCCACGATGTACACGAGCCCCTCTGGTGGTCCCTGTACTATGTCGGCACCGGGATCCACGCCTTCCATGTCATCGTCGGGGCGATCCTCTTCGGCGTCGTGCTCTGGTACGCCCAGCGTCACCAAGCCTACGGCCCCACACAGTACACCCTCGTCGAAAACTCCGCCCTCTACTGGCACATCGTCGACCTGATCTGGATCTTCCTCTTCCCGTTGCTGTACCTGATTCACTGATTCATACCGATCAATCAGCAACCGATCACCACATGATTTCACGACCCGAAGAGACCACACCATGAGCAACCAACCAACCACCCAAACCCACGACGCCCACGGCGATCACGAGCACTTCATCGCCAACTGGAAGATGCAAGTCGGGATCCTCGCGGCCCTGCTGATCCTGACCGCGCTCACCGTCGGGTTCTACAACTTTGAGCAATGGGTCGAGACCGCCTTCGAGATCAAGCTGCCCAAGTGGATCAACATCGCCGGCGCGATGTCCATCGCCACGGTCAAGGCGATCCTCGTCGCCGCCTTCTTCATGCAGCTCAAGTACGACAAGGCCCTCAACACCTTCGTCCTGCTCTTCTGTCTCTTCTGCGTCGCCCTCTTCCTCACCTTCTCGATGATCGACCTAGGCTCGCGCCACTGGGTTGACCCCGTCAAGGCGCCCGCGATCTCCGCAGGCGGCACCAGCGCCGGGCTCGATGCCGTAGCCGCCGACGAGGATTTCTCCGTCCTGCTCACCAACAAGATCAACACCGGCGGGCTCAGCCTCGTCGAGTACTCACGCCTGCACGGCAACGAGAACGAGCACGGCCTGCTCTACTACCGTGAGAAGGGCCAAGAAGCCACCTTCTGGGAGCACTTCTACGACGGCCACGCCGTTCACCGCGACTCGATGGACGAGCACAACTTCTTCGAGCAGCTCGGCTACGGGCACCACGACCAGGTTTCAACCGCCAACGAGTCCCACCCACGCCACGGGCTCACCCCCGGGCTCTTCTCCGATGTCCCCGCGGCTGAATCGAACCACTCCGATGGCTCACACGGCGGCGGCCACTAAGCCGGCGTTCCTCACGACACGCCAGATCGAGCACACAATGTCAGACCAAGCCACACCCGCGCAAAGCCCCTCAAAGCATGAGTCCCGGGTGTTCTGGTGGGTGCTGGTCGTGGTGTCGATCGCGCTCATCGCCGTCTCGGGCTTCTCGCTAGCCAAGCGCATCGCCAACTACAACGACACCAACGACAACCCGCTCTTCGCCTTCATCCAAGCAACAAGCCCCTCGTTCACCTACGCCGGGCGACCGGTGACCGTCGTCGAGGAGACCCGAGACGACAAAGCCGTCATCGTCGTCACCTTCGGCGATCAAGAACTCGTCCTCGATGTCGCCGTCCCCCCCGTCCAGCCCCTGCCCGATCTCTACGATCGCCAGAAGGACTGGCTCACCATCTCGCTCTTCGCCGACCGCTCGGGCATGTCGATGCAAGAGTTCGAAGCCAAGCTCATGAGTGACGAGATCAAGCCAAGGCTCGGGATCATCACCCGCACACCCTTCGGCATCGAACCCGCCAAGGCACCACGCTTCGAGGGCATCGAGCACGAAAAGAACGCGAGCACCGCCGATGTCCACCGCGAGCAGTGGCGATTCGATTGCTACGAGTTCCACCGCGACGGCACCATCACCCACGAGGTCAAACGCTACCCAGAGAGCGGCAAGAGCCTCGCCCGCCGACAGAACAACGCCAAACTCAAGGGCGATCCAATCCCGCAACGGGGCGATGATGAACTCCGCGAATACACCTGGCAATACGGGGCGGCCCTCAAAGTCATGCCCCGAGCACCCGCGATCACGCACGAACGCCAAGCCCTGCGTGTCTCTGGCTGGACCCTGCCCGCCACGGCCACCGGGTTCCTGCTCCTGCTCGTATCCTTCTTCTTCGCGATCGCCCCCAAGCGAACCGCCGCACCCTAAGCCTTACACTGAGCGTATACAGCCACGAAAAAACCGTGCAGCCTCTGATGGAAGCCGCACGGTTTGTTTTTCGATGGTGATCGTTGATCTTTACTTCGTCGGATCGATTTTCGGGCGGGTGTTCACCGGCGCCTGAGTTGAAGCGGGGGTGCTGCTCGACTCCGGAGCCGACATCCGCACGCTGCCCTTGCTCGATGGCACGAGGTAGATCTCGACGCGACGGTTGGCCTTGGTGCCCTTGCCCTTGTTGTTGGCCACGAGCGGACGGTTCTCGCCCCACCCGGTGACGGACATGCGATCCCATTCGATCCCGGCCTGCCCAAGAGCCGCCCTCACCGAGATCGCGCGGTGCGCCGACAGGTGCATGTTCGATGGGTGACGCTTCTGCGTGTTGGCGCTCGGGCGTTCGTTGTCGGTGTGCCCAACGATGCGGATGTCGTACTTGCTCGCCGAGCCCGACTTGAGCACACCGGCAAGCTGCCTGAGCGAGTCGCTCGCCGATGCCTGCACTGCGTCGGAGCCCGACCCGAAGGTCATGTCCGAGACAAAGCGGAGCATCCCACGATCAGCATCGTAGATGATCATGTCCGGGAACTGATCGGCCAGATCGCTGAGCGCCTGATCGGTCGCCGCGTCGAGCTGGACGATCTGCAGCGAGTTCATCCGGTCTTCGAGATCGCTGATCGCCCCCTGCGAGCTGGTGAGCGCGTTGCGGAGGTTCGAGTTCTCGTTCTGGAGCCCGCGGATCACGCCCTGTGCGTCGCCCGCCGAGCCCTGCAGCTGCGAGTTCGTGTTCTCCGACGAGCCGAGCAGGTTGGTCAGCTCCTGGTTCTGGCTGCGGAGCGACTGATTCGTCTCGTAGAGCGAGTCGTACTCCTGCTGGCTCACACACCCCGTGCCCAGCCCCGCGATGGCGATCAAGGTCGTGGTCAGGGCGACGCGACGCCCGGGGATGATGAGAGTTGAGAGATTCGTGATCTTCATGGTCTGCTCCTGGTCTGCCTGATGGTCTGCGTTCACGCTCGCTGATCTCCAGCGGCGAAAGTTTCATAGTCCTGTATCAATCATATCGTACCCATCACAACTCGACGGCCAATCGTTGACCTATTTGTGATCCCACCCGGTACAATCTGCGCTCATGCCCGATCAACGCCCAGAACCAACCAATCAACCAGCTTCCCAACGGATGCCCTACAAAGTGCAGCCCCTGCTGAGCGTCCATCCCAAGCCGTCGGAGCCTACCCCCAACCACACCATCCGGGTCAATGCATCCGCGATCGCCGACGCCCAATCCGGGGTCATCGAGCACGCCTCAATCGTCCTCCGAGAAACCAAAGCCGGCTACCAGATCCTCGCTTCGGGCGAACACGCTCAGGTCGACAACCAGCTCCAGAAGATGGCCCAAGCCGACGCAACGCTCGTTTCCATCCCCGAGCTCACACTCCACGACCGCGTCCTCATCCCCGCCCTCGTCAACGCCCACACCCACCTCGATCTCTCCCACATCGGACCCATTCCCCATGATCCGGGCGAAGGTTTCGTCAAATGGGTGGACATCATCCGGGCGAATCGAAAGGACGACGACCATACCATCCGCCAGGCCGTCGCCTTGGGCATCGAATACTCATTGATCGGGGGCTCAATCGCTGTGGGGGACATCGCCGGTGCACCCGCTGGCCGCATCACCGACGCGCCCGCCCACGAGCTCGCCGAGTCCCCAATCCTCGGCGTCTCCTACCTCGAGTTCTTCGGCATCGGAAAGACCGCAACCGGTGCCATCAAGAAGATTGAGCACTACCTCCGCGAGACCTATCCCCAATCCGCCAAATCGATCGCCGGCAAAGGCGTCCAGATCGGGCTCCAGCCCCACGCGCCCAACACCGTCGATCGCTCGGTCTACCGCTGGGCATGCGCGGCCGCGCGATCACGGGGCATGCCCCTGAGCACGCACCTCGCCGAAACCCCCGAAGAACGCCAACTCATCGCGACCGGCACCGGCCCACAGCGAGAACTCCTCGAGCGCCTCGGCGTCTGGGACGACTCGATCCTCGATCACATCGGACGCGGCCACCACCCCGTCGAGCACCTGCATGAGATCCTCGACGCCGGCGAAGCACACACCCCGATGCTCGTCGCCCATGTCAATGACGCGACCGATGAAGCAATCGAGATCCTCGCCTCGACAAACACCGCTGTCGCCTATTGCCCAAGAGCCTCGGCCTACTTCGGAGCCGCGACCCACTTCGGCCCGCACCGATACCAAGATATGCTGGCCGCCGGCGTCCGTGTGTGCCTGGGTACCGATTCGATCGTCAACCTCGACACCCCCGATCGCATCTCCATCCTCGACGAGATCCGCTTGCTCGCCCGCCGGGATGAGACCGATCTCAAGTCCCTGCTCGCGATGGGCACGACCAATGGCGCGGCCGCGCTCGGGCTCGACGAAGAGCGGTTTTTACTCGCTACTGACACCGTCCCCCTCGGGCTTCTTGCACTGCCGATCGAGCCCGGACACCCCAACGCCTGGAACGGCGCAATGCACAGCAACGAACCCCCCGAATGGGTCTGCATCGGGTCTCCGGCCTGAATGCTTACCCAATGTCACACAGGCTCAACCCCTTTTATCGCCCAGATTCTCGCCCAGAATCCTGCATCCGCCCGCCCCAGCCATGCGAAAAGATCATGTGAAGGGTTCAGTTTTCCCGAAGGTCTTGTCGGGGATACCCTTCATCGGCCCAACTCCGTGCATATCGTTTGATTGTCGGAAAACGCCCAGCGAGTGTGTGTTATGAGCAGTGAACTCCAAATCGAACTCAAGGATGTCATGGAACAGGCCGGCGGCTATTCGCCCGCGTGCTTCCCATTTATCCGTGATGGGCTCGCCCACACCGTCGAGATGGTCCACGGCAACCCCGCGGATCAGACCATGCTCGAGCTCGGGCTGGCCGAAGATTCACGCCATGTCTGCGGCCGAGAGCTCTGCATCGGATTACGCGACTTCGCGATCGACCGCTACGGCATGCTCGCCAAGTCCGTCCTCAACAAGTGGGGCATCCACTGCACCCGCGACTTTGGCAACATCATCTTCGCGATGGTCGATGTCGGGCTCATGCGCACCACCGACGAAGACTGCATCGAAGACTTCGACGCCGTCTTCGAGTTCGACGATGTCTTCGGCGACCCATCGAATACGATCGAGCCCGCCTGCTCAGCCACCTGATCGGTCGTCCGCCGTTTGCTGCCTAACTGTATATAGAAGCTGTATATCGCAAGCGCGTCCGCGATCTGCTATGCTTGTCCCATGCCCGATCAAGACCAGCCACCCCACAAGAAAACCCCGCCCGCATGGGCCTCGCTCCACCTCTGGCACATGCAGCCGGTCCGCGATATCCTCCTTGGGCTGGGGATCTTCGCGATCTTCCTGATCGGGCAGCGGATCTCCGTCGTCACCGTGCCCCTCTTGCTCGCGATCTTGCTCGCCTACCTCTTCGAGCCCGTCATCGTCTGGTCGATGCGCAAGCTCAGCATCACGCGAAGAACATCCGTCATCGGCATCATCGCCGGCGTGATCTTCCTGATCGTGCTGCCCGCGACCGTGGGGGCCACCTTCGCCGCCGGCCAGCTCGTCGCGTTCACAGCCAACACCATCCAGAACATCACCGATGTGAATACAGCCATCGTAGATGAGTTCAACGAAGAGAAGAGCGTGTCTTACGACCAAGCGACCCTGAACCTACGCCAATCCATCGATCCGGGCTGGACCGCCCCAGACGCTGAGGACACTGACCCACCACACTCCAAGGCCGACAACTGGGTCTGGATCCGCGATCAGATCCGCGATGCGATGAACGAGAGCACACCCTTCGGTAAGGCGTGCGCCACCGCCATCGGCTGGGTCGGGAGCAATAGCGAACGCGTCACCCAGAAAGCCGCCGGCATGGGCATGGGCGCGATCAACGCCGTCCTCTCACTCGTCGGCGCGGCCTTCGGGTTCGGGTTCATGGCCTTCCTCACGGCCTTCTTTTTCTTCTTCACCGCCACCGAATGGATCGGACTCAAGCAGTTCGGCTCAAGCCTCCTCCCCGACAAAAACCGCGACACCGTCATCCATCTACTCCAGAAGTTCGACCTCGTGATCTCGGGATTCATCCGCGGGCGAATCACCATCGCGTTTATCCAGGCGATCATCTTCTCGATCGGGTTCTTCCTCATCGGCGTCCCCGGAGCGTTCATCCTGGGCCCGATCGTCGCGTTCCTCTCGATCGTCCCGTACCTCGCGCTCGTGGGCGTGCCGATCTCCATCTCATTGCTCTGGCTCCAAAGCTACGGCGGCTTCCGCGGCGAGATATGGTGGGTCATCGGCGCTCCCACCGCGTTCTACTTCCTCGGCCAAGCCATCGACGACTACATCCTCACGCCCAAGATCCAGGGCAAGAGCACCGGGATGGACACGCCGTCGATCCTCTTCGCCTCGATCGCCGGCGGCGCACTCTTCGGCTTCTTCGGGATGCTCATCGCCATCCCGATTGCGGCCTGCGTCAAGATCCTCATCCAAGAGATCTTCTGGCCACGCTTCAAAGAGTGGGCCGAGGGCCGAGCCGCCGATCCGCTGCCGATCGATTCCGAATCTGATTGAGTGCATGCATTCAGCGCATAAAAAAACAGCCCATGCAGGCTGTTGTAGGTTCGATCCGAGATCCTTCATTATCGTCTACGCCGGATAGCCAATGCACCGCCTACACCAAGGAGCACGGCGGTCGCCGGACCGGGCACGGTCGCGATTTCGAGATTATCGAAGAACGCGTCGCCGCTGACGCCGCCTGAGCCGCTGAAGTCCTCGAGCATCAGACGCACCGAGTCCCCGACCCCCAGGTTCGCGGTGGTGAAGTCGAACTGGTAGCTGTGCCACTGCCCGTCATCAACAAGCACATCGCTCGCGCCCGAGGCACTCCCCGTCGCCCAGAGCCAGCTGTGCGAACTGGTGTTGGAACCCGAGAATCCCACATAACCACCGGAATCGTTGTCCCTCGTGAGACGGGTCGGCAGTCCAAGATAATCAAACGAGATCCGATACGACTGATCTGCTCCGAGCTCGATCAGATCCTGAGAGAACATGTCGCCCCCGCCAACGAGCCCGCTGAAGCTCAGCACATTATTGAAGTCGTTGAGCGGGTCGCTGACGATCAAGCCGCTATGCGCCCCGCCCTGCTTGCCGGTCCATAAGCTCAGCCCCGATTCAAAGTCCTCGCTATATACAATGTCCGCATGCGAGGCACACGCCACCGACGCCAAAGCCAAGGCGCCGAGCATGATCCGAGAGTTTGAGTTGTTTTTCCGAGCGTTCGTCTTCATCGCGTACATCCTTTTGAGAGAGCTAGGGTCCTGCTCAAGATGTAGAAAACAAAGCGCACAAACACCACTCGAGCCTGAACAGAAGCTGCACAGGCGTTCGGGTTGTATCAATGCACGAATGATCGCGTCCGAGAATATACGAGGCAGTGTCCGAGTACGAACAGGCTCAGCGCCGCTTCTTGCCCTTGGGCTTACGCTTCTTGCCCCCGCCCATCGAGCCTGATTTCGTGGACTTCTTCATCGAGAACCCGCCCGCGCCCATGCCGCCCATCCCCGGAAGACCGCCGCCACCCATGCCGCCAGCCATCGCCTTGGCCGCGGCCATCTTGCCGCCAGCGCCCATCCCGCCCATCGACTTCATCATCTTGCTGAGCATCCCGAACTGCTTGGTCAGCTTCCCGACCTCGTTCTCGCTCGTGCCCGAGCCCTTGGCGATCCGGCGCTTGCGGGTGACCTTGATCAGCTCGGGCTTCTTCTTCTCCTGCGGCGTCATCGATTCGATCATCGCCTCGGTCCGATCGAACTGCTTCTCGTCAATATCAATGTCCTTGAGCGCCGATCCAACGCCCGGCAGCATCCCCATGAGCGACTTCATCGAGCCCATGCGACGCATCATCTTCATCTGCTTGAGGAAGTCGTCCATGTCGAGCTCGCCCTTGGCCATCTTGGCTTCCAGCGCCGCCGCCTCGTCTTCGGATACTTCCTGCTGGGCCTTCTCGACCAGCGACACCACATCGCCCATCCCCAAGATCCGCCCGGCCATCCGCTCAGGATGGAACACCTCGAGCGCATCGAGATGCTCGCCCACCCCGATGTACCGGATCGGTGCCCCGGTCACCTGCTTGACAGACAACGCCGCGCCCCCGCGCGTGTCGGAGTCGAACTTGGTTAGGATCACGCCGTCGACTTCGAGCTTCTCGTGGAACGACTTGGCGCTGTTCACCGCGTCCTGCCCGGTCATCGCATCGACGACCAAGAAAGTATGGTGCGGCTGCACCAACGCTCGGACAGATTTCAACTCGCCCATCAACTCGTCGTTGACATGCAAACGCCCGGCGGTGTCCAAGATCAAGACATCAACGCCCTGTTCCTTCGCCGCCTTCACCGCGTTCTGGCACACCTTCACCGCCACGCCCACGGCCTGCCCATACTGGGCACACTTGTCCGGCTCGCCATAAAAATGCACCTGCGATCCGCCGGGCAGCTCAGTGTTCGCTTGGTTCGCCACCGTCTCAAGCTGCTCGACCGCCGCCGGCCGCTGGAGGTCAGCCGCGCACAGCATCACCGATCGACCTTGTTTTTTCAGCATCCCCGCGAGCTTGCCACAAGTCGTCGTCTTCCCCGATCCCTGAAGCCCGCACATCATAATGACCGTCGGCCCAGGCGAAAGCCGCATGATCCCCGGAGGCGTCGGCTGCTGCTCAGCCCCCGGCTCGCCGCCAAAGAGCTCGATCAGCCGATTGTGCACAATCGAGATCATCTCCTGCCCAGGCTTGACGGCCTTGGTCACCTGCTGTCCCGTCGCATCGCTCATCACCTTGGCACAAAAATCCTCAGCGACCTCATAGTGCACATCCGCCTCGAGCAGCGCACTGCGCACCTCGTCCATCGCCTCGCGGACATTGGATTCCGAGATCGCGTCGTTGCCGCTCAGCTTGCGGAAGACATTATTAAAACCATCAGATACTCGATCGAACATGCATCACTCCAGCCACTCGTGGCAGAAAGGAAGGACAATGACCAGTGGCACAGGCGTCCCGCCTGTGTTCCCAAAGCTCATTCCCAGATGTTCAGGGCCGTGACCGCAGCCGAAGGATCATAGGGCACCGGCTATGCAATAGCAGAGCCAACAATGATGATATGATCAAACCATGAAGAACGACCCGCCTCGCCAGCCCAACGCTGCACATCGCAAGCTCCTCACATGCGATCACTGCGATTACTCGCTCGACGGCCTCGTCATCGAGTCTGGTTCGGTCACCTGCCCAGAGTGCTCGTGCGAACAGACGCTAATGGTCTGGACCGAGAGTCTGCAATCAAGGCTCGACAAAGAAGATCGCGTTCTTTGGATTTGTGTAACAGTGTTTTTGTTAGTCGTTTCGTTCATGTTCATCGCATTTTTTATTGGGGCCGCCATCTTCAGTGGCATGTGAGTTGATCGCTCACCGCTTCGACCGCAACCACCCATGCAACCGATCCGCGTCCCAAGTGTTGATGCACTGCTCGGGCGTGAGCCAGCCGCGCTGGGCGGTCTGCACGCCGAAGATCAGGTTGTCGTAGTCGCTCGGATGATGATCATCGCAGTTGATCGAGATCAACGCCCCGGCTTCGACCGCCGCACGCACATGCGTGTCGCGCAGATCCAGGCGCATCCAGTGGCTGTTGATCTCCAATGCGACATTGTGCTCCACAGCGGCCGCGATCAGCTCGTTCATGTCCGGCTCGAGCCCCTCGCGCCGCTCGATGAGCCGACCCGTCGGATGCCCGATGATGTGCACCATCGGATGGGCGATCGCCTTGAGCAGCCGCTTGGTCGCCTGCTTGGGCTTGGCCCGCAGCCCCGCGTGCGGCGACGCAACCACCACACTCAGCTCATGGAGCAAATCGTCATCATAATCCAGCGACCCATCGACCAAAATATCGACCTCCGAACCCGCCAGCAGCGTGATCCACTCGATGCGATCGTTGGCCGCTCGGATTTCTTTGATGTGCTCACGCAAACGATCCGGCTTAAGCCCGCCGGCCACCGCCGACGACTGCGAATGATCCGTGATCGCCAGCGTGTGGAACCCACGGCCTTTGGCGATCTGCGCCGATTCCTCGATGCTCATCTTGCCATCGGACGCCGTCGTGTGCGAGTGCAGCTCGGCCTTGATATCCACAAGCTGAATCACAGGCCTCGGCTCGGCCAACGCCAGCTCCCCCCGATCCTCACGCATGGTGGGGGGGATGAACGGCAACTCTAGAGCCGCATAAATCGCTTCCTCCGTATCACTCGCCACCGGGTCAACCCCCCTCGACTGTGGCGGCGTCTCATCCTTCCCATCGTCATTGAACAACCCATATTCGTTTAGCGTCATCCCCATCTTGATCGCCCGCTCGCGCAGACGCACATTGTGCTCTTTCGACCCGGTAAAATACATCAACGCCGCCCCCCAGCACGACGCATCGACGACGCGGAGATCGACCTGCACCGCCGCGTTGTCGTCGGCTCCCCATCGGCTCGACGACCCGCCGATCGCCGTGCGGATCGAGCTCTTGGTCTCACCATTGGCGAGCACCTGCATCACGCCCTCGGAGGTCGTAAACGCTTCGCGTGCTTCTTCGGGTTTCTTTGTCGCGATCAGGATATCGACATCGCCGATGGATTCCTTGCCCCGGCGCAGCGACCCGGCGTACGCGACCTGCTGCGTGCCTTTGAGCGCACCCATCAGCTCCACAAAGCGATCGGCCACGCGTTGGGCGATGCCGATTTGCAGACGCCCGCCGCTGGATTCGAGGAAGGCGATCGAGGCGTTGATGTTCTCGACCGTCTTGGCGCCCATGCGGGGGAGTTCGAGAATACTCCCATCGGCGATGATCCTCTTGAGATCCGCGATCGACTCCACGCCCTTCTCGTCCCACATCAGCTTGACCGTCTTGGGCCCGAGCCCCTGGATGCCCAAGACCTCCATCACCCCCGTCGGGACCTGCTCGCTCAGCTCTTGGTACTCCGCGATGACTCCATCGTTGGCCAGCTCGACGAGCTTGCCCGCGGTGCCCTTGCCGATCCCCTCGATCGCGACAAGCCCCTTGAGATCGCCGGCCTTCGCCATCGGCTCAATATCAATCGTCAAATCCTTGATCACCCGCGAAGCCTTGGCGTGGGCATTGACCCGGAACTTATCGCCCCCGGTCAGCTCAAGCATCTGTGACATGGAATGGAAGACGGCCGAGGCGTGTTTCTGAAAACTCATACCCAACTGTAGGGGAGTTTTCCGCCGGGCTCAGGACGAGTGTGCATCGCCCGGTTCTGGATAGTCCTCAACCATCTGCGCCTCGACCGCCTGCACGATCGCCTCGCGCTCGGACGCCGGAGCGAGCATCAACGCGCTCACCCATCGCCGGGCCAGCTCGACCGAGCCCGGACGCATCAGCTCGACCAACAGCTCAAGATGATCGTTTGGCGACAGCTGATCGGACCCGCTGGGCACTGGTGCCGCCGCCCGCTTTGGCGCGGGGTTTCTTGGGTTCGATGGACTGTTTGCTGATTCCATGATCTCGCTCGTCGCCATCAAGAGCTGATGGCGTTGAGTTGATCATACCCGATCCGTCACCCATCTTTATGGAATCACCTGATTGGGGCATCTGCACACTGCTTTGAGCCATCGAGCCACGAACCCGTGTTTCGAGCGTCTGGATGTAACGCTCCATCCGGTCCATGCGATCGCACAAGTCCGTCAGCGTATTGGCCACAGCCGTCATCAGCTCGGACGGATCCGCCTGATTGAGCGCATGCGATTTCATCTGCGCAACCTTCATCGGCCCACGCCCCGTCAACATCCACTCGCCGGAGATCCCCAGCACCCGGCACAGGTTCGTCAAGAAGGTCGCGCTGGGCGCGTGCCCCTGCATGTACCTGCGGACGGTTTCCGGGTGCGTCTCAGTCAGCGTCCCAAGCTTGCGGTACGACACCTGCCCGGCGGCCATGGTTAGGCGGTCGTGGAAATCCATCGGATTCACCCCGTCTGAATCGTCGGTTGGCGTGGCTGGAATCGTGGCGGTCGATGAGGTTTGGTCAAATTTCATAAGAAACAGTCTATCACACTGTTCGGTGCCCGGCCGCATACAAAAACCCAAACGAACCCCCATTGAGCCAAACTAAGCGGGGTTTGCCACAAATTTGAGTGTGCCTGGTCAATTGTCCCCAGAACAAAATCAAGGGGCCACAATCATGTGGATTTGGGGAAAGTATGATTATGAGATAGGTGCTCAAGCTATCCACAATTCAGTGGCAGATCACCCCAAATCAGTCCCTTAGCCCACATCGCCGAGCCCGAGCCACTGCCCATGGGCTTTGAGCAGCCGCCGCCTGGCCAGCGCATCGGCAGGACGCCCGAGCGTGGGGGATTCCGCAATCCAGTGCCCCGCGTCTCGCCTCGCCATCTGCAGCAGCTCGATCTCCTTGAACGGGTCCGCCACCTTAAACGGTGGCGCCCCGCTCTGGCGCGTCCCAAACACATCGCCCGCCCCGCGGATCTCCAGGTCCTTCTCCGAGAGCTCAAAGCCCGAGGTCGTATCCACCATCGCCTGCAATCGGGCGATCCCATCCTCCGTCTTCGGGTTCCCGATCAGCACGCACACGCCGGGCTTCTCGCCCCGCCCGACGCGCCCGCGGAGTTGGTGGAGTTGGGCAAGCCCAAATCGATCAGCATCCTCGATCACCATCACCGTTGCGTTGGGGATATCGACCCCGACCTCGATCACGGTTGTCGCGATCAGGCAGTCGATCTTGCCCGCGCGGAACCGGTGCATGATGTGCTCGCGTGTATCGCGCTTGAGCCGACCGTGCAGGGCCGCGATGTGCACGCCATTGAGCTCACCGCCCTCGAGTTCCTTCATCAGGGTCCGCAGATCCCGCACCGGGGCGCTGCCCTGACCCGAGGTCTTGCCCCCGGGCTCGATGGCCGCGACGACGATAAAGACCTGATCGCCGCCTTCGATCTTCTCTTTGATCCACCGGTACACCGTCGATCGTTTGTCGCTCGTCACCTGCTTGGTCACCACCGGCGTGCGCCCCGGGGGGAGCGCATCAATGGTCGAAATATCCAAGTCCCCAAAGATCGTCAGCCCGATGGTCCGGGGGATGGGCGTCGCCGTCATCACAATCACATGCGGCGTCTCCGCGTCATGCTCACTGCCCACCGACTGCCCGCCCTTGACCCGCAGCTTGGCCCGCTGCTCAACACCAAACCGGTGCTGCTCATCAATCACTGCCACCGCCAACGAATGGAACGCCACCGATTCCGACACGAGCGCATGCGTACCAATAATCAGATCCACCTCACCAGCGCCGATCCGGGCGACCACCGCCTCGCGATCACCCTTGGGCATCGATCCCGTCAGCAGCTCCACCCGCACCGTCGAGCCCTTGAGCATCGCGGTCATCGACAAATAATGCTGTTCGGCCAGCAGCTCCGTCGGCGCCATCAACGCCGCCTGATGCCCGTGGGCGATCGCCAAGAGCATCGCATCGAGCGCGACAATGGTCTTGCCCGAGCCCACATCGCCCTGCACCAATCGGTTCGTCGGCGTCTCGAAGCTCAAATCCCGCGAGATCTCATCAACCACACGCTGCTGGGCGGGCGTGAGCGTAAACGGCATCCGCGCCAAGATCCGCTCGTTAATCTCCGGCGTACGCGCCAAGGCCGGGGCCTTGAGCGTCCGGCGCAGGTGCGCCCGCTTCATGTGCACCCCGAGCTGAAGCATCAGCAGCTCGTCGTACGCCAGCCGACGCCGGGCCGAGTGCACATCGGCTTCGCTCTGGGGCGCGTGCATCATCCGGTACGCCTGACCAAGCGTGGGCAGCTCTCGCTCGCGCCGGTACTCATCGCCCAGGTGGTCTTCGAGCAATGCGCACCCCTGATCGAGGACCGTCTTCACAATCGCGTGGATCTGAGGCGAGCCCAGCCCGTCGGTCGCCGGGTACACCGGGCGGTACTCGTCGTCCTGATTCATATCCAACGACTCGACCTCGTCGAAGGGGATAATCGAAAACTGCGGGCTGCTCATCTGCAGCCCCGGCCCAAACTTGGTCGGCTTGCCCTGCACCCGCAGATACATCCCCGCGTGAATTTTCTTCGCCAGAAATGCCTGATTGAAGAACACTAAGTCCAGCCGCCCGCTCTCATCACAGATCACCGCCTGAAAACGAGCCTTGCGCCCAAACCCAGAAATCTTCGTCGCCGTCACCTCGCCCACAACCGAGCCGATCACGCCGGGCTCCAAGTCCCCAACCCCGGACTGCGCCCGGATCCACTCATGGCGGTGGGGCAGGTGCACCAAGAGCTGCCCCACATTGTGCACGCCCAAGATCTCGAGCTTCTCGATGTGCGTGGGGGCGATGCCCGGGAGCTGGTGGATCGGAGTCGTGAGTGTAATGCTGGGCATGGTCTGCTTCGGGGTTTCCTAACCGGTGCGGATCATTCGCCGCTGGGCATACATGCGGTGCGCATGAGTAACGACATACCAAGGAGCGCGAGCCGATCTTCGAGCGTGTCGGCGATCGGTTTGTCGTGCTCGTCTCTGGGCAGGAACCAGTTCGAGTTGCCCGGGCGCTCCTCGCGCAGCCCTGCGCTGTGCAAGAGCTTGAGCATCTGCTGCCCAGACGCCGACTTGGCCGGCCCGATCCAAGTAATCAGCGATCGACCATCCACAAACTCCACCGACACCCGCATCCGCTTGCGTTTGGCGGCCCGCACCGTACAAACTTCTTCCCCGCCGATGCTGATCCGCCAGCCCGAGGTGATCGGGAACACCCAGAGCATCATCCGCTGATCCACGGCCTGCACACTCCCGACATCAATCCCATCGGCGTAGATCGTGTACGCCGCATTCTTCTGCGTCTGGACAACCTCAAAGGTCCGCCCATCGTGCAGCCAGAGCAGGCGATACTCATTGGGGCGGTACGGATGGAGCCCCGCGGCTCCCACCTGCTGAGCGGTGGGGCCGTGCTCGACCGGGTAGAGCTGCGCACTGCTGCTGGTGCCGAACGCCAGTTCTTGGACATCCAGATTGAGGAGCCCTTCAACCGCGATCGGGTCGGTCAGCTTGTTGAGCCGCCCCTCAATCTGCTCGCGTATTTTTTCGAGCTTCTTGGGCTTGGGCAGCGTGGCTTTACGGATTCTCGCGATTCGCTTGAGCCGAGAGGGCTCTAGGTCAAGCTCGGCAAGGGCAAACTCAGGATCGGTGGTGTTCATTGCTTGGGCCCCAATCCCAGCGGGTTGCTGTGGCTCGGTCCTTGATCCGACGGGGTCAAACCGCCATCACGCGTGGCCGGATCAATCTCACGCAGGTAATCCCAGGTGTAGATCCCCGTGTCATGCCCATCAGAGAACGAGATCCGCAGGGCGTAGTTCCCAACCATCTCCGCGCCCGTGGCCGACAGCACACCAGAAGACCCGAGCGAATCGGGCAGGATCGTCAGCGGGTTGCTGGCCATCGCCTTGCGCAGCTCACGCATATCCGCGCTCGGCGACATCCGACGCAAGTACGCGATCGGGTAGCTCGAACAGCGACCATCGCTCCATTCGATCGTGAGCGATTCTTCTTTTTTCAGATCCAGATTGATTGGGGTGTGTGTCTGTTTCATCGCTGCTAAAGTGTAGTGCTCATCTTCGCCGGAGACCGTACAGATGCCCAATACAACCGCGTCCGCCGCCCCCCAAACCAAGTCGCCGATCGATCAGCTGGTCCACGCCATCGACACCGCGGGCTCGCCAGCCTGCATAGGGATCGATCCGGTCTACAGCAAGCTCCCCAGAAACCTCGCCGCGCTGCCCGAACTCGAAGCCATCGAAACCTTCTCCCTGGCGATCCTCGACGCGATTAAAGAATCAGCATCGGTCGTCAAGCCCCAGAGCGCCTGCTTCGAACGCTACGGCTCAAAGGGCTACGCCATCCTCGAAAAAGTCATCGCCCACGCCCGCGATCTGGGCCTGATCGTGATCCTCGACGCCAAACGCGGCGATATCGGCTCATCAGCAACCCACTACGCCGTCGGAGCCGCCGACATGGGGGCCCACTTCATCACCGTCTCTCCATACATGGGCCCGTCCTCGATCGAACCATTCTTAGACGCCGGGCTCGGCGTCTTCGCCCTCGCCCGGACCAGCAACCCCGATTCCGATCGAGTCCAGCTCCAAGAGCTCCACGACGGCTCATGCGTCGCCCACGGAATCAGCTCGATGATCGCCGAGATGGGCCAATCCTCACTCGGTGAACGCGGCTTAAGCAACCTCGGCGCAGTCGTAGGGGCCACGAAATCAGCCCAGGATGTCCAAAGGCTGCGAACACTGATGCCCAACGCCATGTTCCTCGTCCCCGGGGTCGGGGCCCAAGGAGGCACCGTCGAGGATGTCCGCCCGATGACCCGAACCGATGCAGTTGGCGGGCCGCTCTCAGCTGGCGAACTCGGCGTCATCGTCAACGCCTCGCGTTCGGTGATCTATCCAGAGCCAAATGCTGGCGAATCATGGCAAGCCGCGATTGGAAGCGCAGCGGGGGAGTTTTCGGTCAGTCTGACCAAACTCACAAACTGATACCCGCCTCGATGCACCTAAGCGGTAAACCAAGCAAACAAACGCCCTGATTATGGGGCTATGAAATGTAATAAAATACAAAAAATGAAAGAGGCCGCCGGGTTCTACACCCACCGAGCGGCCTCTCTCTGATCCGTTGCACACAAACAACTCGTGTGCACCTACAAGTCGTGGGTCAACACCGTCCATTGAGTGCTTTCGATCGACTATCTGGTCCCGATCAAGCACATAGAAGAGGTCAGAAAACAAGATTCCTGACCTTCGCTCCATAGATGTACATCCATATTGGACGATGTGCCACCAATTTGCTAAAAAACCTGAAAACAGGGGGGATTGGTCCGCCCAGTCAAGGGAATGTGCAGAGCCACACCTGATTTTGAATGATTTGTAATTATTTCGCTCAATATTTTGTAAAATCTATGGTATTTTCGTAGATGTGGTGCAAGGTATATTCGAGGGAAGCCTCGCCACCTGTGCTTCGGCGCAGCAACATCCAGCTTCTAGAGGAGAAGAAGACATGAAGTATACAGTTCTATGTACAGTTGCCGCGATGGCCGCATCAGCGCACGCCGGCAACTTCTTTAGTGAGTCAGAAAACAATGACACCATCGCCATGGCCAATGACTTGGGCACTTTCGATGCGCCCGGGGGCAACTTGGTGCTCGATGGTGTGATGGGCACCAGCGATGTAGACTGGTTCTCATTCACGCTCGACAACGATGCCTCACTCTCGTTCTTTTCCATCTTCTCCGCTGCAGGCGCTGACGGGCTGATGCAGATCGTGGCAACCGGCGGCGATGTCATCGCATTCGACGATGACTCCGGCGTCGGGCTCATGCCATCCATCCAGATCGAAAACTTGGCCGCCGGCACCTACTACATCGGGATCTCAGGCTTTGGCGATGTGGATTCCAGCTCCGTCGGGACCGACGAGCTCGCTGATGGTCGCCTGGACACCGGTGAAGGGCATGGCGAAAGCTTCGCCTACAAGCTCAATGTGGGCTTCTCGATCGTTCCTGCTCCTGGTGCCACCGCACTCTTGGGCATGGGCGGCCTGATGATCGCACGCCGTCGTCGCTAATCGCTTATAAAAAACTCGGTTATCGAGTCAAAAATCGGCAATTCGGGCAAAATGCCCATACAGCCAACAATTTTCAACAAAAACAGCCAGTTTCATCTTGAAGCTGGCTGTTTTTCTGTATAATAGTTTATCGACATCTGTACCGAAGGTTCTTTGGACATTTGCACGATCGTGATTTTCGGTCTACCAGAGGGTTGAAAAGAGAGAGCTTTTCCGCCGGACATCACAGGATTTGAACGAGAAGGAGAGAGAACAATGGAAAAACTAGCAGTACTTATTGCAACTGTTTCACTGGCAGGCACTGCATACGCAGGCAGCTTCTTCAGTGAATCCGAAGCCAACAACACACTCGCGACCGCAAACGACCTTGGCTCATACAACGCAGCCAACGAGTCCGTGCTTGTCAGCGCGAACCTCGGTGCAAGCGATGTTGACTGGTTCAGCTTCACGCTCGATGTAGACGCAGACCTCGCGTTCTTCTCAGCATTCGGCACCGGCGACGGCATCATGCAGATCGTGACCGCTGGCGGCGATGTGATCGCATTCAGCGACGACGATGGCGCTGGCTTGATGCCCGCCCTCCAGATAGAAAACCTCGCAGCCGGAACCTACTACGTCGGTTTCTCCGGCTTCGGTGATGTTGATTCTGGCTCGCTCGGTTCAGACGAACTTGCTGACGGCCTCGACGCTGCAGGCGCAGGCCACGGCGAAGAGTTCGCATACAAGCTGAGCGTCGGCTTCTCCATCCCAGCTCCAGGTGCACTCGCACTCTTCGGCATGGGTGGTATCGTCGCGACTCGTCGCCGTCGATAAAACCAAACAATCAATCGAAGATTCTTCGATCGAAACAAATCCAAAGCAGGCTCAATCAATCATTGGGCCTGCTTTTTCGTGTACAGATCGTATTGGGACTCAACTGTTTTGGGCACTCTTTGCTCAATGGGCAATGAAAGAGCCTCAATCCGGGGCATGTGCTCCGCATCGAGGCATTCAGCTTCTCTTTTTCGATCAAGCGATTGGCCGCTCGGCTTACATGGGCTTCTGTTCGATCGTCAGATCGTAGATATGCAGCAGCTTGTTCTTATCGAACACCATCTCCTGGCGTGACTTGCCCACCACATCGTACATCGGGGTCAGCTCGATCGCATCAACCGGGCACGCCTCTTCGCACATGCCGCAGAAGATACAGCGGAGCTCATCGATCTCAAACTTCGCGGGGTACTTCTCGCGATCATCCCAAGGCGATTCCGCTGCTTCGATATGGATGCAGTTGGCCGGGCAAATCGTGGGGCACATCATACACGCCACGCACTTGACGCGCCCGGCGCTGTCCTTATTCAACCGATGCACGCCGCGGAAGTTCGACGGCTCAAGCCCGCCCTGCTCGGGCGTGTAGTGCTCGCGCCGTTGCTCAGGATACTGAAGCGTTCGGCTCGTCCTGCCCTGCCCGAAGGAGGTAAAGAAGTGGCGCATCGTGGTCCCGAAGCCCTTGACGATCGAAGGCACATACATCGCCTCCGATGAGGACATGGACTTGGGCGTGATTGTGATGATGTCATCTTCGTGAATAGCCATATCGAGCGAGTATAGCGTCAATCTTGGATCGAAGTATCCGGGCGGGGTGTACTTCGACACGGATTTCGTGCATACTATTGCCCATGACCGATCGTCGCTCAGGGCCGCCGTTGTTTGATCTCATGCGAGAGCGTGGGCAGGACCCGCACGCGCCCAAGCCGACGCCCAAACCAAACCAACCACAGAGCTCAAACGCCCCAACAAGCCCGGCTCCATCGAGCCCATCGCTTGACGCCGCAGCCGCGCCGGCCCAGAGCCCCGCGCAGCCGCAGGCGCTGCCCCATGTACAGGCGGCATCGTCAACCCAGTCTGCTCCAACCAAGCAGACCGCATGGGACACCTCCGGCGGGGTATCACGAGCAGAGCGCTCCGCCGCCGCCGCGATGTTCGACGAAGACACACAAAGCGACTCGGGCATCCGCCTGTCATCCCCAATGTTCTACGCCCTGATCGTCATCGCCCTCGCGCTGATCATCGGCGCATGGACCATCGGCTACCAGCGGGGCAACAAGGCCGGCAAGGAAGAGATGAGCCAGCTCGTCGATGACCAGCCGGTCGTCCGCCCGATGGATACAGGCACCCAGCCAGATCCGATCGTGAATCAGCCGGTGGTCAACCGACCAACTCAGAACACGCCAAATACGAACCCAACTATAAACTCAGCCCCAAATCAAGCAAACAGCACAGCCCAACAGCCCACCGGAGCCGGGATCCTGAGCGCCTCGGGGTTCTTGACGAGCGACCCCCGCGAGCCCGGGCTCAACTACCTCGTGCTGGCGACCCTCAACGCCGAACAAGCCGCAAACGCGGTATCGTTCATGTATTCACACTCAGTGGCAGTCATCGGGGTCCCTGTAGTGGATTCTGGAGCTCGGGGTGCCAACAATCCCTCCCGCTATACACTGTATTCCCTTGGGGTTGCGATCCCTGGAAATCAGTGGAGTGCCATGAGCAGCGCTCGGATGCAGCACCAACGCCAGATCGCAGATCTGGGTGCCCGCTGGCAAGCCGAGCAACGCGGGGCGTCGGATTTCTCCCAGACCAACTGGGAAAAGTTTGATCCATAATTTGATCGAACAGCAGAACATTGAGTCGGGGCACCGAGCCCGGCCTGACAAACAAGACCCAAGACCAGCCAAGCAGCTACCCGGAGCACACCATGAGCATCGATTCCTCACTCAAAACCGAAGGCAACCTGACCACCGTCCGCAATGTGATGACCCGCGCCGAGCGCATCGCCGCACTCAAGGACGAAGGCAAGTTCATCGAAGGCAAGAACACCGCCCACTCGCTGCCAAAGACCAAGGTCAAAGAATAGTCAACGCCGCGAGCACCGTTCCCGGTGTTTAATCGCCCGCGTTGCACAAACGATCACAGGTTTCGGTGTTTCATCGGAGCCTGTTATTTTGTATATGCCCAGTAAATAAGTCCCCACACATCCGACGCGCATCAGAGAACAGGATTGAACCATGACCACCCATTCAAGCCCACTCGGAAACCCCGCTGCAAAACTCGACGGCTTCGATCTCGATTCCATGATCTCTGATCGCGCTGATGCGATCGACGCCTCAGGCATCCGGCGCATCTTCGCCCTCGCCGCCACGCTCGACGATCCGATCAACCTCTCGATCGGTCAGCCCGACTTCGTCGTCCCAGAGCCCATCCGCCAAGCCGCGATCGACGCCATCGACAACCATGTCAACGGCTACACCCTCACCCAAGGTCTCCCGACACTGCTCGCCAAGGTCAACACCTGGCTCAAGCACGATCTGGGCTGGGATGTCAAAACCGTCAACACCCCCGACCACGATGGCCCGGTCTCGTTCATCACCTCCGGCACATCGGGCGCACTCGTTCTGGCATTCCTCGCGCTGCTCAACCCGGGCGACGAGTGCATCATCCCCGATCCATACTTCGTCGCCTACCCGCACTGGGCGACGCTCTGCGGCGCCAAGGCCGTCACGGTCGATACCTACCCGGACTTCAAGCTCACGGCCGATCGCATCGAGCCGCTGATCACCGACAAGACCAAGTTCGTGCTCCTCAACACCCCGTCAAACCCCGCCGGCGTGGTCATGTCCAAGGACGAATGCGTCAAGCTCCGCGAGCTGTGCCGAGCCAAGGGCGTGCTGCTGATCACCGACGAGATCTACGACGAGTTCGTCTTCAGCGACGCGACGACCGACGCGTGCGTCGGCGATCCGTCCGATCCGCGCTGCCCGAGTCCCGCTCGGATTGATGGCGCGCAGGACGATGTGCTGCTCATCCGCGGCTTCGGCAAAACCTACGGCTGCACCGGCTGGCGACTCGGCTACGCCGCCGGACCCAAAGCCATCATCGAACAGATGGCCAAGCTCCAGCAGTACACCTTCGTCTGCGCCCCCGCGCCGCTCCAAGCCGGCGTTGAAGCCTGCTTCACGACCGACATGTCCGCGTTCGTCGATGAGTACCAATCCCGCAGAGACCTCGTGCTCGAAAAGCTCGGCGCACTCACCGAGATCGCCATGCCCGGCGGCGCGTTCTACGCATTCATCAAAGTCCCCGAACACCTGGGCATCACCGGCACCCAGTTCGCCGAGCGCGCGATCGAGCGCAGCCTGCTCACCATCCCCGGCGGTGCATTCTCCGCCCGCGATACCCACTTCCGGATCAGCTTCGCCACCAACCGCGCCAAGCTCACCCAAGGGCTCGATATCCTTGCCGAGTTGATGCAGGCATAACCCTGCGTTTACGGTTGAACTTGCTGGTTTGTACAGGGGTTGAGCAGTGCTCAGAAATCAATCTGGATCCGGGCGAAGAGCCCCTCCTGATGGACATCGGTGTCGATCGACCCGACCTCAAACGACGAGCGGATGATCCGGTACCCGGCGCTGAAATCGATATTGCTCGAGATCCGCAGATCGGTCGACGCATTGAAGTCGATCAGGGCGTCGCCCGTCTCGATCGGATGCGTGAGGGCCGCGCTCGAGAATGACAGCGCATCGCTGATCTCCCATCGCACACCCGATCCCACCATGGGCAGAGCCGCGAAGCGGTGGGTGGTGTCGATTCGAGTGTCGCCGTTTACAGTCACGCGCTTGCCGATGTTCGCTTCGATCGCCTTGAGCCCCGAGAGCACCGAGATCGTCACGGGCCCCGCGTTGATCGCGTCCCACTCCAGCGAGAGGTCGTACACATCGTACTCGCCCTCGTCCTGCGTCAGGCTCGAGATGCGTTCGCCCGAACTGTCGTCTTGTCCGTTGTCCTTGAGCGTGCCCGCGCTCCCAGAGATGTTCCCGTCGCGCAGCTCCGTCGTGCGACCGACGGAGAATGACAGCGAATCATTGAGCCGGACGCCGCGATCGGATTGACGGCGCGTCACCCAAGATTCAATATAGATCGGATGATCGTTCTGCGTGAGCCGATGGTCGCGCCCAAGGCGCGGATCAAACCGCGGCAGCTCAAAGCGTGTGGACGATGACGCGGCGATCCACGATGGGTCGATCCCATTCGATCGCATCTCGCTGAGCTGCTGATGCGAAAACGATTCAAGCGTGCTTGCGCTTTGGCGTTGTTCAACCGGTTGTGTATCAAAGATAATTTCTGGAAGAACGAAGTCATCGTCAATCGAGATCGCCTGCTGGGCATGCACCAACGAACACAGTGTCGTCATAGAGAGCCCGGCTGAGATGAGTTGCACGCGAAGCATGATCTACAATGGTGTCCTCTATCAGGACGAAAGTCAACCCTCACGATGTTGGGTGGAAACTAACATCCGTACCGATGTGATGTCCTATAAATCGGCAGATCGACCCCCCAGCCTTGAGCAGTTGTGCTGAGCGGGGTTCATCTATCCCACTCGGATTGGGCATATTGAGCACATGATTCCCCTCTTTGAGTGAGATCAGCTCCGTTTTCGTTGTGTTTGCAATCGCAAACCCCGCGCTCTGGTCCACGGCTTGATCGGCATCCCCGTGGATCACACACGCCGGGCAAATCATATTGGATGCCTGCAATAATATATCGTGCGCCTCCGGATCGTCGAGCTGTTCGCTCAGCCAGGTGCTGTTGATCGTCAGCGTCTGCTTGGTGCGGGCGCTCTGCGTGGTGGACGACCCACGCGCAAGCAACTCATCCTGATCCTCTTTCGACATCCGCGTACAACAATCCACGGCATTGATCGTCACCACACCAGCAAGCCCAAGCTCATCGCCATGGCGACCCGCCGCCAACAAAGCAGTCGCGCCCCCGCGCGAATGCCCAATCACAAACACCGGCAACCCCGCCCCCGCCAGCTCCCCGTCCCCAAAAGCCCGCACCACACGCACCACATCCTCGACCTGACGCGTCCAGGTATCGAGCGCGAACAAATCCGGACGAGCGAAGGTCGCGATCTCATTGGTCATCCCCGAGGTCGAGAAGTTGAACCGATGCACGACCATCCCCGAAGCGCACAGATCATGCGCAAGAATCGGGATGAACCCATAATCCTTGTACCCCTTAAACCCATGGAGCATGACCACGCACGCGCTCGGCTCGCCCGTCGGCCGATGCGTATCGCCCAAGAGCTCAAGCCCCCGTTCGTTCTTGAGTGTAAATGGTGTGCTCGATCGTGTGTTCATGGGGGCGATCCTTCCGTTACCAATCCTATGCGTGCCTCAGGCGGACATGTGGAGTACCAGTGGGGGTGTATTGATGAAGCAATCCAGCCTAAACTTGTGCTTGGACAACGCACCCAAGCCATCCCAATCCGACCAAGCCCAAGCAACTCAACAAGCAACTCAAGAAGAGTGGGGCAAGTCCCCGCCCAAAGGCTCGGAGCACCAACTGCTCAAAGGCCCACGCCTCCGCCGCCAAGAGCTCGGCACCGCGATCAAGATCTTTATCGAGTTCATCCGAGGCTTCCGCCGACTCCACTTCATCGGCCCCTGCGTCACCGTCTTCGGCTCCGCCCGCTTTGCCGAGGATAACGAGTACTACCAGCTCGCCCAAGCCATGGGCAACAAGCTCGCCAACGCCGGCTTCGCCACCATGACCGGCGGCGGCCCGGGCATCATGGAAGCCGCCAACCGCGGCGCACGCGAGGGCAAGGGGCTCTCGATCGGGTGCAACATCGAGCTGCCCCACGAGCAGTTCCCCAACCCATACCTCGACCTGTTCGTGGACTTCAAATACTTCTTCGTCCGCAAGGTGATGCTCGTCAAATACTCCGACGCTTTCATCGTCATGCCCGGCGGGCTCGGCACCCTCGACGAAGTCTTCGAGACCCTCGTCCTCATCCAGACCGGCAAAATCGAACGCTTCCCGATCATCATGATGGGACGCGATTTCTGGAAGCCCATGGAACAGTTCATCCGCGACTCCCTGATCGCCCACGCCACCGTCGAAGACGACATCATGGACCTCGTCCACATCACCGACGACCCCGACGAAGCCATCGAGATCATCGCCAAAGCCGAGGCCCGCCTCAACGGCGATCGATAGACTATCAGGGCGAGATCAAGATGTCAGCAAATCGGGCCTCGAGTTTGTACCGGGCTTCATCTGCGATCTCTTCATCCGGATCATCAAGCATTCGAACGGCGATCTGATCGAGTTCGTCATCATATGGCGACCCGAGGGCGACAGGTAGGTTCGTAATGACCCAGTACCTGACTACATGGTCTTTGGAAGTTGCGAGCGGAGCGATGTGCTTGAGCCAAGCCTCAATGTTTGTCGTGTCCCCGAATGGGTCGTCCCCGGTATAGGCGTATGGAGCATCATCGGGGTTGCCAAGCAGCTGCTTGGCGAGAAGCGGAAATGCACGGTCACCATCGACATCGTGCTGAGCGAGTAAGTTCAAGGCGAGATTGTTGTAAGATGGAAACCATGCCGTGTCCTCAGGTGGTGAGCCTGCCTTGTCGATGGTCAGCGATATGGCAAGCTCAATCAGTGCGTTGTAGGGAGCGTTTTCTGATTGTTCGTTGAGCTCGGTAGACCGCTGGCAAATGGAGAGCACATTGAGCGCATGGAGTTGGTCGCTTGGTACATCCGAGCGGAGCAGTTCGCCAAGCGATTCAATAAGCTGGCTAAACCCCTTGTCAGATAGTGTATCCGAGTAGTACCCAATTGAAATCGCTTTGTCCAACGGGCTCATTTGCAAAGGGTCTGATGTTGGGTTGAGATACAGATGCTGAAAATCGTCAAGATGCCCTGCGTCATAGGCAATCATAAACGCCGGTGTAGAGATGGAATCGTCTACAAATGTCAGTCTTTCAATGAAGGCTTGGTTGAGTATGCGATCGCGATATGGAGAGAGCAGCTGATGTAGTTCAGATTTGACAATAGGCGATTCGATGAGGTCCCATTCGCTGTCGAATTCTTCATCAATGCCCAACCCTGCAGCCTTATAGCGATTGACGATCCAACCCTTCGCAAGGTCATAGGGATGAATCGAGTCATGATAGAATGAAAAGACAGAAGTACTGAGAACATCCAAAGTCTCAAGCTGAACCAGAGTTGGGTTGTCTGCGGTGAGCGCAGCAATGGAGTCCTCTACACAAGCAGACAAGAGTTCGTTTGCGTTGATAGGCGGCCCGATCCACTCGCCATCTAGTTGAGCATCCAAGTTTCCAATAGATGCGATCAACTTAAGCCGTCGCGTATCCCATCGAGACTCTTGGTCATCGAGCAATCCCCGACAGATTCTCCGCCCAAATCTCCGTATGCGAGCATCAGATATCCATTCTCCTTGGATCCAACCCCCTTCATCGGCGTGCCACCAATATTCATCAAACCGCTCTTCAAGCGTCGAGTAGTACGCCGAGTTCTCCGCAAGAATCCAATCCTCCGGCAACCATTCCCACCCCGCCATCAAAAACCAAGAAGGCACGGCCGCCAGCCAATCCGTCTCCACCACCCGTCGGCTCACCGACACCCCATACGCCCCCGTCCCGATCAGCATCAGCCCGAGCACAAACGCCCACTTGCGTCGCTTGGCTTTCGAGAACTGCTTGATGCTCTTGGCCGTGCGTCCGCACTCGGGGCACTGGAGCCCGCTGGCCGCCGACATGTCGTACCAGCACTTGGGGCAGCGGACCCGCCCGCGTGGCCGATCCCCGATGCTCGCCCCGACGAACATCATCAACCCAAAGAGCACCAAACTCCCGCTGATCGCATACACCGGCGCGGCGTACTGCTCGGTCTCCGGATAGTTCGCCGCATTGGTATACGCCAAGTACCCAAACACCGCCGCGACAACAGCGCACACAACAATCAGCCCGAACCCAACCCACAACGCCCGTCGGCTCCGCTGGGCGATCAACCGCTTCCGCTTGCGTGCAAAGAGCTCCGAGACCAAACGCACAAAGAGCGAAAAGCTCCAGCACGCCATCAGCGACGCCCCCAACCACAGAATCACAATCCACACCACCATGCCCAGAGTATACGGCCGCTGGGCGCAGCGGATTCAAAGATACTATCCGAGCGGCTTAAACGCTCGCCGTCGCAAACCGATCCTTGACCGTGCTGCGTCCCTTGGTCGAGTACTCCTCGCTGATCGCCGAGACAAACTCATCAAGCGGCAACGAACCAAGGTCCTTCTCCGTCCCGAACGCACGCACCGACACCGCACGCTTCTCAGCATCCCGTGGCCCGACCACAAGCAGGTACGGGATCTTCATCTCCGAACCATTCTTGATCTTCGCCTGCACACGCTGGTCGTGATTATCCATCGTCGAGCGGATACCCACGGCATGGAGCGCACTCATCACCTCGTGCGCATAATCATTGCTCTTCTCTGAGATCGGCAGCACACGCACCTGCTCGGGCGCCAGCCACACCGGGAACGCGCCGGCGAAGTGCTCGATCAACACGCCAATAAATCGCTCCATCGAGCCAAACGGCGCGCGGTGGATCATCACCGGGCGGTGCTTCTCGTTGTCCGGGCCGATGTAGCTCAGGTCAAAGCGTTCGGGCAGGTTGTAGTCCACCTGCACCGTGCCCAGCTGCCACTCGCGCCCGATGACATCCTTCACAATAAAGTCAATCTTGGGCCCATAGAACGCGGCCTCACCGGCTTCTTCGCTGAACGCCACGCCCAAGGTCTCGGCTGCATCACGACACGCCTGCTCCGCCTTGTCCCAGTTCGCCGGGTCACCCGTGTACTTGCCCGAATCCGGGTCACGCAGCCCCACACGCACGCGATACTCCGTAATCCCGAGCACATTGAAGATCGTCTTCACCAGCGACAAGCACCCCTGCACCTCCTGCCCGACCTGATCGGGCGTACAGAACAGATGCGCATCGTCCTGGGTGAACCCACGCACGCGGGTCATGCCGTTGAGCTCGCCCGACTGCTCCCAGCGGTACACCGTCCCGAACTCGGCCAGCCGCACCGGCAGATCCTTATACGAGTGCGGCTGCGAGTCGAACACCTTGATATGGTGCGGGCAGTTCATCGGCTTGAGCATAAAGCCCTCGATCTCGCCGGTCTTAAGATGGTTCGAGAGCTGGGCACAGCTGCACCCTTCGTCAGCGAGCTGCACCATATGATCCCGCTCGATCAACGGCGGGAACTGCGACTCAGCGTAGTACGGGAAGTGCCCCGAAGTCCTGTACAAATCCAGCTTCCCAATGTGCGGCGTAAACACCTCGTGATACCCCTGCTTGGTCAGCTCAGCACCAATAAAGTTCTGGAGCTCCTTGCGGACGACCGAGCCGTTGGGTGTCCACAAAATCAGCCCCTGCCCGACGGTCTCGTCGATGGCAAAGAGCTTGAGCTTCTTGCCCAGCACACGATGGTCGCGCTTTTTGGCTTCTTCCAAACGCTCAAGGTGCGCCTTGAGGTCCTTCTTGTTAAAGAACGAAGTCCCGTACACGCGGGTCAGGCGGTCCGAGTTCTCATCGCCATGCCAGTAGCTCGACGCGAGCGTCATGATCTTGAACGCCCCGATCCTGCCCGTGCTCGGAATATGAGGCCCCCGGCAAAGATCCTCCCAATCCTTGCCCGGCTCACCCGTCGCATAGAAACTCAGCGACAACGAACCCGCTTCGTGCGCACGATGGGCGTTGTCGAGCTTGTACTTCGAGCCCTCGCTCTTGACCTTTTCGAGCCCCTCAGAGTACTCAAGGTCGTAACGCGTGAACGGGCGATCCTCCTTGACGATCTTGGCCATCTCCGCTTCGATGTCCTCAAAGTCGCCCTCACGCAGCGGGCGGTCCTCAGGAAAAGCAATGTCGTAATAGAAGCTCTGCTCGAGCGCCGGCCCATAGACAAGCTGCGCCCCCGGGATCAGCCGCTGGATCGCCTCGGCCATCACATGAGCCGTGGAATGACGCAGCATGCTCAGCGCATTGGGGTCGTCCTGCTTGTCGCGGTTTTTTTCAGTGACCAGCGAGAGCGAGCAATCCCGCTCGATCACGGTCGAGAGATCGGAGAGTTCATCGTCGATCAGGCACCCGACGCACGCGCGGGCCAGCCGTTCGCCGATGGTCATCGCTACCTCGTAGGCCGAGATCGGGTGGTCGAATGATTTAATGGTGCCGTCGGGCAGTGTGATGTTGGGCATGTCCGTGCTCGTTTCTCTCTGTGCTCGTTGTGCCGGGGGGGTGCCCCGGCTCGGTGGTCAGTAGGGGGTTCATCCTATGAAAAACGCCCAGCGTTGGCTGGGCGTCAGGTGCAATTTTGCAACAATATCCAGCCGGCCTATCGCAGGTTCGTGGTGGTCCCGGTGGTAGTCGTGGTGCTGAACATCGTTGAAGATTCTAGGCAGTCATTGCCGGCTCGGCTTATGAGCAGCATTCCGAGCCGCAACAGCTCTCGGCTGGCTTGCTGGCCAAGATGTCCACGCTCGTGATCACATCGCTCGCCGACTGCCCATCCGGGAGCAGTTCGCTGACCTTGGCGTACAACGGATCGTTGGCCGCGGTGAGGGCCCGGACATAATCGGGCTTGGGCGTGAGCCTGATCCCATCGAGCCCCGCGTTGACCATCTGCTCGCGCATCTCCTCGACCGGGATCGCGCCAGCCACGCACCCGGCCCAGGACTCAACGATCGACTTGACCTCCTCGGGCAGTTCCTTGAGCAGCGCGATGTCCGACAAGGCGACCCGCCCGCCGGGCTTGAGCACCCGGGCGATCTCGTTCCAGACCTGCTGCTTGTCCATCGACAGATTGAGCACACAGTTCGAGATGATCACATCCACCGACGAGTCCTCGACAGGCAGGTGCTCGATCTCACCTAAACGAAACTCGACATTGTCGAGCCCGGTGCTCTTTCGGTAGTGGGCGATGTTGGTGCGGGCCTTGGCGATCATCTCGTGGGTCATGTCCACGCCGATCGCCCGCCCGGTTTCCCCGACCTTGGGTCCTGCGAGGAAGATATCGAACCCGCCGCCCGAGCCCAGATCAAGAATCGTCTCGCCCTCCTTGAGCGCGGCGATCACCGTAGGGTTGCCACACGAGAGCCCCATATTGGCATCGCTGGGCAACGCTTCGAGTTCTTCTTTGGAATACCCAATCTGCTCGGCCAAGTCCTCGGGGTTGATCGAACTCGTCACCCCGCACGCCCCAGCGCTGCAGCAGCTGCCGGTGGCTTGGGTATCGCCCGTGAGCTGATCGCGCGTCACAGAGCTCGATGTGGCGATGGTGGCATAGTCCGAGCGGATCTGCTCACGGATCTGGTCATTCTTTGGATCTGTCTTGGTCATACTGATGCTCCTGGTTGAATGGTGGCTTTGGTTTCGGTACTGGTGCAGCAGCCCTCGCGCTGCATCCGGGCGAGGTCGATCGGATCGATCGAATCAATCGTCCGAAGTGCGTCTCGGTCTGCTTGGATCTGTTCGTCTTCGAGCCCGTGGGCCCGCACCCAACTCAGCGCGTCGCCGACGATCGGCTCGGGCTCACTGGGCACGCGGTAGTGCACCCATCTCCCTTCCTTGCGGGACGTGAGCAAGCCCGCGTTGCGGAGCGTGGCCAGGTGCTTGGAGATCGACGCGTTGGACAGGTCGATCAGTTCGACCAGCTGGCACACGCACCGCTCGCCATCGAGGCAAGCCGACAGCAGGCGGATGCGGTTCGGGTCAGAGAGCGCGTGGGCGATGTCGGTGAGTTGGCTCATTTGATTTCTCATTTCGTAAAATAAGAATACGAGCCGGCCTCGTTTTCTTCAATCAGAAAATGAAAATTTCTCTTAAATAATTTGATATATCGAAACTTGATATATCATCGTGCCGTACAATACAGCACCATGCTCACACTCAAGCAAGACCATTCCGAACTCGTCGTCCTCTCCGTGCTCGCCCAGGGCCCTTCCTACGGCTACGCGATCAGCAAGGACATCGCCGCCCGATCCGAGGGCAACTTCAAGCTCTCGCCCTCGGGCATGTACCCGCTGCTGACCAAGCTCGAAAAACTCGGGCTCGTCACCACCAACTGGGAAGAGGTCAAAGCCGCCGGGGCAGATCCAGATTCAACAGGACGCAAACGCAAGTGGTACACCCTGAGCCCCAAGGGGCACAAGCAACTCGCCAAACGGATCGAGCTCCACGCCCAGATGCAATCCATCCTCAACGGCTTCGTCTCCCCGACACAACAAGCTACACACCTTGAAGAGAATGCAGCCGGATGAGCCACGCCGACTTCCAATCTGCACACCCCCCGGGCACCAAGGACTCGATCTCCTCGTGGCTCGATGTCCTCACCGGCATGCTCGCGATCCCCGAATCACAACGGACCCAAGTCCGCGACGAGTTCGAAGACCACCTCCGCTCACGCATCGACGATCTCTTAATCGTCGGCAAGCCCGAGCCCGAAGCCATCCGCATCGCCATCGCCGAGCTCGGCGAGACCGCAGAGCTCGCCAAACTGATATCCAAAGCACACCAACACGCACACCCAAGGAGAAAAACCATGAACATCGCCATGATCACCATCGCCATCGCCGGGCTATCCATCGGGGGGATGAGCCTGCTCAACAACCAGAGCGCACCGCCCACCAACCAAACGATCCCGGGCACGATCCCGGCGCTCGTCGCGATGGAAAAGAACCAAGCCGTTCCTGTGGTCGATGAGCCGACCCACACATTCGATATTGGCATCGCCACGAGACGAACACTGCTCACAGAGATCGCCGACGCGTTCGGGTATGAGCTGGAACTCAGTGATCATGCGCGCGGGCCACAGATGAGCTTACTCCTCGGGGTCAGCTTGGAGAAAATGCAAGGCGAGTTCACATTGAAAGAGGCGATCGAGTATCTCGAAGCGGGTATGAGAAACTCAACTTTGAACTACAACCTCTCGATCAATGACAAAACCATTTCGCTGCAATCCGGGGATGAGTACCAGCGCCAGCTTATCGAAATGCAGGTTTACCCGACCCCGGAGTGGATCCTCGGCCACAGCGATCAGGAGGCGTACGCCGACACCATCCGCAGCCTGCTGGAGGTCAAGTTTGACCTGGAGTACACCTCGATCAAGGTGCTCAACGGGGCACTCATCATCGCCGCCCCGCCCAAAATCCACGCCCAGGCCCACCGGATCATGAGCGAGGTCAACGCGGTCATCAAGCACAGCGAAGAACAACGCCTCGAACGCGAGCAAGCCGAAGAGCACGAGCTGAATCTCCGCCGCAGCAAACTCGTCGAGGAGATCATCAGAGAGCGCGAAGTGCTCCGTCAGAGCATCGCGATCAACTCCGAGCGACGCGACGGCTTCCGGATGAAGGCCTTCTACGCAGAGCGTGCGTTGGCAGATTACAAGAACAATGCCGAAGTGTCCGAAGAAAAAGCCCAAGAACTCGAAAAGCAGCACGCTTCGAGTGTCCGCAACGCCGCTCAGTTCGCCCAGCAGGTCAACGAGGATGAAAGACGCCTCGAATACCTACTCGGACGACTCATCGAGTCAGAGTACATCCACCTCGACGACGCGCTCAATCAATAAACCACTCGAATAGTGCCCCCTATATGGTGCCGAAATCCCGCCTCTGGTGCAAACCTATACCATCTACGGTATAATTCACGCACCGGAGGCGTTTGTACATGATCTGCCCGTATTGCAGCCACAACCAGGACAAAGTGATCGACTCCCGCTCGACCGAGGGCGGGGCAGTCATTCGTCGCCGACGACACTGCCTCAAGTGCGAGCGCCGATTCACCACCTACGAACGCGTCGAGCCCACCGGACGCCTGATGGTCGTCAAACGCGACGGCGCCCGCGTGCCCTTCTCCCTCGACAACATCATGCGGGGCGTCTCCAACGCCTGCGGCAAGCGCCCGATCTCAGAGGACATCAAGCTCAACCTCGCCGAGGTCGTCGAAGAAGAACTCCACGCCGAGTTCGAACGCGAGGTCTCCTCGCAGATCGTCGGCGAGCGCGTCATGACCAAGCTCCGCGATGTCGACAAAATCGCCTACATCCGCTTCGCCACCGAGCACCTCCAGCTCTCGACCCTCGAAGACATCCAACGCGAGCTCGACGACCTCTCCGTCCGCCCGACCGCCAGCCCAGACCAACAAGGGCTCTTCGCAGGACGAAAAACCAGCAAGTAGCTGGACCCGTCCGGACGAATACAATCCCTTGACACTGGCTAATCACACAGACTCATCACAAGACCCCGCCACCGAAAGGCACGCCCATGGCATCGAAAGTACGCAACACCACCAACGACTGTTTCGCAGACCTCGCCGACATGGGCATCGTCCACGACGGCATGATGTGCATGGTGGGGGGCTTCGGCCTCTGCGGCATCCCCGAACACCTCATCATCGCGCTGCGTGATACCGGGGTCAAAGACATCACCTGCGTCTCCAACAACGCCGGCGTCGACGACTGGGGGCTGGGCCTGCTGCTGGCGACCAAGCAAATCAAAAAAATGATCTCGAGCTATGTCGGCGAGAACGACGAGTTCGCCCGCCAGTTCCTCAACAACGAGCTCGAGGTTGAGTTCAACCCCCAGGGCACACTCGCCGAGCGCGTCCGCGCGGGCGGCGCAGGCATCCCGGCCTTCTTCACAGCCACGGGTGTCGGCACCGTCGTCGCCGAGGGCAAAGAGACACGCACCTTCAAAGCACCCAACAGCGGCCAAGAACGCGAATACATCATGGAAACCGGGCTCTTCGGCGACATTGCTTTGGTCAAAGCAGCCAAGGCCGACGAGTTCGGCAACCTGGTCTACAACCGCACCGCCCGCAACTTCAACCCCGACATGGCCACCGCGGCTAAGTTCGTGATCGCCGAGGTCGACGAGATCGTCCCCGCCGGCTCGATCGACCCTGACGATGTCCACACCCCCGGCAACTATGTCGATCGCGTCGTCCAGACCGTGTCCGAGAAACGGATCGAGCAACGAACAGTGAGCGGGGGATAACCGAATGAGTGATATGGATTCTGGCGATCAAAGTAGAAGTTCTAAAAGTGAAACCGTCCAAGCAGGGAAGGCTCTTTGGGCTTTTATTCGTGAGACTTGGAGCTCCTTAAGGGGCTTTGGCCTCAAAGCGTTTTCGTTTGGTTCGCGTTTCTTAGAAAACAAACAACCTTCGGTGATCTTCATCACTGCATTTGGTGTTTTTATTCTCGCATCACTGATAGCGCAACTCGCACTCGTGTTTGTGCCGGGGGCAAAGGAAGTCATGCACACAGTTCACCATGGCCGGTCTTGGACAACAACAGAACCAACCGGATCAATTCAACTCGTTGAATTTTTCTCGGCCTGTTCTTACTTCACGCGAATCGCTGCGATGATGCTCGCAGTATGGGGATTGATTCGCCTGCTCGCCGACGCGATAGAGAACAGAGCCAAGTCATGAGCGAAACACCCGAAGCACCTGTGTTGCGAAAGAAGCAGTTCCTCATCCTCCGGTTTCTCAAAGAAACCGAACCCGCGAAACTCCTGATCTGGTGTGCGGTCTTCATCATGCTCACCGGGGTTTTCGGCACTGCGAGTGTCCAAGTCTCTACGGGTTGGAATGTCAACGCTTCATTCGAAGATTGGAACTCAGGCACAGGTACTCGGTTTCTCAGTACCTCGATCGAGCCCGATCGAGAGTCATTTATTCTCAGAATAACCAAGATACTTCTGAATCTCGGGGTGTTACTCTTCGGGATCGTTTCTGCCCTTTTGCCGATGTGGACTGTTGGACGCCTGATCGGCGATGCGGTTCAAACCAACGGGCGATTGATCGCCGAATCTATACGATCGGAGCTGAACATTGAATGAGCCAAACAACACGCCAACCCCTCCAACCGACAAGAAAAAGCCGATCTACACACGCCCCAAGTTCATCGCCTCGAGCATCGCGGCCATCATCTTCCTGATTCTCATCCTCCAGAACTCCGAATCAATCTCCATCGATGTGTTCTTCTGGAAAGCAACCGCCCCCGCGGCCCTGCTCTACCTCATCTTCGCCATCATCGGTTTCATGGTCGGCTGGCTCGTCCGCAAGCCCAAAAAGCACAGCGACAGAGACTGAGCGCATAAAAAACCGCACGAAGCTCAGGCGAGGGGGTGCCGAAGAGCTCCGTGCGATTTAGAGAGAGTCTGTGCGCCCCAGAAGAGACACGGCGTACCCAAAATCTTACAGGGTGCACGAACCTCGTCGTCTGCGGACAATCGCCGTCCCCGCGAGCATCACCGCAAGGGTGCTCGGTGCCGGGGTGATCGAAACATTGTCCACCAAGCCCGCGAACGCCGTCGATGTCCCATCGTCGAAACGGGCGTTCACGGTCAGCGTATCAAACTCGATCCCCGAGACACTGAGCCGATCGCCGATCAGGTTGTCGCGTCCGCCGCGATCGGAGATCAGGATCGAGTCGGAGTTGACGACCTCGCCATTGAGCGTGGCGAGCAGCTCGAGGGTGATCCCGCCCCAAGGCCCGTTCTCAAAGTAGAGCAGATCGAGCGACCCATCCGTCTCGATCGAGTTGGTCGTCATCGAGAAGGTTGAGACGATGTTGATCGAGAGGTTCTCGCCGGGGATCCATGCCCATGACTGCCCCCATGACAAGGCGTTCGAGCCGCTGAGCGTATCGGGGAAATCATTGATCGCCAGTGTCGCGTTCTCGACAAGGAAATCGGTTCCGTACTCGCCGGGCCCGAAGAGCGAGCCGTCCGGGTTGAGTCCGGAATCGTTGTTGAGCCCGAAGAAGGTGATCCCACCATCGGTGAACGATGGGCCGCTGACCCCTTCGCTGAGGGATTCAAACCCGGTGTACCCGCCGGCGAGGGCCGAGGCGCTCAGCAGCGAGAGTGCGGCGAAGGAAGTGAACTTGTGTGAGGACATAGGGATACCTTTCTTAGGATATGGGGCTTTGGAAAAAGATGAATGTGAATGACTCGGTGTGCGGGCTACGCCCGATTGGTTTACGGGCAGCCAGCGCCGAATGCGTCGAGGAAGTCGGACACATCGAAGAAGTCAAAGCTCCGGTCGCCGTTGAGATCCGCGATCGGGTCCTGAGCACCGAACGCATCGAGGAAGTCGGAGACATCGAAGAAGTCGAGCTCGCCGTCCCCGTTGAGGTCCGCAACGCAGGCCGTCGGCATCGTGAAGCCCTCGATCAGGAACGCGCCGGTCGAGCCGTCCTTGAGCCGACCAAACCCGACGATGTCGCCCTGGGCGTTGACCGCGTTCGCCCGCGAGAGGATCTCGAAGTCGGAACGCTCATCGAGCAGTTCGTTGAGATCGAACATCACGCCGTCGGCCCAGACCCAGGCCCGCGGATCAAACCCGCTGCCGGTCCCGTCCCACGCGTACCCGACGACCATCCCGTTGTCGTTGACATCGAGCGACTCGGAGGTATCGAGGTTGGGCAGCGTGCCCAGCGTGATCACCGGCTCGCGTGTATCGGTCGTGAAAATCGCCGCATTCCATGTGCCGGTGGTGGACTCCGCCGTCGAGTGCCCGACGATCATCGAGTTGTTGTTGATCGTGGTGGCCCTGGAGAAGTTGAACCCGCTTGGTCCAAAGTCAGGGAACGCGTACCCGCCACGATCATCGGGGACTGCGAGCACCACATCGTCCGGATCACCAAAGAAGAACGCGCTGCCGACAATCTCGCCGCTGTTGTTGATCGACAGGTTCGACCCGCCCTGATAAAACGAAGGCGTGCCCGCGACCTCGACCGGGTTGGTCTGATCCCAGACAAAGCCCTTGGCAAACCCGGGGGTGATGCTCGCCTGCCCGGTGATCACGCCGTGGTCGTTGATGTCCCAGGGGATCGAAGATCCCATGGAGCCGATGGCGCTGTGGATATCGACCATCCCGCCGCGTCCGTCCCAGAGGGTGCCCATCCGCAGGGTCATGCCGTCCTCGGAGTAGCCGACGATCTGGCCGTTGTTGTTGATCGAGAGCGCCTCGCTCTTGGTGTGCCCGTCCATCGCGCCCAAGCTGGTCGCGACATGGTTCGCGTCCCAGGTCACCGCGTAGACCCCTTGGACATCCGTGATCGAGGTCTGACCGACCACATCGCCGTGGTCATTAATATCGTTGGCAATCGCGCCGCTGTTGCCCAGTGCGGGCAGGTGCACAACGGATTGGGCCATCGCGCTGCCGCTGGCGAGCACGAGCCCGAGGATCGCAAGCTTCGAGACTGACTGGGGCATCGAGATGCCCCGAGTAATCGGTGTGCTGCTGGTGTCAGTTGAGGCGTGGGTGGTGTATGACATGGCGTGTCCTTTTATATATGTTCTGAGTGGTTCCTGAGCAAGCGAATCCAGAATGGTGTTCAACGATGGTTTCACAGAGGCATCTGATCGGTTGATCGGGCCTTCACTTGAATATATTGAAAACTGACTTGAAATCAACCCTGAAATCAGATATTTTCTACACATATTCATCAAATCCCCGTTTCCGAGCCACAGATGCCGCTCGGAGGACACAATTCAAAGAGGAACCCGCATGCACCGTTCAGAATTTGGGCCAAATGCCATGATGCCAGCCCACACATCCCCCGGGATTCGGGGTACTGTTCGTGTGATGCCAGATGTTTCTGTTTCAACGCCGAAGATCAAATCGAGGGGGTTGCCATCCCCGCTCACCGCCGATGAGCGCGCCCTGTGCGATCGCGTCGCCGCTCGCCTGCACGCGGACCTCTCGAGCCTCGTCATTCAACTCCCCGAACCCGCCCAAACCGGGTCCGGCATGTCCAAGCACCTCGACATCGTCCGCAACACCTGCCAGCGCGTGATCCACGCCCTGCGCGACCAATCGCCCAACACCCAAACCCTCGTCAAGCTCCCGGGCGTCAAGGGGCTCGAGCAGATGCTCGAAGCGATGCGCAGCGCCGGCGTAGAACAAGCCTCGATCGAACTGGCGGCCGTGGGCGTCGAGCAGTTCGGGCAGCTCATCGATTCCCTCGCCGGCTCGCACACCAAGCTCGCCGCCCGGATCAACGCCATCGGTTCGCCTGATGTCGAATCCCGCCTGGGCGGGGTCGAAGCCCGCGAGCAGCTCTTCCAATCAGCCGTCGGCGTCACCGGGCGCAGCGCCGCCACCAGCATCAGCCTCTACGCCTTCCGCCAATCGCCCGAGAACCCCGATGTCCTCCAGCGGGCCATCGCCTCGGGCCTGTACCAAACCACCGTCGTCCCCGGCGGCATGCCCGTCGTGATCCGCGCGGGCGACACGCTGCAATGGGACGACCCAGAAAACCGAACCATTGACTACCTCGACGACTCTAAGCCCATGGGCAACACGCCCGAGGCCCTGCTCAAAGAGTTCACCACCCATCCGCTGCCCACGGTGTCCTCGCAGGGTACCTCGGACAACCTGATCCAGGTCATCGACCCGGCCAACTTCTCTGGCCCACAAACCCTCGATGTCATCACCGCCGCCCGCTCGAACCACCCATACCGCGATCCCAAATCGGGCCAGCTCACCTTGGACGAAGTCTGGTCGCTGGTCAACTGCCCCTGCGCCCGACTGTTGTTTGATATCTATCTCCACCGCGATCTCGAACGCACCGTGCGTCCCAAGCTCGATTCGCAGCTCTGGTACCCAAACCTGACCTCGCCGGGCGGGCAGCGTTGGATCACCCGCTACCCCTCGCCGCCGCGCCTCGAACTGCTCGGCGAAGGCATCGGGCACGCCTCGACCCCGTCGTACCCGAACCACAGCGAACTCACCCAGACCCTCTTTAGCCGGGTCGGCTGGGACCCGCAAGAGTTCGTCGGCTTCCGCTGCGAAGTCATGTTCCCGATCTGGCGCGCAGGCTATTGCATGTCATTCCAGCCCGTCGAGCCAACGGATTCTGCTGAAAACGACAGCTCAGCGACATAAATCCACATCTGCTGTTGCGAATCGGTCTCAACTGGAATATGATCCCTGTGTCTCGTGCCCACTCAGGGTGGTCATCGAGCCATCAAGGGGAGTCATGAGCAGCATGATCGAAGCACCAAGCATGTCAAGCCAACCCGCTGAGCCCAGTGCCCAGCCAAGCACACAGATCGAATCCAAGTCGATCCCCATGACCCAGCTCATGCGTGGACAGACCGGGCGGATCGATTGCACCCAGGCGCACCCCGACGAGTGCTCGATGCTCCGCGCGATGGGACTGCGCCCCGATGCGTCGGTGCAGATGTGCCGCCTGGGCGAGCCGTGCATCGTCTCGCTCTCGGGCGCGTGCAGAATCGGGCTCGCCAAAGACATCGCCTCGCGTGTGATGGTCCGCATCGACGATTAATCGGCTCACGCCCTTTCGAAACTCGCCGAAATTGGCGACCGATCAAGAGAGCACCGCCGCGATGCCACCGACCGACTCATCGACCCCATCCAAAAATACAAAGCCAGAGCACACGGAGACCCGCCAAGTCCCGCGCCATGCGATCGCGGTGCTGGGCAACCCCAATGTCGGCAAGACGACGCTGTTCAATCGGCTCGCCGGCATCCGCGCCAAAACCTCCAACTTCCCCGGCACCACCCAAGAAGCCCGCGTCGCCCATGTGCAGCTGCCAATCTCAATCGCCGAAGCCAACACAGATGCTCAAGCAGGCATCGCGTCCGTGCTCATCGACCTGCCCGGGATCTACTCGCTCGATTTGGATTTGTCTGAATCGCGAGTCTGCCGAGAACTACTCGACGGCTCATTGGCACCCGCCGGCGAAACCGCCCGCGTCCCCGACGCCTTGCTCGTCGTCATCGACGCCACCAACCTGATGCGCAACCTCTCGATCGTCGGCGAGTCCTTATCACGCCGACTGCCAACGATCGTGGCCGTCAACATGATCGACGCTGCCCGACGCAAAGGCATCCATATCGACGCCGACAAGCTGTCCGAGTGCCTCGGGTGCAAAGTCGTTTTGTGCAGCGCCCGCACCGGCGAAGGGCTCGACACACTCGTCGAGCAACTCACCAGCGCCAAGATCCCTGATCGCTCCGCACCAACCGACCAAGCCGGGATCGAGCGCTGGGCCCAATCCATCTACGAACAAGTCGCCGCCGCCAGCGCAGGCAACCAAGACGACTCGCTCACCGATCGCCTCGATCGCGCCTTCACCCACCCCGTGCTCGGGCTGCTCTCGTTCGTCGCCATCATGACCGGGCTCTTCTGGACCATCTTCAAGTTCGCGGCCTACCCCATGGACTGGATCGATCTCTGGTTCGGCAGCGCCGGCAACTGGGTCGGGGCGATCCTCCCCGCCGGCCCGATCCACGACCTCATGGTCGACGGCGTGATCGCGGGCGTGGGGGGCACGGTCATCTTCCTGCCTCAGATCTGCTTGCTCTTCTTTATGCTCGCGCTGCTCGAGGGCACCGGCTACCTCGCCCGGGCGGCCTTCGTTATCGACCGGGCCCTGCGACCATTCGGGATGTCCGGGCACGCCTTCGTCCCCTTGCTTTCAAGCCACGCCTGCGCGATCCCCGGCATCATGGCCGCCCGCGCCATCCCCGATCGGCGCGATCGCCTCGCAACGATCCTCGTCGCCCCGTTCATGAGCTGCACCGCCCGCATCCCGGTCTATGTGCTGCTCACAACCATCCTGTTCCCGGGCGAGCCCATGCGTCAGGCGCTCGCGTTCACGATGTGCTATGTGCTGGGCGTCGCCGCCGGGCTCTTCACCTCGCTGCTGTTCCGCCGAACGATCCTGCGTGGCAAGTCGCGCCCCATGGCCCTTGAGCTGCCCAGCTACCGCGTGCCGGACCTCAAGTCGGCCCTGCTGCTGACCTTCGATCGCGGGATGGTCTTCCTCAAGAAGGCCGGCACGATGATCTTGGCGATCTCCATCGTCCTCTGGTGGCTCGGGGCCTATCCCCACAGCGATCCAACGCAAGAATCAATCGATCTGCGAGCCCAGGCAGACGCGATGGTCGATACCGCACCCGACGCTGAGCCATCCCAGCAAGCCCAAGCACTCTTCGACGAAGCCGACGCCCTCGACACCCGCAACGCCGCAAAGAACTCCATGCTCGGTCGATTGGGCTCAGGATTCCAGCCCGTGTTCGCTCCACTGGGCTACGACCGCCAGCTGACCGTAGGCGTGCTCGCGTCGTTCGCCGCCCGCGAGGTCTTCGTCTCCACGATGGCCGTGCAAGTCGCCGGGTCAGATGATGTCGAGGACGAGACCGTGCTCGGGTCGATCGCCAACGCGACCAAAGACGACGGCTCCCCGATGTTCACGCCCGCAACAAGCTGGTCGCTGCTGATCTTCTATGTCCTCGCCTCGCTCTGCCTGCCCACACTGGTGGTCACCGCCAAAGAAGCCGGCGGCTGGAAATGGGCCATGCTCCAACTCGGATGGATGTCGCTCGTCGCCTACGCCGGCGCATTGATCGCCTACCAGAGCGTGCTGATCTTCGGGGGGGCGTAATCATGCCGATCAACGACTGGCAGTTCTGGGTCGTGACACTCATCGCCATCGGTGCACTCTGGATGCTCAAGCGAACACTCTTACCCAAGAAGAAGGGCACCAAGGCCACACTGACAGTGGGGGGCAAGCCCGTTGAAAAGTCGAAGGGTAAGAAAACGAAACCCTGAGGCTGGGGCGAGCCACTTCCCTCTCCCTATACTTGCCCATGCCATTATCACGCGAAGACATCACCAAACGGGCAGCCAGAGAGCTGCAGGACGGGTACATCGTCAACCTCGGGATCGGGATGCCGACGCTCGTCGCCAACTACATCCCCGACGGCATGGATGTCTGGCTCCAATCCGAGAACGGGCTCCTGGGCATCGGGCCTTTCCCCACCGAGGACAAGGTCGATCCGGACCTGATCAACGCCGGAAAGCAGACGATCACCGCCCGCACAGGCTCGGCCTCGTTCGCCTCCTCACAGTCCTTCGCCATGATCCGAGGCGGGCACATCGACATGTGCATCCTCGGGGCCATGCAGATCTCCCAAGAGGGCGATATCGCCAACTGGATGATCCCCGGCAAGATGATCAAGGGCATGGGCGGCGCGATGGACCTCGTCGCCGGCGTCAAAAAGGTCGTCGTCACCATGGAGCACTGCAACCGCAAGGGCGAGCCCAAGATCCTCAAGGAGTGCACGCTGCCATTGACGGGCAAGCGGTGCATCGACATGATCATCACCGATCTGTGCGTCCTGGAGATGGACTACGAGCAGCATCGATTCCGCCTCACCGAGCTCGCCCCCGGCGTGAGCGCCGAGGAAGTCATTGAGAAGACCCAGGCCGAACTGATCACCTCGGACACCCCGAGCGTGGTCAGTGTGTGAGCCGAGCAAGCCCGAGGCGATGGGCGTACACGGACCGATTGTGTTCAAAACCTAAAAAATTCCCTTCAAGTGGGCATTTCTTGCATGGACGCCCCCCAAATTTTGGGGTAAACTTGCTCTTCAGCCAGTTTTCGATGGCTTGTGTATGCCATTTTTTTGGAGCTACCACATGAACTCACTTCGCGTTTGTCTTGCATGTTCAGCATCTTTCGTCTGCGCTGCGAGCGCCAACCTCATCGTCAACGGCTCCTTTGAAGAGTCGAGCCTCAACCCGGGCAGCACATGGAGCGTGCTCGGCGGCGGGAACACTTCGATCGAAGGATGGACCACGGTTGGTGGTGGCGTTGACTACTTCGGGACCTACATCACCGCGTCAGACGGCCTGCACTCGATCGATATCAACAATGTGACCCCGAACGGGGGGATTGCCCAGACTTTCGCGACCACGGTTGGTTGGGTGTACACGGTCGAGTTCGATATGTCCGCCAACATGGCCGGTGGGCCATCGACCAAGATCATGCGTGTGAATGCCGCGGGTGACTCGGAGGATTTTGAGTTTGATTATGTCGCCGCGGGCTCGACGCAGCTCGACCCCGCGTGGGAACGCATGAGCTGGACATTCACTGCGACGAGCAGCAGCACCAACCTCTGGTTCGAGGGAATCACCGGCGGCGTATTCGGTGCCGCACTCGACAATGTCGTGGTCACCGGCGTCCCGACCCCGGGGGCACTGGCCGGCTTCGGTATGGTGGGGCTGTTGGCCACACGCCGTCGTCGCTACGAGGGCTGAGTTTCCCAAGACGCCGATCATTTTCCTACGCACATCCAGATCTCGGGTGTGCGTTTTTGATATCAACGCATTGCCAGGTATTCTGAGCCTGAGCATCAGACACGACGACGGTGTTGTCGGTCTGATCGCTGGAGCAGCCCGTAGGCTTTCGCTATCTTTACATTTTGAACGATTGGATGCGATATGAGCACGCTGCCGTTGGCGTTGTCGACGCGCGATAATATCACTGTTTTCTGCTCAAAAACGGCAACGGTCGTCTCATAATGCCAGAAAACAGGACCTTTATCGCGGAATCTATATGCCCGAATTCGCAATCGGGTGGCCGCGCAATCTGTGCGCTGTACATTTGAGGTGTGTACGAAAACTCAATACTCGAATATGTACGGAGGCGAGCTATGAATCGCAAGTTTGTAATGTGCGGCGTAATCGCTCTGGGGGCGGGGATCGCCCAGGCAGATCTGATTTCAAACGGATCATTTGAAGAATCACCACTTTTCCTCGGCGGGGCTTGGGCCTCGCTTGGAGGCGGAAGCACCGCCATCGACGGCTGGACCGTCTTCGGGACCGGTGTGGACTATGTTGGTGGCCTCTGGGCTGCATCCGATGGCGAACGCTCGGTTGACCTGAACATGCGTGCAGCCGGCGGCGGGGTCGCCCAGACCTTCTCCACCATCATCGGCGAGACTTACGAGGTCGAGTTTGACCTCTCCGCGAACATGTTTAACGCCCCGGACGGCAAGATCCTCGAGATCAGTGCCGCCGGCGAGGCAAAAGAGTTCGAATACGACCATGTCGCCATCGGTGCTTCGGCTGCGGACCCCAAGTGGCAGCGCGTGTCCTGGATCTTCACCGCCAATGACGCGTCAACAACGCTCTCATTCGAAGGCATTAACGCCGGTGCATTCGGCGCCGCGATCGACAATGTCTCCGTGAACGAAGTGGGCGGCGTCCCTGCCCCTTCCGCGATGATGGCCCTCGGATTCTGCGGGATCGCCGCCAGCCGCCGTCGCCGGAGCTAATCGACGAATCCAATCCTCTGGATATCAAAGCACCCTGATCAGGGTGTTTTTTTCTGCGCCATCCCTATCCAGTTCATGAGTAGGGAGGAATTTGCGCGGGTCGCTGCGGGGTGGCGGCGTATGTTGATGCAAAACTTCAAATCAACTGGCGTTCTTATCGGATGGATGTACTTTGTGGTGGGATACAACTCAAAATACTCTACTGGAGGGCAAAATGACACACAAGTATATATTGGGCATGGCTTTGGCGGTTTCCGCCGGCGTGGCCCATGGCAACCTGATCACGAACGGCTCGTTTGAAGATTCTTCATTCGCGGTCCCATCATGGGTATCGCTGAGCGCTGGGAGCACCGTCCTCGACGGCTGGACCGTGTTCGGCAACGGGATCGATTACATCGGTTCGCTCTGGGAAGCTTCCGATGGCGATCACACCCTCGATCTGAACATGGCCGGCGCTGGCGGCGGCGTTTCGCAAGAAATCGCCACCACGATCGGCTGGATCTACACCGTCGAGTTCGATCTCTCGGCCAACATGTTCGGCGCACCATCACCCAAGCTGATGAGCGTCGGCGCAGCCGGCGAGAGCGAAGCCTTCTCGTTCGACTACCAGACCCAAGAAGCCTCTTCGGGCGATCCAAAGTGGCAGCACATCTCGTGGACCTTCGTGGCAACTGAAGAGTTGAGCACGATCGCGTTCACCGGGCTCAATGCCAGCGCCTACGGCGCTTCGATCGACAATGTGAGCGTGGACGGGGCAGCCCCTGTCCCGGCTCCGGGGGCATTGGCCATCGGGCTCGGCTCAATCGGCCTGCTCGGCGCTCGCCGTCGACGCTGATCCATCAACTGATCAAATCAAAGTTTGTTGACCTGGCGGCACACCCTTAAACAGGGTGTGCCGTTTTTTGATATCCAGCAGCGTTCGTGTGGGTGTGGTAGGCTGTGCTGCACACACACGGAGACCACTCTATGCCGTTCTACGAAGTCGAAGGACACGATGTCCGCACCCACCAACCACGCACACTCCGCATGAGCGCCCGCAATGACCACGACGCCCGCTTCACCGCCAGCGAGCAGGGCATCACCGAGATCAAGCTCCGCCCGTTCACGGATCGCGAGATGCTGACCATGGACCTCAAGTGTTTCCTCTACGCCGATCCGCTCGCCCCGCAGAAGGCCACCGCCCAGCGCCTCGTCCAGCGCTACCCTCGCTCCATGCTCTTCGATCACCCGGTGCTAACCATCACCGGCTCGGTCTTCCTCGCATTGATGCTCGTTCGCCTATCTGATGCACTGATCGCGATGGTTTAAACGCATACACTCGACGATGCACTGTGTTCTCTGCGCACCCAATCAAGCTTCCCCAGCCGAGCAACAGATCCGCGATGCCAAGTCCGGCGATGTCTACGCATCGATCCTCCATGCATCGGTGGGGGACCCGGTCTCGACAGTCGAGTCCATGGCCCAAGCCATCCCCGCAGGCCCGGACACGCTCCGCCTGGTGATCCACTGCGCCGACCCCTCGCCCACCGATGATCCGGCCCGCCTGCTTGCCGGCTGGTCGCCCGATGGATGGGCCAAGTTCGACGAGTCACTCGCCGAGCTCGACGCATGGGCCAACGAACACGGAGCCGAGCTGCTGATCCGCCCCAGCGCTGCTGGGATGCTCAGCGACGCGATCTGCACCATGTCATGGGCGAGCCGAAGCGCGGATCTGGGCTGCGGGCTGCTGCTCGACCCCGTGGGCTGGCTGACGGGCTCAATGATCAAGGACGCCGAGGATCACCTGACCCGGATCGCCGAGCTCTGCCTCGGGTGCGACAAAGCCTCGGCCCTGCTGATCCGCTCACTGCGTACAGACGAAGCCGGAAACCCGTCGCAGGCATCGCTGGGCAGCGGGAGCCTCGACGCCACAATGGTCGTCGATCGGCTCCGCCCACTCATCGACTCGATCCAGACCCTCGTCGTGCTCGATCCGGCGGATCTGGAGCTGCTCTGACGCAGGACTCATCGGACGAATCAATCCGGGCCGGGCTTTGATTGCGGGCTCAGCCCACCTAAGATCCGCCAGCACCCAGGCATGCACAAACGAGGAATCCGATGGCCAGCAAAGCACTCGAACACCCAACCTTCCAACGCGTCAAAGCCGCGTTCCCCTCGGCCAAGCTCCAAGCGATCGAGTTCCGCGGCCAGGCGACCCTCGTCGTCACGCCCGGCGATCTGCACAAGGTGCTCGCCTTCCTCCGCGACGACGAAGCCTGCAAATACAACTTCCTCGCCGATGTGATCGGGATCGACTACCTCGGGTACCCATCGAAGACGCCCGCCCGCTTCGCCGTGGTCTACAACCTGTGCGCCTACAGCCGCGACGATCGATTCTATGTCAAGGTCTACCTCGACCCCTCCATCCCAACCGACGGCATCGAGAACGACCCCGCACTCGTCCTCGATTCGGTCTGCGACCTGTGGAGCAGCGCCGAATGGGCCGAGCGCGAGGTATTCGATATGTTCGGCATCCGCTTCACGGACCACCCGGACCTCCGCCGCATCCTCATGTGGGAAGACTACCCCGCCCACCCGCTCCGCAAGGACTACCCCCTGCGTGGCCGCGGCGAGCGCGAGTCCTACCGCGTGGTCGACCGGACCAGCTCGTAAACCGTTTGACCCCCAGTCAAACGCGCGAGCATTCTCTCTACAATCTGTGAACCGACCTAGTCTGTAGGCTGGCCAAAGGTCCGCGATGGGGTCGGTGCGTTGATCTCGATCCGGTCCTTCTCCAAATCCCAGCGCATGGTCTTGGCGGACATCGGGCCGGGCTGTGTATCGTCATAGAGCGTCACCAGCTTGCTGCCCACGGCTGAGGCAAACAGCGAGTTGCTGATCGCGTCGTAGCTGGTGGTATCGGCCAACAGCTCGCGCCCCTCATAACGGAAACGCACCGACCCGATCGCATCGGCCCCGAGCAACCGGGTGCCCTGCGACTGGATGCCATCGGTGATCGCCCCGGATTGACCAATGTCAAAGCGTGCATCGAGCTGATCGGTGTTGAGCGCGACCTCGTTGCCCGTCGCGATGTTCTCCTGGCGGACCTGCACCTGCTTGCGGATGCGGGCGGTGCCCAACGCGCGGTTCAGGTGCATGTCGCCCTGCCAGGTGAACCCAGTGATCTCGCCGGTGTTGGCCCGGTCCTGATTCTGGTTCTGGCCTTGGTTTACTTGTTCGTCTTGTTGCTCGCGGTCCATGACCAAGAGTGTCCCCGGTGCGGGCACATCGAGCGTCTGGGCCTGATTGTCCACCAAAATCTGCGGCCCTTCAAGGAAAATCAACCCCACAACAAGCTCCGGATCATCGGCCGCGAAGCTGCGCGATTCGATCTTCGCCGGCACCGGCGCCTTCCCAGCAGGCGCGTGCCCGAAGATCCGCGCGGAGATCAGCTCGCGGCTCGAGTCATCTTGGGCGATGGCTAACGGATTGGCATTCGGAGCCGTGATCCGATCCTCGGCCGGCTTGGCCGTGAGCTTAATCGTCGCCCGGTGGGCATCGAGCGTGTCGAGCGTGTACGCATCAGGCGTCGAGATCACATGGACCTGCTCCTCGCACACGATCGAGCCGATCGCGTCATCGAAACGCATCGAGCCCTTCCAAGTCGCGCGGATATGCCCCGTCGATGCGACACTGGTGGGGGTGGCCTCGATGATGATGTCGTGATCGAACGACCCTGGCCCGAGCACATCGATGCTCCGCCGTTTGGCGTCCAAGTCTATATGATTCCCCGTGACCTTCGACCCGCCCTGCGCCAGACGCGCCGGTGCGCCCAGCAAGGTCATGGTCTCGCTGGCACCATCGAGATCCAGCGAATCGCCCCGAGCCGATGATCGGTTGGGCCCGGTGTAGCGGATATTCTCGCGGGCCTGCGCAGTCCGGACGCTGAGCTGATCCTCAAGATCGCGATGCATGTACGCGATCAGGTGCTCAGTTTCGAGTGTCGAGTCGATCGTCTTCGCGTTGACCTTCCCCTCGGCAACTAGCTTCGTCGGCTCGATCGAGCCTTGCCCACTGCCTGTGCTCGGAGCAAAGTCAATATCGAGCGTATCGCCCGCGAGCATGTTCTCATCGCCCGCGCTGGCAAGCCGCCCATTGACCATGTGCAGGTGAGTGAGCGAGCGTGAAGATTCGAGATTGGGATCAAACTTGGCATCCACCACATCGCCCGCGAAGCTGCTCTCGCCCTGGCTGCCTTCGACCGTGCCATTGAAGCGGGCCGCCGTGAGCCGATCGCTGAGCCCCTCGTCGGTCATCGCCAGATCAAAGCCCGCGTTCTTGGTCCAGTTGATGCTGGCAATGGCAGCTGGATCTGTATCGCCATCGGGTGTCGACACGATCCGCCCCGGCCCATCGAGTGTGATCCGCCCCGTCGCCAGATCCGCACCCAGCGAACGAGCAAACAACGAGCCCGAGCCCTCGGCCGCCAGATTGATCTCATCAGCATCTGTACCGACCAGCGAAACCACCCCGCGGGTCGCGTGGTAGCTGGCCGCGAATGATTCGCCCACAAAGCCCTGCTCAGGCACCTCAAAGCGCACACGCGAGCCCTCGTCGGCCAGCAGTTCGAGCGTGAGGTGATCGTTGACAAGCTGCGGCGGCAGGTCACCATCGATCGGGCGGACACTCATTTTGCCAGCCCAAGTAATGACGATGTCTTCGCTGGCATCATCGCTGGCGTCAACATTCCCATCCCGAATCACGATCGGATCGGGCGTCGTTGTTGGCAGCCCGGTGTCTTGGATGAGCAAGCTGGTCAGCGAAAGGGCGCTCGGCGTAAATCGTTCAAGCTGTGCCCGCTCCAAGCGTGCCGCTTGTTCCGGCTCAGCGTTCTTCGCAAATGTAATATCCCGGATCGCATCACTAGGCAGCGCCCCGCCCTCGAGCGCGAGCCAAAGCTCCAGCCGATCCGAAGTGGCATGCCCAGCGCCCGAGCCGCGCTGATTGATCCGCGTGACAACCTGGTCATCAAGCGTGATGTGGTAGCGGGTGAAGAGGTCAGCAATCGCTTCGCTCGGGCTCGGCGTTGTCGTCGCTGGTTCGTTGCTGGCGACCGCGGCGTCTTCGACTGGTGTTTCCACGGCACGGATCGGATCGGTCGCCTGCTCATCGGCCGCTTGTGCGATCGCAGGGGCAGGCTCGATGGCTGGCTCTTCAATCGTGTCAGGCGAGTTGGCCGCGACGGCTTGAGGCTCTGGTTCAGTCACGGGTCCGGGTGCCGGCGCTGTTTGGTTCGCTGATGGACCCGCTTTGTTCGCCGCCGCCGTGTGGATCACAATCTGGTCACCCCGCCCGACATCAATCAGCTCCACCCGATCGCGGAGCTCATTGAGAATCACCGTGAGCTCAGCACCCGAGAAATCGAACTGATCCGAGTTGATCTCAAAGCGACCTGGCGAACGCAGACGCAGGTACCGCCGTTCGAACTCAACAGGCTCATCGAACCGGGCGACCAAAATCGGCTCTTGCGTATCGTCGTCGCTCTCGAACGCCTGAATAAGAATATTGCCCTCGAGCGTCCCCGAATCCGGCGGCTGGTTCGGATCGGGCATCAGCATCGTCGCGTAGTCAGCCGTTACCTTGATCGCACGCCCGTCCTTCATGTAGATCCACGACACCGGGCGATCGAGCCGACGACGCCTCTCGCCGATGGGCTCGAAGCGATCGGCTTTGAGCGTGCCCGCCACCCGGGTCGGGTCGTTCTTATCCACCATCGTGACGAGCATCGCCCCGCCCGTCTGGGTGTCCCCGATGTTGGGGATCTCGGTGTCATCATCAGGAAAGAAATCCCGTGTGCCCTTCGTGGGGGCGGGTGTCTGATTCATCGACACGAAGATGATGATGATAAATACAAGCGTTAAGAAGCCCGCGGCGATCAGGCCGAGGGCTTTGGTTGAGATTCCAGATGGTCCGGGCATGCCCAGATTGTAGCTCGCAGGCGAGCGCGGGTTTATGGCCCGTCGGGGTCAGCGGCCGGAACAGGTGTTTGATCTTCATCAAGATCGTCCTCATCGAGATCATCCTCGTCAAGGTCCGTCCCGATCCATGCGCTCGGGTCCTCTTCGAGGGCGTTGGCGATCGCGGTGCCGATCTCGTCGGAGAGATCAATCGGCGACGGCGTCTCCGTGATCCCCGCCTCGTCGGCCTTGGCCTTAGCCGTCGCGATCAACTCGCGGAGCTCATCGCCCGAAACCTCGTCTGCCGACCGCAGCGCCGTCACCTGCTGGCCGTTGGACCCGAGGGTGAGGTTCAGGCGGATGTCATCGTTGTCTGGCGTGGTCGTCGTGACCGAGGCGAGCACATCATGCAGCGCGTCTTCCGGGATGGTCTTATCGAAGAGCCCCTGCCCAAAGCGAGCGAGCTCAATGCGCCCCTGGTCCTTCTCTGCATCTTCAAGATCCGATTCAGCGATGTAGATCCGATCAATCGCGATGACCATGGCGGCCGCCGGCACAGCGGAGTGCACCACCTTGTCAATGACATTGGTCATCTGCTCGATGGTCACTTCCTTGTTCTCAAAGCGGGTCATCAGCGTTTCGACATGCACCATAATCTCGTCGTGCTCGGCCTGTTCAATCTGGGCACTCTCAAGGGTCGCGACGACACCCTGCTTGGCGATGTTCGACAGATGCCCGCGCCAGGTCATCCCGACATAGATCGCCGCGATGATCGCAAGGATCACCACGATCGCGATCGCTACAAGGCATCCGACGAGCACATTGGCGGGGCGATTGTTGGTTCGATGGCGTCTATAGATATGGTTCATGCTCGCGGGTCCTTGGCTGTGTGTGGTTGTGTGTGCGTCCTGAGATCAGGCACGGCCTCGCGTCGATCGACGCTCGGCAAGGGCTTATTGGGTGAATCATACCAATAATTTCAGAGATAGATCAATCCGCCGGCCTGTTTGAACACCCAAAACAGGTGTTAAGCATATTTTTGACGGGGGCTTTCAGCCGGTGGGCTATGAATTTTCACTAGAATACTGCAGGGACACATTCACTACTTTTTCGAGAGGAAACACACATGGCAAACTACAAGATCGAAGATGTCGAAGGCATCGGCCCAACCTTCGGCGAAAAGCTCCGCAACGCCGGCATCGAAGACACCGACGCGCTGCTCGCAGCATGCAAGACCAGGGCACAGCGCACAGCGCTGGCGGACAAAGCGGATATCTCCGAGACACACATCCTCAAATGGGCCAACATGGTCGACCTGTACCGGGTCTCGGGCGTGGGCTCGGAGTACTCCGAACTCCTCGAAGCCTCGGGAGTCGACACCGTGCCCGAGCTGGCCCAGCGCAACGCCGAGAACCTGGCCGCCAAAATGGTCGAGGTCAACGACGCCAAGAACCTAACCCGCCGCGTGCCCTCGGGCGCCGATGTCGAGAAGTGGGTCGCCCAGGCCAAGACACTCCCACGCGTGCTCGAATACTAAATCTGATCCGAACATCCCAAGCCGATACAATCCCGGGTCAGCCTTGTGCTGATCCGGTTTTTTCTTTGATTGATGATCTTACAGATTGGATTCACCATGCACTGGTTCGATGCCCACCTTGATCTTGCGTACCTAGCCGAGAACGGGCGCGATATGCACGCCACGCTCGACGACTGCCGGGGGCGGTACCAGCCCGCGTCGATCACGCTCGATTCGATGCGCGAGGGCAAGATCACCAAGTGCTTGGGCACAGTATTCACCGAGGCCATCGATCCCACGAACACAGACTCAGAATCCGGGGCGTACACCTACCCCTTCGATGACGCCGACGCGGCCTACCGCGCGGGGATGCGCCAGCTGCTGCTCTATCGCACATGGTTCGACGCGGGGCTGATCTCGCGTCTACCAAAGCGTGGCGAAGAGCCAGCTGATCCGGGCTCAATATCGCAGGCCCCGCTGCAGCCCCCTTTGCAGCTCGGTGTGCTCGTCGAGTGCGCCGATCCGATCACCAACCCCGACGAGCTCGAAGCCTGGGTCGATCTGGGCGTCGTCGCGATCGGCATGGCCTGGTGGCACCAGTCGCGCTACGCCGGTGGCAACGGGACCGATCACACCAAGCCGGGCAATGGCTTGACCGATCTGGGGCGCCAGCTCGCCAAGCGCATGGACGAACTCAATGTCGTCCACGATCTCTCGCACCTCTCTCAGCGGGCCAGCGACGAGCTGCTGTCATTGACCGACCGGGCGGTGATCGCTTCGCACTCCAACAGCCGGGCGCTGATGGGGGACCCGACAAGCAAAGAAAACCAGCGCCACCTCAACGACGAAACCATCGTCGAGATCGCCCGCCGGGGCGGGGTGATCGGGCTGAATCTGCTCGGGGATTTCATCACCCCGGGCATGAACCCCAAAGGGACTAAGAAAGGGAAGCAGCAGCGTGCCCCGATCGCCGACTGCGTCCGACACATCGAGCATGTCTGCGAGCTCACCAACTCGCGGGCGCACATCGGGCTCGGTTCAGACATGGACGGCGGGTTCGGAGCCGACGGCTTGCCCGAAGGAATCAACACCCCGACAAACCTCACGCTGCTCACCGAAGCGCTGCGGGCACAAGGCTGGAACGATACCGACCTCGCCGGCTTCGCCCACGCCAACTGGGAACGGTTCTGGAGCGGGAGCTAAACAGGTTTAATCAGCCAGACTGACCTGCTCCGCGCAGTGCGAACACCACAACGCGGGGGGAAACACCGGGTTGGTCGACATGCTGGTGGTCGATTGTGTATCAGGTGCGGGCGGCAGATCACTCAGCGGCTCAAGCATCTTCCGCCGGTACTGCTCACGGTTGAACACATACGCCGGGTTGCCCCGCGTATGGGCATAGGTGCTCGAGAGCAATCCACGGATGTCCTCGATGCGCGACTCCGGATACGGATGGGTCGAAAGAAACTCGGGCTGGCGTGCGCCGCTCGAACTCGCCAAGAGCACCTCCATCACATCGAGCTGCCCAACCGGGTTATACCCCGCGCGTTCCATATAACGCATCCCGAGCATGTCGGCTTCGTTCTCGCTGCCACGCCCATAGCTGAGCATCAAGACATTCCCCCCGATGGCGACACCGGGGACGACAATCTGTCCATACTTCCGGAGATCAGAGTCGCTATCAGAAGCCCCGACGATCACATTGCTCGCCGCGAGCCCAAGATTAAACCCGAACTGCTGGCTCATCTTCTGGTTGCCATGTCGAGCGGTGACATGCCCGATCTCGTGCCCGAGCACGCCGGCCATCGCCGCTTCCGAGTCCAGCTTCTCCGCCAACCCACGCGTAAAGAACACCTTGCCCCCAGGCAACGCAAAGGCGTTGATGACACTTGAGTTGAGCAGGGTGAACTCCCATTCGAGCTCAGGCACACCCGGCTCGATGCCCTCAACAAGCTTCATCCCCACATCACGGACATACCGTGATGGGATGACTTCCTCGACCTCGCCCCCAAACTGCTCGGCGAGCCCATTGGCCGCCTCGGCCCCAACCCGCTTCTCCCAATCCCAAGAATACATCGTGAACGACCGCTTGCCCGTCGCCGGGTTCGTCGAGCACCCGATCGGCGAGAGCATAAACAACCCGAGGATCGAGCAGAGGATCACTTTGAAGAGTCGTGTATAAAAGAGTCGTGTATAAAAGGTATGGACGCGGGCTGCTGGCATGGTGGGGGTTCCTTTCGCTGGGTGCAAGTCTACCATGATTATCCCATGACCGAAACCCAGCCGACCATCAATGTTGACCAAGAGCCCGCCTGGAACGATTCAGAGCTCGATTCCCTGCACGCCAACGCCGACAAGCACGACAAGGTGCAGGCGATGTTCAACGCGATCGCCCGCTCGTACGACCTCAACAACCGGGTCCACTCGCTCTGGCGCGACGAAGCATGGCGCAAGCGGGCAGTCCTCGATGCCCAGGTCCAACCCGGCGAAACCGTCCTCGACTGCGCCTGCGGCACAGGCGATCTCACCCAAGCCTTCGCCAAACGCACACAAGCATCCAAAGTCATCGGCTCAGACTTCACCGCGGGCATGCTCGAGATCGCCGAGCACAAGCGGACCAAGCTGCACCAAGCCATCACCGAGCGCATCGAGTACACGCAGGCCGACGCCCAAGACTTACCCTGCGAGTCCGAGTCCTTCGATGTCGTCTCGATCGCCTTCGGCATCCGCAATGTGCAAGCCCCCGAGAAAGCCATCGCCGAGTTCTTCCGCGTCCTGCGTCCGGGCGGCCGACTGATGATCCTCGAGTTCGGGCAGCCGAGCTTCGGGCCCATGCGCTGGTTCAACGACTTCTACTGTGGCTCGATCATGCCCCGCACCGCCACCTGGATCTCCCGCGATACCTCCGGGGCCTACAAATACCTGCCCAAATCCGTCGCCTCCTTTAAGACCCGCGAGCAGATGCACGCGATGGTCGCCGATGCCGGCTTCACGGACATCTCCTCCAAGCCCATGACCCTCGGGATCTGCAATCTCTACCGCGCAGTGAAGCCCGCCAGCGAGTAAATTTTCGCTCCATTGCTCAGCGAGATTCCCCCTCGATCCGAGCGATGCGCTTTCAAAGCAGGGTCAACTCCCCCCGAACAAGCAGTGAAAACGCCCGGGCATCGAGCGGACTTCTCGGACCCACATTGTCCTTTGTGCGCCCTGTGTCCGAGAATAACCCCGTTTAAACACCGTTAAGCCCATTGCGGGCAGTTCGTGCGCATTGCACTCGCCTGCCCTTTTGTCAGCCTTGTCGTTTACTCGATAGCTTGGCCATGGCACACAAGGCGTGTGCAGCACACACAAACGCCCGCCCACTCGTGCGAGGTAACGAAGAAACTGGAGTTGAAAAAATGAACGCAGAGATCCTCACAGAGCGTCTGTTCGAAGCACTGATCACCGGCAACCGCAACGCAGCACGCTCACTCGTCGAGCAACAAACCCAAGCCGGGGTCTCCCAAGAAATCCTGCTCACCGATCTCTTCTGGCCAACCTTTGAAATGATCGAGAAGCTCCACCGCGACGACCAGGTCTCGAGCCTCGCGTACAACCTCTCGACCCGACTCCTGCGTGTGCTCGTTGACCAGTGTTCACGAGAACTCCTCGCATCGTCCGACGCCGAATCAGTCAACCGCACCGTCTTTGCATGCTGCGGCCCATCCGAAAGCTCAGAGCTCGGCGCCCAGATGGGCGTCGACCTGCTCGAAGCCGCCGGGTTCGAAGTCCGCTTCGCCGGCGGGGCCGTCCCCATCGACGAGATCCGCGAAACCGTCCAAAGCACACAGCCCAGCGCACTGCTCATGTTCTGCTCAGAGCCCGCCGACCTCCCAGACATCCGCGTGCTCATCGACACACTCCACGAGATCGGCGCGTGCCCCAACACCCAGATCGTCGTCGGCGGGGGGGTCTTCAACCGTGCCGAAGGATTGGCCGAAGAAATCGGCGCAGACCTCTGGGCATCACACCCGCTCGAACTCGTCGATCGCATGATCGACGAAGCAACCGTCCGTGCCACCGAAGACCAACGCACCGTCGGCCGCACCCGCAAGCCCGCAGCCAAGACCGAAACCAAAACCAAGACCAAGGGCAAGGCCGCAGCCAAGACCGCAGCCAAGCCAGTCGCCAAGGCAGCATAAATCCGCCAGCCTCAACCCACCGCGAGCCGGTGCCTGTCACACCCGCTCGCAAACGATTTCTTACCCCAGAGCGGCCATCATCTCTCGCTCGAACCCGCAGCCCCGACGCACACCACCGCGTCGGGGCTGCCGTTTTTGGATGCTTCATCTGGCTATGCAGGGGCCCTTAAACCGTGATCCAGTGAAAATTGGCTACTTTCTGCCCCAATACCGAAGAAAGAGCATGCAACTGCCCGCGTTGGGCGTGGTATAGTCTAGTAGAACGCCCGTTTGGTCGTTCGTTGTTTGTATGGTTGAGCGTGCTCAGCCGTGCAACGCACACCAGGAGCCCCTATGGACCGGAGCGAAGAACGAGATCTGATCGAACGCGCGATCGCTGGCGAGCGCCAAGCCGCCGGGGATCTGATCCGCGCTCACCAACGCTCCGTCTACGGCTACATCCTCCGCATGTCGGGCCGCCCAGAAGTCGCCGAAGACATCGTCCAAGAAGCATTCGTCCGCGTGCTGGGCAACCTGCACCGCTTCGACTTCCGCTTCCGCTTCTCGACCTGGCTCTTCACCATCGCCCGTCGTCTCTATATGAACGCCGTCGCCAAGAACAAGCCCGTCTACGACACAGACTTCGTCGGCTCGATGGGCCGCTCACAAGGCCGCTCGAACAGCTCGACGGAGTCAACCGTCTTCAGCGACGAACGCCAGCAGGTCCAGCACGACGCGCTCCAAGAAGCACTCCTGTCACTGACCGAAGAGCAACGCGAGATCATCATCCTCTTCCACCAGCTCGATTGGCCCATCGCCCTGATCAGCTCGCACCTCGAGATGCCCGAGGGCACAGTCAAGAGCCACCTGCACCGCGGTCGCAAGCGCCTCCGGTTCATGTTCAAAGACAAGACACGCCTAGGCGAGCAGCTCGCCGGGGTGGCGTTATGAAAGGCCGGAAGCGTTCAAAGCCGATCGGCCATACAAGTCAGCCAGCGGACGATTGCCCGACGCACCCGGACATGCGCAACGACGCGCCAGGGCGGATCCCCGAGTCCCTCATCGACGCCGCCATCGACGGCGAGCTCTGCGAAGACATGCAGCGCGAGATCGCACACGCCCTCAACTACGATCCCATCCGCAAACAAGAACTCCTCGACACCTCCGACGCCATCAACGCGTTGCAGATGCCGATCTCCACGCCCGATTTCTCCGATGCCATCCTGACCCGCGCCGACCGCCACCGCCGCTTCATCCCCGCGGCCTGGCGCACGCATGTGCGCGTCGGGCGTCTGGGCATCGCGGCCGGTCTGCTGGTGACGCTCATGACCGTCGCCGGGCTCCAGAAGATGTACCCACGCCTGACCACGATCGCGGCCCACCAGACACCCGTGCTCGATGTCGAACAGGCGATGGAGCACGACGCCAACACATTCGTTGATTGCATCACCGAAGAAGTCACCGAGATCGGCCAGTCGGTCGCCTCGTTGCTGCCCATGCCAAGCATGTCCAACATGCCCGGACGGACTGATCAAAACTTCACCGTTCGGCTCGATGATTCCGTGCGCGGGAGCATGCACACGACCAGCACCACAACAACTCACACGACCACGATCACGCATACGACAACCACCACACAGATCGCCAACGCGGCCCGCGAGCAGGCCTACGAGATCCGATTCGTCGGGTTCACCCGCGGCGTGGCAACCGTCTATGTCGTTGAGCACGGGCACGACCATTCGTTCCACTTCGCGAACACCTTTGATACTGATCGAGCCCGATTCCCCCAGCGCCGTTTCCTCGCGGCCGACACGCTGGGCAGCTGGGCGACGGCATCCAATGCCTTGCGTGAGCACTCTGATACGAACAATCAAGACTCGAACCGTTCTTCTGACGAGGTCGATGTCTCGGCCTTGCCCTGAGCACGCTCTGGATCGCCGCTGTGTTTTCTTTCTTTCAATCCCGCAGTCCCAGCCCCAGCCCACTCCACAGGAATCAGTTGGCGTGTGCGCTGTTTTCCGGTGCAGTGCTGCTGGTCATGGGCATGGTGCTCCCAAGCCAGACGCATGCGGGATTTGTTGAGCCCCAAGAGCCCAAAGAACTCAACGCCCCGTTCGCGATGCTCGCATCCATCCCGGATCATGTCGATGCCGCGGTAGTCCTCAACAACCCAGCCGAGCAGTTTCTGCTCAACGACACCGGGCGATCCGTCCGCAAAGCGATGAGCGTCACCGGGCTCTTCGGGCAGACGATGGGCGCGTTCGATGCCCTCGCGGGCGCCTTCAACGCGGACGCTGAATCAACGATCAAGGGGCTCCTCTCCCAGCGGACGGTGATCATCTGGGACGAGATCGATCAGGGCGCCGATTCGCTCTTCAACTTCGCCAACACGATGGACACCAACTGGGTGGTGCTCAGCGAGATCGACAGCGCCTACCTCGCCAAGCTCCGCGCCCAGCTCAAGCCGATCAAGCGTCGCCTAGCGCACGGACAGGTTGTCTACGCCATCGAAAAGGGCCGATACGAGCTGATCCTGCTCGAAGCCGCACCCCAGCGTGCCCCAATGATGCTGCTCGCCCCCAACAAGGGCTCGGCCCTGCTCGACCAAACCCTTTCGCGCCAGCTCCACACCCCACAGAATCAACCCAAAGAATCCTTCGTCGACCGACACCAATCCCTCATCGAGACCCTCGGGCACGAGCACCCCCAATGGCTCGCGGCCTGGCTGATCCACAACAACCGCGTGCTCGGGGGGATGAGCAAGCAATCGCCTCCCCAGAACCAAACCCAATCCCAAACCAAAACCCAGCTCCACCCCGAGCATTCATCGGCCACAGTGGGGGTGCTGACCCTCGACGGCCCCCAAGCCGTGATCTCTTTGGCGTCTGACATACAGATCCCACACGCAATGGGCGATGCCCCCGTTGGCTTGCTCAGTGCCGCAGGCGACGATGCGATCCTGGCCGTCGCCTTGGGGCAGACCCCGAGCCTCGTAATCGAGCGCAATCTCATGAGCGCGTTCTTCGAGTTCGGTGGCAACGAACAAAGCCAATCGGACAACGCAACAAGCGCCACCCAAGCCGGGCTGGTCTTGCTGACCGACAACCAAGACCATCCTCAACAAAGCGAATCGCACGGTTCCACGGCGCTCACCGTCCTCGTAGAGGTCGATCACAAAGCCGAGCACCAAGAACAAGAACAAGCCCAAGACACGCTCCCCGCACGCGTCGATGACTTCGTCCACGGGCTCTTCATGCCCGATGACCCCACGCAAAGCCCGGACTACCAAGGGCGATTCCCCAACGCTGTACGGACGCATCATTTCCCATCTTCCGGATCAGAAGATTCCGACCCACCAGGCACCGATTCGGGCGAATCGAGCCGATCAGCATGGCCGGGCGGGCATCCCAAGTTTTCATGGATCTCCGCGCGTCACCGGAGCAAGGACGCCATGATCGCGTCGATCGGGCCATCAACGGCCGACACCGCCGAGCGCGTGAAGTGGATGAAGCAAGCGATCGAAAGCTTCGATGCCATCCCAGACAGGACCGAGCGGACCGGGGTGATCTCCAGCGGCTATTTCTACCCCAGCCGAGCCAGCGACCTGCTCAGCTCAGGCTCCGGGCTCGATCTGGCAATCTCCAAGCTCTTCAAGCGCGTCCAGTGGGACATCACACGGATGCAGGCGGGCGTGCGCGGCACGGTGCGGATCGAGTTCACCCGGTTCGAGCACCTGTCCAACCTCGGCACAACCCCACGGGATCAATGAGTTTGACCGAATTTGACTGTGATTGACCTGGATGAATCAGCGTTTGCGCTTGGCACCGAGTACAAGACCAGAGCAAAGCAGGAGCGACGAGCCAGGAGTCGGCACGGCCGCGGGCGTAAGCGTGCTGATCTGCTCAACCAGAATGTTGTCGATCCCCCAGCTCTCGTCGTCAATGTCCTGGTTCGTGGTCCCGATGAAATCAAGGGCGAGGGCATCGGTGGCTTCTTCGAGCTCAACCAACAGCGTGATGTCGCGGTAGATGTTGTCAACCCAGTTCGGGTTAAACGCGTTCAGCTCGGGGATCTCGTCAGCCGCCCTGAAGTTGCGTTCGGTGAGGTGCGAGAAGAGAAGCTCATCGAAAAGCCGCTGGCCGTTGACTTCCACCGCGAAGGAGTCCATCCCGAACTGCCCCCAGTCCCCGTCCCATGAATCAAAGAGCATGAGATCGAAGTGCACCGCGTAAGTCCCCGCAGCGAAGCGTGGCGGGCCATCGTTGCCGGGCTGCTTCGGGCTCGGGTGATTGATATCGCTCACATCGATCAGCAGCTTCGTCGGATCGTTGGGGTGCGATGTGCTGCCCTGTCCCTCCGGCGGAAGCATGGAGACCCCGGGTTGCTTGGGGAAGGTGCCTGGGATGCTCGTGATCTCGATGCCCGGGTACACCGCATCGCCAGAATCACCGGGCGACCCGCCGCCCGATTGCCCATAGCCTGGGACATTGAGCTCCGTGGCCTGGATATTCAGGCGGACACTCTGGGCCCCGAAGCGTCCGAGAACCGTGCTGTACGCCCCGCCGAGATCCGCCTTCGTGTCGATCGACCAGAGCCCATCGTTGTTATTCCAGCCCTCAAAGTCCTGCTGGTAGATCACATCGGCATGGGCGCTGCCGGCCCCGAGGATGACCGTGGTAAGGCAGAGGAGGCTGAGATTGTTGAGAGAAAGCTTGGTAGCAAGTCGTGGAGCCATGGTTCATCTCTTTCACTGTTCGGTTCTTTGGATGTTCTCACACATGCAGGGCACAGCCATAGCAGCCCTGCCTGCTGACAACATGCCGCGCCCGAGGGGCACAAACCATCCATCCAAGCCCGCAGAGCCCCATGGGGTCAAAACCGTGGTGGGGCTCGGTCGATCAGTGAAAATAGCGAAGGGATCGGGCGATCAGCCCTGTTCCGATAAGAGCATGGATACACTTATACCCGCGCCGTGGCGCACCAATCAACAGAACCAGATCGATACGCCCAGGTGTCCCTGCGCACCCCGGAGAGCCTCATGCCCCCCTCATCACCAGCCGCCAATGTTTCCTCGCTCCGCAATGTGGCGATCATCGCGCATGTCGACCACGGCAAGACCACGCTCGTCGACAACCTGCTCAAACAATCAGGCAACTTCCGCCAGGGCGAACTCGAAAAACTCGAAGGCGGGCAGCACAACCTGATCCTCGATTCCAACGACCTCGAGCGCGAACGCGGCATCACCATCCTCTCAAAGAACTGCGCCGTCAACTACCACGCACAAGACGACACCGACTACCGCATCAACATCATCGACACCCCGGGTCACGCCGACTTCGGCGGCGAGGTCGAACGCGTCCTCCAAATGGCCGACGGCTGTATCCTCGTCGTCGACGCCTACGAAGGCCCGATGCCCCAGACACGCTTCGTGATGAGCAAAGCACTCGAAGCCGGGCTCAAACCACTGATCGTAATCAACAAGTGCGATCGCCCCGACGGCGAGCCCGATCGCGTCATCGGCGAGGTCTTCGACCTGCTCGTCTCGCTCGGTGCTGACGACGACTCGCTCGACTTCCCCATCGTCTACGCTTCAGCCCGCGACGGCTGGGCCATCGACGAATGGGACGGCCAGACCAAGGGCACCAACCTCCAGCCCGTGTTCGAAGCCATCATCGAGCATGTACCCCATCCAGATGTCTACATCGAAAAACCACTGCGTATGCAGATTACAACACTGGGTTTCTCCGAGTATGTCGGACGCATCGGCGTCGGGCGCGTCTATCAGGGCACGATCAAAGCCGGGCAGCCCGTCGTGATCGTCAAGCACCTCGAAGGCGGCAAAACTCAAGAAGTCAAGGCCAAGGTCGTCACCCTCCAAGGCTTCGAGGGCCTCTCCAAGGTCGACCAAGACGCAATCTCCGCGGGCAACCTCTGCGCGATCTCCGGGCTCGGCACCATCGACATCGGCGACACCATCTGCGACCCCGACCACCCCGAAGCCATGGACGAAGTCACCATCGACGAACCCACCATCTCGATGTCCTTCCGTGTCAACGATTCACCATTCGCAGGTCAAGAGGGCGAGTTCGTCACCTCCCGCCAGCTCAAGAACCGCCTCGAACGCGAGCTCGAGCACAATGTCGCCCTCCGCGTCGAGAGCGGCCGCACCATGGACGAGTTCATCGTCTCCGGGCGCGGGCTCCTGCACCTAGGCATCCTCCTCGAAACCATGCGCCGCGAAGGCTTCGAACTCGCCGTCGGCCGCCCGATCGTCATCGAACGCGAAGTCGACGGCGTCAAGTGCGAGCCGCTCGAAGAACTCGTGATCGATTGCCCCGACGACTCGGTCGGCGCCGTCATGCAGATCGTGGGCGAACGCAAGGGCGAACTCGTCTCCATGGACCCACGCGGCAACGGTATCACCCACTGCATCTTCAAGATCACCTCGCGTGCACTCATCGGCATGCGTGGGCGCATCCTGACGGCCACGCAGGGCGAAGCGATCATGCACCACACCTTCCTCGAGTTCATCCCCCTCACCGGCGAGCGCCCCGGACGCCACGCCGGCGTCATGGTCAACACCGCCGACGGGCAGATCACCGAGTACGCAGTCATCAACCTGCACGAACGCGGCGTCATGCTCGTCTCCCCGGGCACCAAGGTCTACTCGGGCCAAGTCGTCGGCGAGCACAACCGCGGCAACGACATCGAAGTCAACGCCGTACGCGTCAAAAAGCTTGACAACATGCGGGCCGCCAACAAAGACGCAACCGTCTCAATCAAGCAGCCCAAAGATCTTTCGCTCGAACAATCACTCGAGTACATCGAGGACGACGAACTCGTCGAGCTGACCCCCAAATCAATCCGCATCCGCAAGATCGAACTCAACGAGTCGATGCGCCGCCGCAACCAACGCCAAGAAAAATCCAAGGCGCTCAGCGACAAGTAAACTCGAGTTTTCCTGATCCTTGGGTTTTTCCTGATCACCGATCCATTCAGTCGGGCTTCGCTGCATCGTTCGATGGAAGCCCGCTTTTCACATGCAGATCGCGCTGAGGGAACGGGATCTCAATCTCGTGCTCACGGAAGACCTCGTCGATTTTGAAACGGATATCACTCTCAAAGGTCTTGGCCTCCTGCACATTCTTGGGATGGATGCGGCAGTGGATCTCAAAGTCCAGCGAGGAGTCGCCGAAGTTCACGAACAGCACCGTGTTCTCCTTGGATGTGGAGACCAGCGGATGATTGTTCATCACCTCTTCAAGCAACGAACGAACCTTGGCGGTGTCTGAGCCATACGCCGCCCCGACACCAACGACGCTCTTGATCGAAGAGGTCGGCATATTCCAGTTGGTGACCGAGTTCTCAAGGATAATCGAGTTGGGAACCACAAAGGTCGAGCCCATATAAGACTCGATCTTGGTCGCCCGAGCCCCAATCGCGGCGATCACGCCCTGCTGATCGTTGATCGTCACCAAATCGCCGATCCGGATCGGGCGCTCGATCAACAAGATCAACCCCGAGATAAAGTTGTTGATGACATTCTGCGATCCGAAACCAAAGCCCAGCGCAATCGCCCCGCCAAAGAACGCCAGCGCTGTGAGCGGAACCTCCGCGATCTGCAGCGAGACGAGGACAGTCAACAGCAAGATCGCGTAATAAAGAATCGTCTGGATCGCGCTCGCCGCCCCCGCGTTGACATTCATCCGTGGCAGCACCCGCTTGCCGATCCGCGCCGAGATCAACCGGGCCAAGAACACCCCAATAATCAACACCAAGAACGCAACCACCAACTGCGACACCGTGATCGGCTGGTCGTTGAGCGAGAACAGCTGGGTGTTCCAGACGGTGGTCGCCATCTCCATAATCCCATCGGCGCTCTTGAAGGCCGACCCGTCAACCAGCCCGGGGGCGAGCTCAATAGTGGGGGCGTCTTGTGCCGCTTGCTGGGCGGCTTGCTCTGCTTCCTGCTGGACTTCTTGTATCATCATGCCTGATCTTACCGAAAAAAAGCCTATTCGTGGGCCACAGCACACGATCCGGGGCAAGAACAGGGATTTTGAGAGCGATCGACTCAGCCAAGTTGCCTGCCTATCATCCTCACCCCGATGTGAGACGGGCCAAAGCGGCATGTTCGATGGAGAACACCCGAATCCGGGCCGCCCCAACCTCACGCGGCAGCTGATCAGAGCACCAGGAGCACCAGCCATGGCAGACACATACGCAATCATCGAAGAATCCGGCGGCCAGCGCAAAGTCGTTGAAAACGACCAGATCATGATCGACCTCTACAACGGCGGCGAAGCCAAAGCAGGCGACACCATCACCGTCGACAAGGTCCTCGTTATGGGCTCCGTCGGCGGCGATGCCACACTCGGCGCTCCGTTCATCAAGGGCGCAACCGTCACCCTCGAGATCACCGAGCCAATGGTCAAGGGCGACAAGCTCTTCATCCACAAGTTCCGCACCAAGAGCACCTACCAACGCAAGACCGGCCACCGCCAGCGCTACACCGCAGCCAAGGTCACCGCGATCACCGCCTGATCGATCCACCAAGTTCAACACAGACTGATCAAACCTCAAGAGCCTCGTCCACTGATGAGGCTTTTTTCTGCGCACGCTCAAACCAGGGAATACATGTGGTACCACCAAAAAAATGAACAGGCACAAGAATCATCGCGATTGGTTCTCGCATCTTTTCGGGCTTTCGGATATCCTCTCTCGATATGATTCAATACCACGATATTCTCAGGCGTGTGCTCGCCGAGGGCACGCCCTGCGATGACCGGACCGGCGTCGGCACCATCGCAATCTTCGGGCACCAATCCCGCTACTTCCTCTCCAACGACGCACCCGGCGCACGCGAAGCCTTCATCAAAGACGGCACCCACGCCGGCTTCCCCTTGGTCACCACCAAGAAGCTCCACCTGCGCTCAATCATCCACGAACTCCTCTGGTTCCTCAAGGGCGAAACCAACATCGCCTACCTCAAAGAGCACGGCGTTCGCATCTGGGACGAATGGGCCGACGAGCACGGCGACCTGGGCCCAGTCTACGGCTCACAATGGAGATCATGGTCCGCCCCCGACGGCTCAGCAGTCGATCAGATCACGACCCTCGTCGACGGGCTCAAGAACGCCCCATGCTCACGCCGCCACATCGTCACCGCATGGAACCCGGGCGAGATCGACCAAATGGCCCTGCCCGCCTGCCACTGCCTCTTCCAGTTCAATGTCCAGCGCGCCACCGACGGCGGCCCAGACTTCCTCAACTGCCAGCTCTACCAACGCTCCGCAGACCTCTTCCTCGGCGTGCCATTCAACATCGCCTCCTACGCCATGCTCACCATGATGCTCGCCCAAGTCTGCGCCTACCGCCCCGGCGCATTCATCCACACCCTCGGCGACGCCCACATCTACCTCAACCACCTCCCCCAAGTCGACGAACAACTCTCCCGCGAGTGCCGAACCCTACCAACCATGAAGCTCAACCCAAGCGTCAAAGACATCTTCGCCTTCACCCACGAAGACTTCGAACTGATGGACTACCAGCCCCACCCACACATCAAGGGCGAGGTCGCGGTGTGAGTAAATTCTCAGGTTTGAGAACAGTTCTCGGACGATCCGAAAACCCCTGAATTCTTCCCAAATTCCGCCCAATATCGAGAATCCTGCGGGTGTTCGCGCTCTACTTGCGTACGGACTGGGCGTCGTCGTGTTTTTCAGCCGACCAAACGCTCATCGACCATCCACCACGCCCGATTCCGGGCGTGCTTTGTCCACCAAACACCTGTTCAATTCCAATCCGAGAGAGTATCCACATGAAGTCCACCCGTTCGATCCAGTCGTTGTCAGTACTCAAGAGCTTCCTCGCGATCGCCGCCATCGCCGGCACGGTGGGCTCAGCCATTGCCCAAGACGCACCAGGCACCGAAGGCCCAGGCGTCACCGATCTCGATCCCCGAGGCGTGTACTTCAACCGCTTCACCGGCGGCTTCCCCGGCACCGAATGGTTCACCACCATGCCCATCACCGGCGAGAACCGCTACCGCCTCGCCGACATCGTCGGCGGCGGGTGGAACGCCATCGTCACCCCCGAAGGCGCCGTCGATATCCTCAACGCCCCAGGCGACGGGCAATACTCCGACGCCGACAACTACATCCTCAACCCATCCTTCGCCGGCTCGACCTTCGTGTTCAACAACAACCGCGCGCCCTACACCGATGTGGACTTCCCCCTCCAGCTCGTCTCAGCCACCGCGGGCTCATCATTGCTCTCGGGCGAGTACACCACGCTCACACAATCCGTGAACCCAGAGACCGCCGACATCCTCAGCTCCAAGACCGAACAAACCACCGTGTCAGTCATCGGGCCGAGCTTCCGCGTCACCGACGCCGACGGCGAGTTCTACCGCGGCAGCTTCGAGACCCCAACACGCGTCGGCTTCCGCGTGGTGGTCCCAACACCCTCCGACACACGCTTCCGCACCTTCCCCGGCTCATCGCTGAGCCAGAACCAGAACCTGATGGGCAGCGTCCGCATCACCTCCATCAACACCTTCGAGGCAACCTTCCTCTTCCAATCACGCACCGGGCTCGGCAACCAGTCGCAGGGCATCACCATCATGAGCGGCCAGCGCGTCGACCCGTACCCCGTCGGCGATCTCGACGGCGACCGCGTCGTCGATAGCGACGACCGCGCCATGCTCGTCAAGCAGATCGGGCTGGTCGAAGCCGACGATGCGTTTAACATCGCCGCCGATCTCAACGGCGATTACGAGATCACCGAAGCAGACCTCGCCCTCTTCGACCAAGGCGAGTGCAGCGCAGACTTCGCCGAGCCCTTCGGCGAGCTTGACTTCTTCGATGTCTCCGCCTTCCTCGATCTCTTCGCCAACCAAGACCCGCGTGCGGATCTGGCCGGTCCAGACGGAGCATTCGACTTCTTCGATGTGTCGGCCTTCCTCGATTCGTTCGGCGCCGGCTGCTCATAATCCGACAGAAAGATGGAGTTTCAATCATTCGCTAACGAGCGAGCCGCGGCCTCAAGCGCATCCGCGGCTTTGCTCATGCGCACATAATCAAGCGTGTCAGCCGTATCCGTGCTCCGGTGGTAGTGCGGATTGCGGTACTCACTGGTATCCGTGATCATCGCCGCCGGGTACCCACGCAGCCAATAGTTCGCGTGGTCCGAACGATAGATCGCCGTCACCAGTGGCGGGATCGCCGCCTGAGTCACCGGGATCGTGCCCGCGCCGCTCATGGCCGACGAAACCTGCTCAAGCAACGGGCGATCAACCAACCGCCCAACCACCCCAATGTAGTTGCCCACCGTCGGCAGGTCCATACCGAGCTGATTCGCCATCTCCGCCGGGAACGGATAGCGCTGCGAGCCCGGCTCGTCAGAAAAATACCCCAGCATCTCCAGCGAGAGCATCGCGACGATCTGTTCGTTGGCCGCCTTACTCGCCGTGGCATTGGTGTAGCTCCCCATCGCCCCGCCTGCGGAGTTGGAGCCCTCTTCGTTGGTGTACGCAATCCATCGGATCGTGCGTGCTTGCGGAGCCCGGGCAAACCGAGCCGCGAGCTCAAGCATGACCGCCACGCCCGAAGCATTGTCATCCGCCCCCGGGGTATGGAGCTCCGTGTCATAGTGAGCCCCGATCACAACGATCTGTTCCGGGTGCAGCGTGCCCGTAATCTCCGCGATCACATTGAATCCCTTGGGCCCGACGGCCGTGGGGACGGGCTCGGTGTCCACCGCGTAGCCCATCGACGCAAACCGCTGCCCGATCCAGATGCCGCTGTCGTTGAGCTGGTCGCGGTTGTTGGCGCTCCGCTGAGCATACCGCTCACTGAGCACACGCACATCAGATTCGAGCCGATCCGCGACCGAGCGTGTAGGTTGGGCCGGACTGGTCTGCGGATTCCCCGCGACGCACCCGCCCAAAGAAATGATCAGCGGAAGGGCGAGCAATGCGCACAGGTTGCGTGGTGGTTTCATGTGTGGCGTGTTTCTCGGTGTTGGGTTATGGCCTGAATGGCTCGGTAAAGTAATCGATCTGGTAAGCCTCAAAGAGCCCGCCATCGTCGGCCCGGTCGAGTGTCCATCCGCTCAGCACACTGACAGTGGATGGAGTATGGACGGGCTGCCAGATGACTTGGCTGTTGTCGAGCAGCGAGAGGGTCCCGTTGTGTTCAGCGCCCAAGGCGAAGAGATCCCACATGGTGTTGTTCGAATCCACAAACACATTGTGCAGCATGGTCAGCGGCCTCGGGATGGTTTCGCCGACGATCCTGCCGGTGTATGGCTCCGTGTCATGCTGCTCGCCGGGCAATGAGCCCGCATTCGATTCGTCCGGGACAAACCCGTTGAACGAGTAGGTGTATCGCCCAGGGCGGAGGCTGTCGTATCCACCGAGCCATGGCGCTGCGGTGTTCGGGCCGCCGTCTGAGAACCCAGAGGTGGTCCGCGAGACGATGCCCCCGATCGGATTCTGCCCTTGCGAACCGATGGGCTGCCCGAAGCTGAGTGTGAGCACCTCGGTGAGGGCTTGGTTTGGGAAGGCGGAGCTCGGATCGAGTTCGATCCGGTGCCCGCTCACGCGCCCTTGCATGAAACGGAACTCGGCGGAGTCGCCGCGGAATACCTCGGTGATGATTTCCAGGCTGACATCCTCTTCGTGATCGCGGAGGTAATCGCCCCAGTTCGAGTTGGAAGCGTACGGCCGCTCGACCTCGATCGAGATCGAATCGAACTGGGCGGCCCTAATCGCCAAGGGGTCGTTGATGACGCGGCGTGTGATCTCGATGGGATAGCGAACGACAACATTGGTGTCGCGTCGATTGTCAACTGTCAGCTCATAGGCCTGGGTCTGCGAGCGGACGCCACTCGATGAGCCCGGCGTGTTGTCTGCAGGGGCAAAGGGCCCGGTGAGGGCCGTCTGCGCGACCTCAGCCACCTCCGCATGCACCGCGTTGGGGATCACACCCAGAGCAACACGCGGATTGAGCGCCGTATAGCTCGCCTCGCCCTCAGGGCGCACCCGGATCTCCATATACCAATCAAGCCCAAACTCAAGCTGGGCAGAATCAAAGTCCACAACCGTCGTAAAGAGCCCATCGAGCACCTGCACCCCAAGCGACTCAGAAGTCGAAAGCTCGCTCCCCCCAGTCAGCGCAGAATACAGCCCAAACTCCAGATCGTACATCCCATCGGCCAGCCCACCACCCTCAGACAGCGATCCCTGATAGCTAAAGCTGCTCGATTGCCCCCAAGCCACCGCCGGGCTCAAAGCAAGACAAGCCATCAGCGCGATCAGCACGCCCCAAGAACGGATACAGTCACACAACACAGTCGTTTTCATCGGGTTCCCTCCAGATAGTCAGCCTCCAGCCTACCAAAACCGACAATCCCCGTACACCCGATTCTCCAGTTTTCCGCCCAAACAACACCTTTTTACCGGCCCCACCAAGACTTTCCGCCCAACGCGCCAAAAGATCACAAACAGACCACACAACCAAACACACCACCTTTACCAAGGACACTCGATATGACCACCACCGCAGCACCAATCACCATGACCGACGGCAAGCTCAATGTCCCCAACAACCCCATCGTCCCCTACATCGAAGGCGACGGCACCGGGCGCGATATCTGGGCCGCCTCCGTCCGTGTATTCGACGCCGCGGTCGAAAAAGCATACAACGGCGAGCGCAAACTCCACTGGCACGAAACCCTCGCCGGCGAAAAAGCATTCAACGAAACCGGCGAATGGCTCCCAGAAAGCACACTCGAAGACTTCCGCCAGTACCTCGTCGGCATCAAGGGCCCACTCACAACCCCCGTCGGCGGCGGCATCCGCTCGCTCAATGTCGCACTCCGCCAAGTCCTCGACCTCTACACCTGCCTCCGCCCCGTCCGCTGGTTCGACGGCGTCCCCTCACCCGTCAAACGCCCAGACCTCACCGACATGGTCATCTTCCGCGAAAACACCGAAGACATCTACGCCGGCATCGAGTTCGAAGCAGGCACCGACGAAAACACCAAGTTCAAAGCACTCCTCAAAGAACACTTCCCAGACCGCTACGCCAAAATCCGCTTCCCCGACACCTCCGGCCTCGGCATCAAGCCAACCTCCAAAGAAGGCACCACCCGCATCGTCAAAGCTGCCATCCAGTACGCCATCGACAACAACCGAGACTCCGTCACCCTCGTCCACAAGGGCAACATCATGAAGTTCACCGAAGGTGCCTTCATGGAATGGGGCTACGAAGTAAGCCGCGAGCTCTTCGGCGCCACCCCCCTCGACGGCGGCCCATGGCACTCCTTCAAGAACCCCAACACAGGCAAGGACATCATCATCAAGGATGTCATCGCCGACGCATTCCTCCAGCAGATCCTCACCCGCCCCGCAGACTACTCCGTCGTCGCCACCATGAACCTCAACGGCGACTACATCTCAGACGCACTCGCCGCATGCGTCGGCGGCATCGGCATCGCACCAGGCGCCAACATCAACTACGACACCGGCACCGCCATCTTCGAAGCCACCCACGGCACCGCCCCCAAGTACGCCGACCAAGACAAGGTCAACCCAGGCTCACTCATCCTCTCCGGCGAGATGATGCTCCGCCACATGGGATGGACCGAAGCCGCAGACCTGATTATCAAGGGAATCAACGGCGCAATCGGTGCAAAGATGGTAACCTACGACTTCGAGCGTCAGATGGACGGCGCCACCCTCCGCAAATGCTCAGAATTCGCGAGTGATATCATTGAGCATATGGGATAACGGTTAAAGTTTGAGCCAGTCGGTCTTTTGAGTTATCCGCGAGCAATAGCAAAGCTGCTTCAGACACTCCTTTGTTTCATACATACGAAAGTTTAATTTATGGCAGTCACAAATATTCGCTCAAAAGAATACTACAAAACTAAATATGGAAAAATATTGCTAGGCGACTCTTTGGATACTCTTCCGCAGGAAGTTAAAAAAGGGACTGCAGATCTGATCGTCACTAGCCCTCCGTTCGGTCTAGTCCGGAAGAAGGATTATGGAAATGAGCATGCCGACGATTATGTTGAGTGGTTTAAGCCATTTGGAGAGTTATTTCATTCTTTACTAAGCGATTCTGGATCGCTAGTGATAGATATTGGAGGGGCTTGGAATGCTGGGTTGCCCACTAGAAGTTTGTATCATTATGAGTTGTTGATCATGCTTTGTAAAGAGCTTGGTTTTCATCTGGCCCAAGAGTTTTATTGGTGGAATCCGTCAAAGCTACCTACTCCGGCAGAGTGGGTTACAATTAGAAGGGTTCGGGTTAAGGATGCAGTAAATTGTGTTTGGTGGCTATCGAAAACTCCATGGCCGAAGGCGAGTAATCGTAGAGTGCTCGCTCCTTATAGCAAGTCGATGAAGGGGCTGTTAAAAAATGGTTATACGGCAAAAATGAGGCCAAGCGGCCATGACATATCTAAAAAGTTTAGCATTGATAATGGTGCGGCTATACCGCCAAATCTTATAACGCTTCCGCACACGGAGAGTAATACCGGATATCAGCGGTATTGTAAGGATATGGATATAAAGCCTCATCCTGCTAGATTCCCTTCCGAATTGCCAGAGTATTTTATTCGAATGTTGACAGATCCAGGTGATCTAGTTATCGACCCATTTGCGGGGAGTTGTTCAACGGGAGAGGTTTGTGATCATTTGGAACGAAAATGGGTCTGCAGTGAAATGCTTGAAGAATATGTTGAAGGAGCAATGGGGAGATTCAAGTCGGAGTATGCTTCTTCTCCAAAAAACTATACTGACGAGAATTTTTATAAGGCATTTCACCCAGCGATCGTTTGGAGTAATAGTGCTGAAAGTCCGCCGCTCGACAAAGCGGGAGGGCGGTTTCGGAAGAAAAAAACATCTAAACAATAGTAGAGGTTAGGTATGCCTGCGATAAGCCCAAGTCAGATTTGTGAATCAATCATTGATGCGTGTTCCTTGCTGGGTCATTCTGTAGTGTTGACCAGTAATAAAAGGGCGCATCCTAGGACTTTTGCTTTGGCTAGTCCAAATGGTATTGAGTCGGTATGGATTTATATATGGACAGTAACTCATGGCGGGGCGACGCGGGATCCGAATGAATATCGGATACAAATGACTTCTGTAAAACCTCCTCTCGATCTGAATCCAAATGGGTACACTGTGTTGCTGGGTTATAATCCAGAGCTTGAAGTATTTGCTGGATTTGATTTGGATCACCACAAGAACTTTACAGTTGGATCACCTTCAATACAGATAGGTAGAGATGCATTGGTGAGGTCAATTCAGTCTGGCCTTGCTTTCGATAAGAAAGCGAATGGGGAAATCGCCATCGCGATTAGGCCTGATCATTTGTTTGCCTATATATGTAATAGTAGTGAGATGCATAGATATGGCAAAAATGCACACGCCATGAGTGCGCTGGAGCTTGCTTCGGGAAGCAGGCCCGTTCCGGAGTCAAATCTCGAAGTGTTGGGCAAAAAGAGACGGAAAATAATTGAACGAGTTAGTCGCTATTCCCGTGATGCAAACTTTAGGAATATGGTTGTAACTGCGTATGCAAATCGATGTGCTGTGACGCGAATGCAGTTAAATCTTGTTGAGGCTGCGCATATTGTTCCTGTGGTAGTACAAGGGAGCGCTGATCATGTCACTAACGGTATGGCTTTATCCCCGACATATCATCGTGCTTATGATGCAGGGTTGATATATTTAAACACAGATTACCAGATGAAAATAAATGAGAAAAAGTTGGATGTGTTAAAAAGTAGTCGGCTAGCTGGGGGTATTGATAGATTTGCATCATGTCTAGGCAGGATTCACCTCCCACCGGATGAGGGGCAGTGGCCTAGTGTTGAATTTATTAGTCAGGCGAACAAACATCGTTCAGTTAATTAAAACGCCGGGTGCCCCCGACGGAGGTCTCACCTCCTTCGGGTCTGCATCACCAACCCCGTGCGCACAAACACTTCCCACCCGCCCAAAATCCCCCAACTCC